>Ga0316205_10000738_pt1 | contig 51660 bp, 48 predicted proteins | sample 3monthpyrite_MG_FD_204941 | JGI IMG/M metagenome (GOLD analysis project Ga0316205, IMG submission 204941) | Microbial mat bacterial communities from mineral coupon in-situ incubated in ocean water Damariscotta River, Maine, United States -... | ecosystem: Environmental > Aquatic > Marine >...
TCTTATTTACATTTAATTAACAGGTTTTAAATCATGGCTGAAGAAACACAAGAAGCAGGACAAAATCTTGCTATCCAAAAAATTTATACAAAAGACATTTCATTTGAATCACCTAACAGCCCATATGGTTTTCAGGATGAATGGCAACCTGAAATCACCGTTGACTTAAACACGGACGGCCAAGGTCTCGAAAACAATAATTTCGAAGTTATTTTAAAAGTAACCATCACAGCAAAAAATAATGGCAAAACAGCCTTTCTTGCAGAGGTTCACCAAGCAGGGATCTTTCAACTGAGCGGCTTCGATGATGAGCAACAAAGTTTTATTATTGGTAGTTACTGTCCTGGCACATTATTTCCTTATGCAAGAACAGTCATATCAAATCTTGTAACCGATGGCGGCTATCCACCGGTTATTCTTGCACCGGTTAATTTTGAAGCGCTTTATCAAGAACATCTTCAAAAAAATGCAGAAACTAAAGACGAAGCGCCACAAACGCATTAATAACGAATATTTTAAATCGTGACTACAAATAACTATGCAGTGCTTGGCGCGGGTTCTTGGGGCACCGCACTGGCAATGCTGTTTGCAAAAAATAAACACCCTACCTGCTTATGGGCACATACCAGCGAACATGCACGCGCATTGCAAGAAGATCGAGCTAATAAAAAACATCTCGGTGATATCCCTTTTCCAAACGATCTTTCAATTAGCGATGATCTTTCAACAACTATAGAAAAATCCACACATATTTTAATCGTTGTTCCTAGTCATAGTTTTCGTGACACTTGCAAAACACTTGCCCCATTACTCAAGCCTCATCAAAAAGTAGCTTGGGCTTCCAAAGGCTTGGAAACGGAAACAAGCAAACTACTGCACCAAATAGCCCTCGAAGAACTTCCAAACTCGACACCCCTTGCTGTTTTATCTGGACCAACATTCGCAAAAGAAGTTGCTCAAGGTTTACCGGGCGCTGTTACTGTAGCATCAACCAATCGTGACTTTGCACTTGAATTAGCTAATGACTGTCATGCAAAAATGTTTCGCGCATATACATCAAGCGATATAATCGGCGTTGAAATCGGTGGCGCTGTTAAAAACGTTATGGCTATTGCAGCGGGTATTGCAGATGGTCTCGACTTTGGTTCAAATGCACGTGCTGCTTTAATTGCCCGCGGTGTAGCGGAAATGATGCGCCTCGGTTTAAAACTCGGCGCACAAAAAGATACCTTTATGGGGCTAACCGGTTTAGGTGATTTAGTTTTAACCTGTAGCGACAACCAATCACGCAATCGTCGCTTTGGCATCGCACTTGGCCAAGGCAAAACACAACAACAAGCCTTAGACGAAATAAAACAAGTTGTTGAAGGACGTTTAACAGCACAAGCTGTTTATCAACTCGCTCAAAAACATAAAATAGAGATGCCCATCACCGAGCAGGTTTATAAAGTGTTATTTGAAAATCTAGACCCCAAAGATGCCGCAATGGATTTAATGGAACGCGCCGTTCGTGCTGAAACCGATCTTTAATTATTATTCATAAAGCTTCTATCACTAGCAACTTACTAAAACACATCTTCTTCTTACGCAATCAAAGTACATCTAAACAATGTAAGTATCGCTCGATTCTGTGCAATAAATATTAAAAACTCTTACCTATCTGAAAATTTTAATAATTTATTTTTAGCATGTTCGTATTGACTGAAACTTAAACCACCCTGCTCTTGAATTCTACGAATAGTTTTTAGTTCGCCAGCACATTGACTTTGCATGTTTAAACCAAGATGTTCAAAACGCTTTTGGCTTTTTGTCTGAATCATATTAATAAAGTTCTTAAACTCTTTTTTATTTGGTAAGCCATTATAAAAACGAACAAGTGGAATTTTAGTATGCCTTGCTATAAAAACACGCTCATATTGTGTGAACACTAAAAATGTAATAAAACTGATTAAACTTAGAATAGTTGCAGCTGCTATATACCAACTTTTATTAGTTAATTCAAAAAGGTCTAATAAAGGCGTTAGATAAAAGAGTAAGCTAATATTTAGAAAGAGAATACAACTAATAAGAGATTTTTTAGCAAAAATAAAATTACTTTTCATTTTGGGATCAAGCGCAACTACATCAATTAAATATTCACATGAGGTTTTCAACGTTTTAATTTTAACGCTAAGCGTCGTTTTATCTCGAAAACTAAACTGCCGTTCACCTGCAAATAATTTTTTCTGATTTAATTCTAATTTCATTCAACAAACTGTTTTATTAACGACTACCTTTAAAGTCACATTGCCGCCAAGCTTCATACACAAGTATTGCTGCTGTATTCGATAAGTTCAAGCTGCGGTTGTCTGGTTTCATTGGTATTCGTAAAACATTCTCTTGGCCTAGCTCAGATAACAACAACTTAGGCAAGCCACGTGTTTCTGGACCAAATAAAAAAGCATCACCCTCTTCAAACTGTGCATCGAATGCGCTACGTACACCATGCGTTGATAATGCAAAAATACGTTTAGGCTTTGCTAAATTCTGGTACTCCTCAAAGTTTGCATATGTTTTCACACTCGCAAATTCATCGTAATCTAAGCCTGCACGGCGTAATCGCTTATCGTCCATTTCAAAACCAAGTGGCTCAATCAAGTGCAACTGGCAGCCCGTATTGGAACAGAGTCGAATAATATTACCCGTATTCGGTGGGATTTCAGGTTCAAATAAAACAATGTGGAACATAATAATTTTACACAGTCATAAACAAACGCCACAATAACCTTTATAATGCGCTACTTCCAATACCAAATTAAGGCGTATTCAGCTTGGCAACAAATCTCCAATCACAATTTTGCGGGTTAACTTTTGACACCCCGCTAGTTCTCCTTTCTGGCTGCGTTGGTTTTGGTGAAGAATATACCCGCGTTAAAGGTTTTTCGAATACGGATGTGGGTGCTGTCTGCTTAAAAGGCACTACCTTAGAACCTCGCCTAGGTAATAAACCACACCGAGTATATGAAACACCCGCTGGTATGCTCAATGCTATTGGTTTACAAAACCCTGGTTCGCAACATGTTGTGAATGAAATTTTACCGGCTCTGGATTTTACCGAAACACGTTTTATTGCCAATTTATCCGGCAATACGATTGAAGAATACGCTGAAATTGCAAAAATCTTTGATAATTCGCCTATCGATGCGATGGAAATTAATATTTCCTGCCCTAACGTAAAAGAAGGTGGTATGGCCTTTGGTAATGACCCTGATATGTCTGCTCGCGTAGTGGCCGCTTGCCGCAAAGCAACTAACAAACCCATTATTACCAAGCTTTCTCCCAATCAAACCGATATTGCAGAAAATGCCCGCCGTTGTATCGAAGCCGGAACGGATGGTTTTGCTGTCATCAATACGTTAATGGGTATGGCGGTGGATATTGAAAAACGCCAACCGATTATTGGCAATAATCAAGGTGGTTTATCGGGGCCAGCAATTAAACCGATTGCACTGTTAAAGGTTCATCAAGTTCGACAGGTATGTAAAGAGCATAATATTCCCATTATCGGTCAAGGCGGTATTGTTACTGCGCAAGATGCATTGGAATTTATTATTGCTGGTGCGAGCGCAGTGGGTATTGGAACGGCCTTATTTTACGATCCACTGGTTTGTCAAAAAATTAACGCTGGTATTAGCGAGTATCTGCAGCAACATAGCTTTAATAATGTGGCGGATTTAGTGGGTACACTGGAATTAAACTAATACCACCACTAAGTAAATAACTATAAAAATCACATATTTAAAACAAATTTTCTAAAGTTGCACTCTCTTTCGTCCGCTATCTACCCTTATATAAGGACTATATTAAGGATAGACCCTCACAATGGCTGGCCCACGTAAAAAAATTCGCTTAGGCGATTTACTCGTCGAAAAAGGTGCGATAACTGAAGCACAACTCATGCAGGCGCTCGGCGATCAAAAAAAGACCGGGCGTAAACTTGGCCAAACATTGATCCAAAATAATTTTATTACCGAAGATGTCATGCTCGACATTTTATCCAAACAACTTAACCTGCCTTTTATTAGTTTAAAAAACTTCAAATTTGATAGCGATACGGTACATGCATTGTCAGAAACACTTGCACGTCGGTATCGTGCCGTTGTTTTAAAAAAACAACCCGATGGCGCCTACCTTGTTGCAATGGCCGACCCATCCGATATTTTTGCTTACGATGAAATTACGAAATATTTAAAAACTGCGATTCATCAGGCCGTCTCAAAAGAAGCAGAAATACTCGATACGATTGATAGTGTATACCGACAAACAGATGCCATAAGCTCTCTCGCAGAAGAACTAGGTGAAGAACTCGCAGAAAGTGACTTTGATTTAGAACAACTCGACCAAGGTGTTGATGTTACTAATGCACCCGTGGTTAAGTTATTACAAACCATTTTTGAAGATGCCGTTCATGTTGGTGCATCCGATATTCACATTGAACCCGACGACACTGTATTACGTATACGTATGCGTGTTGATGGTATCTTACAAGAACAAGTGATGAAAGAAAAACGCATTGCAACGGCATTAGTTTCTCGGCTTAAACTCATGGCCAGTTTAAATATTTCTGAACGTCGCATACCGCAGGATGGTCGCTTTAATATAAAAGTTAAAACGAAAAGTATCGATGTACGTTTATCAACAATGCCGATTCAAGCAGGTGAATCCGTTGTTATGCGTTTATTAGATCAAAGCAGCGATATGTTGAACCTAAATATCCTAGGCATGAACGAAGAATTACTAAAGCGATTTCGGCATAACATTTCTCGGCCTCATGGTTTAGTGCTGGTCACTGGGCCAACGGGCAGCGGTAAAACAACCACGCTTTATTCTGCACTGAATGAATTGAACGTACCCGGTAAAAAAATTATTACGGTTGAAGACCCGGTTGAATACCGTTTACAACGTATTAATCAGGTACAAGTCAATGCGCCCATTGGTTTAACCTTTGCTAAAGTATTACGTACCGCGTTACGCCAAGATCCAGACATCGTCCTCGTAGGCGAAATGCGTGATGCGGAAACAGCCGAAATCGGTTTACGTGCTGCCATGACAGGTCATTTAGTTTTATCCACCTTACATACCAACGATGCAATCTCAACGGCCAATCGATTACTCGACATGGGTGCTGCGGGTTACTTAGTCGCAACGGCTTTACAAGCCATTATTGCACAACGTTTAGTGCGTAAAATTTGTGAACATTGCCGTGTTGACTACACCCCGGTTGCCCATGAGTGCTCTTGGCTTATTTCTCAAATTGGTGAAAAGGCCAACAGCTCTACCTTTAAAATGGGTGGTGGTTGCACGCAATGTAATAACACTGGCTATCATGGGCGAATTGGTGTGTTTGAATTCTTAGAGCTTGACGATGACTTAGCTGATGCACTACGTCGAGAAAATACCGCCGACTTCACCATGGCCGCAAAGAAAAGCACTAAATACAGACCTTTTTCACAACATGCCATTGAATATGCATTAAGTGGGGTAACCACCCTAGAAGAAGTATTACGTGTATCAAGCATAGTCGAAGACATTAAGGAAGACTTAACCGATGGTATCGATGATGAAAAAAACGCACTGAATAATGCTGGTCTAGTAAGCTAATGCCTTTATTTCACTACACCGGTCGCACCGCACAAGGCCAAGCCGTTGACGGCGAACTTAGTGGAGATAGCCCAGATATAATCGCGTCTATACTTAATGGTAAAGGCATTACACCTTTACGGATTAATGAGGCTTCTCAAAAAAAAGAACACGTCGATATTCTCAAAACGCTCAACGATAAATTTAATAGAAAAAAACCCTCTCTTGATGAACTCATTTTATTTTCACGGCAAATGTATACCTTAAGCCGTGCTGGTGTACCGATTATTCGTGCAATGACAGGCTTGGCTGAATCGACACGTAATATCTATTTACAAGAAATTTTATTTCATATTATTCATGACTTAGAGGAAGGTCGGCAACTTTCAACAGCAATGGCGCATTATCCAAACGTGTTTTCAAGCTTGATGGTTAGCATGGTACAAATAGGTGAAAACACCGGGCGCTTAGATGAAGTTTTTTTACAACTCTCTGAATATTTAGATAGAGAAAAATCTACGCGCGAACAAGTGACCTCGGCTATGCGTTATCCTATGTTTGTTATGATTGCGATTAGCATTGCAATGATTATTATTAACATCTTTGTTATACCAACCTTTGCAAAAGTTTTTGAAGGCCTTAATGCCGAACTACCAATGGCAACACGCATTCTTCTTGGTATATCTAATTTCAGCGTTGAATATTGGTGGGTTATTTTAAGCATTATTATTGCAGTTGCTTTTGTTTTTCGCTCTTATATTAACACTGAAAAAGGTGCTTTTAATTGGCACCATTTTATTACTCGTGTTCCAGTCATGGGTAGTATCATTTTGCGCGCAACACTCTCACGGTTTGCTCGCGCTTTTGCGATGACACAGCGTGCTGGTGTACCGTTGATACAAGGACTAGTTGTTGTATCCCGCGCAGTTGATAATCATTATGTTGAATTTCATATTAAAGCCATGCGCACCGGTATTGAGCGTGGCGATTCATTAACCCGAACTGCACAGAGTACAGAAATGTTTACCCCGCTTATTATTCAAATGCTTGCAGTCGGTGAAGAGACAGGTGCAGTCGATGAAATGTTGGAACAAGTTGCTGACTCATACGATCGTGAAGTTGACTATGACTTAAAGAACCTAACCAGCGCAATTGAACCCATACTGATTATTGCCATTGGTGGTATGGTATTAGTGTTAGCGTTGGGTGTGTTCTTACCCATGTGGGATTTAATCGGCGCGGCCAAAGGGCACTAATTTCAAGTTAACACCCTCATGGACATAACACCAAATAAACAAAACGGATTTACACAATTTGAGTTTATTATTGTTGTTATATTAATTTCAATTTTAAGTGTTGTTGCACTTAACCGCATGTGGGCTTGGCGCGCTGAAATAGAACAAACGTTTATTAAAACGGTATCAGGTAACATACGCAGTGCGCTCGGTATGCAAACCGCACAACTTGCCTTGCACGGTAAGCTTAAACAGCTACCCCAACTTGCGGGAACCAATCCGTTTTCATTACTCGCTCAAAAACCCGACCAATACCTTGGCGAATTATCCGCTGATGATCCAAAAACACAGCAAGCCGGCATTTGGTATTTTGATACAAAACAAAAAGCGCTTATCTATACCATTAAACATGCAGATGACTTTCGCAGCACATTAAAAGGCCGAGCACGGATTCGTTTGATGATACGACTTATTTACTCCGATCTTAATTTAAACCGACGCTACGATACAGGTGTCGACAGCATTGCAGGGCTCGATTTAGTTTCTCTAGATGATTACCACTGGGAAGCGACCAAATCTGGCAAATAGCGCATTAAGCCACTCAATTCATTAAAAAAATTAAACTTGATTGATATTTGGCCGATAAATCCTACAAGAATTGGGCATCTCAGTGCTTACGACCTTTTTGGAGTTATTAAATATGAAACCTCAACACACACACCATATGAAAAATATACAATCGAATCAGGGCTTTACCCTTGTTGAATTGGTTGTTGTTATCTTAATTTTAGGTATTTTGGCAGCAACAGCGCTACCAAAATTCATGAACGTAAATACCGAAGCACACGAAGCAGCCGTTGCCGGTGCGGGCGGTGGTTTTGGTGCCGGCATTGCGCTTGCCCATGCACAATGGGTGGCAAAGGGCTCAGACACAACCGGTGTTGACAATCTTGTAGGCTTTGGAAACGATGATGTCGACCTCAATGCAGCAGGCTGGCCAACCGATACTGCGGGTACAAATGTACTTGCCACAACAGCCCATTGCATTAACGTCTGGGAAGGTGTCATGCAAAATCCACCAACCGTTTCTGCGGCTACCGGTTCAGATTACATCGTAACAGTGGCCACAACGACGTGTACTTACACCTATAATGGTGATGGCGGCGCGACAATGAGTATTGTTTATGCATCGGCAACAGGTGCCGTTACCGTCGACTCTTCAATTGCTCCGTAGCAATTATACAATTACGTTAGTTTACTCACAGTTATAAGGATGAATTTATACCAAGGACGGTATCATCCCCTACACTTATGTAATGAAGCAAACACAATTACAACCCGTTCTTCATTCTCGGGGTTTTACCCTCGTTGAATTAGTCGTTGTTATTCTTATTCTCGGTATTCTTGCCATTAACGTGGGTTCACGTTTTTTTACGAAGTCGGCTTTCTCTGATCGCAAAGTTGCCGATGAACTTATCGAAGCCATTCGTTATACACAGCATCTTGCAATGTCTCGTGGGGGGAATGAAAGTTTTCAAATTGAATTCAGCACCACGAGTTACTCTGTTCAAGACTCAAGTGGCATCGTTGTAACCAATCCAAATCGGACCGACGAATATGACGTAACAATTCCAAATGATACTAGCTTAACCGCATCAACTTCGATCATTAGCTTTAACGGCTTAGGCCAACCCACACCCAATGCTGATACAACCATTAATGTTGGCAGTAGTTTTACCATAACCGTTGAACAGGAAACCGGGTATGCGCATTACTAACGTTAACGGCGTTACGCTTATAGAGATGGTGATTTTTATTGCTATTGTATCTGTTGCGCTTGCCGGAACCTTGGTTGCCTTTATCAACACAGGAAAATATAGCGCCGATCCTCTCATTAAAATTAGAACCATCGAACTTGGCCAGTCATTCCTCGAAGAAGTTTTATTAAAAAAATACGATCACAATAGTCCTGTCACAGGTGGTTGTGTCGATTATACAAGTAGTCGCTGTAGCAGCGGTATTACAGGACAAACAACCTTGCAAACTGATGGTGAAGCACGTAATGAATTTAACGATGTTGATGATTACCACAACTTAGAATACTGCGGGCAAAACACAACCGCAGGCGATTCAAGTTGTACTGGAAGTTGTAGTACCTTACTCAATGAATCCGGCATCGACATTTCAGATAAGTACATTGGCTATTCTGTTTGCGTACAAGTTAGTTTTGCAGGTAATGAATTAAATAGTGCATCGCCCGGAACCGGTCTAACCGTTTCGACTAATGACGCAAAGCGCATTGATGTCATTATTACCGATCCACTGAATTCAAGCATGACCTTTACAACCTATAAGTTGAATTTTTAATGCTTATCAAAAAGCACAATAAAGCTTTTACGATAATAGAAATGGTTATTGCCATTACTATATTAGGTATTGTTGGTGGCCTGTCGGCACTGATTATTGACCGAACCGTTGATGGTTACGATGCAACTGCTCGACGGGCAAAATTACATAGCGGTATACGGCTAGCCGTTGATCGCATAGCACGTGAAGCACGTCATGCCTTACCGAATAGTATTTGCACCTATGATGGCAGCAATTGTAATAGTAGTGCTGATAGATTTTATTTTTTAAAAACAATCGATGCTGGCGAATATCAAACCGTAACGGGCAATTATACTAGTGGCAATGCTCGAGCGCCCTTACCAATATCACCCACGACTGCAACAAGTTTTGATGTGTTATCAACCGATAATTTAACCGCGAGCGCCACTGATTGGGTGGTTGTGTACAACACAAATAACACTGATATTTATACCATTAGCACAACAAAACGTAACCAAATTAGTAGCATTATTCTTAAAGACGTTGATGGTACCAATAATATTACTACTGTTAATTTTTCAAGTTCTATTTCATTCCCAACACACTCACCTTCACGCCGTGTTCAAATTATTAAAAACAATGCCACCCTTTTTTATTTAAGCGGCACTGATCTCTATCGCGCGTCCAGTTTTTTGTTAACACCCAATACACCGGAAGACGAACAATTATTATTAGAAAATGTAACCGACCTAGATTTTAGTTATATACCTGGCACGCAACAACGCGCTAGCGTGCTAACGATTGATATTACGATAACGGTTAAAGGTGAAGCCGTTCGAATTATTCATGAGGCACACATTCAAAATGCAGCCTAACATCAATAATATTAAAATTAAAAAACAACAAGGTGTATCCATTGTTGCCGCTGTATTTTTAATAACGGTACTCGCTTTACTTGCAACCGCTGCGGTACAGTTAGTCGCGACTAGCCAACAATCACTTAGCCAGGAAATAACATCGGTTAAAGCTTACTTTGCAGCACAAACCGGCTTGCAATGGGGTATGTATCAATCCGTTTACACATCACCAACTAGCAGCCATACCATCACACTATCAAATGGTGGCTTGAACTCAACGAATGTTGCTGTTTTATTTTCACCTACAATAATCGATGGTAATACTTTTTATCTCATTGAAGCCAATGGCCAATATTCAACAACAGCATCACCTGAATACAGCGCCCGCAAACTTAGATTGAGGTTTAAGCCATGAGTTTACGTTCTCATATAAAACTCATCATAATCATTATGTCGTCATCTATTTACTGCGTTCCATCCAGTGCGGCAACCTACAGCTCTTCCTCGGACACCTATAGTTGGATAAATCCCTCGTCGCATACTAATGTTGTTTGGACTGCGGCTTCGGGTGGCCCTGCAAATGAATGCACCAGCGCCTCCGCGGCTATTGACGACGACATCACTCAAGAGTTAAATCTTGGCTTTACATTTTCTTTTGGAGGTACGGACTATACAACGGTTCGAGTAATGTCGAATGGACGCTTACAATTTAACAATACTTTTTGTGGCTTTGGTACATCATCGAATAGTGTGCCCAGAATCTTTCCATACCCAATGCCCGACACCCGTTTAAGTAGAACGATGCGAGTCTATGGTGCTGACCTTGATCCAAGTGCAGGCTCAGGTACAGTTAAATATGCAAGCTCTGGCTCTTCACCTAACCGTTCTTTTATTGTTACTTGGACAAATGTGCGTGAATGGGGTTCTAGCGGTAGCGATTTTAATCTACAAGTCATTCTTTATGAAAATGGTTCTTTTAAGTATCAGTACGGAAATATTACAAATGAAAGGCAAGGTCATGCTCAAATAGGCTGGGAAGTTGGCACTGATGATTACGAACTCTATATCTATGGCAACGAAACCAACATACAAGGTAAAGCCATCTTGTTCAGTGCTGATAATCCTACACCGAAAGCACTTTACAGTCTGGATGAAATTACCTGGTCAGGTGCCAGTGGAGAGATACGTGACAGCAGTGTAAATAGTTTAAACGGTAGCGCAATTGGTGGCGCGCAAACTGTCTCAAATGGTTATGTTTGCCGAGGAGGGGAGGTTACGGCAAATGGCCAAGCTATTGATACAAGTGTAAATCCAGCGAGCACTCTTGGAAGTCGGGGCACATTGTCATTCTGGTATAACAATAGCTCAAGTTGGACTTCAGGCAATAAAATGCTAGCCGATGCATCGAGAGACTTTGGAACCAGCGCATCAAATGATAAATATTTTTTTCTAGTTAAACGTTCCAATGGCATATTACGCTTTGTTCTGGAAGCAAGTAATGATGTAGATTTAGTCGCCCAAACCGGGAATAATAATTTTGCTGCTGACACCTGGCATCATGTCGCAATTGCCTGGGACTTAAATGAAAGCGCTGATTACTTACAGATCTATGTTGATGGAACCCGACAAGCTACCAGCCGTGGAAATAGAACATCCCCATTAACAATTCCCGATACACTCGGTTCACTAAATTCTATGTATATAGGTGACAATCGTACAACAGGCGTAACGGGCAGCAACTACTCTAGTAGTGCAGCTACCGGCATCTATGATGAAGTGTATTTTTTCGATGAAGTGCTTTCTTCAACACAAATAAGCAACAACATGAGTGCTACTCACGCCTGTATTTTGGGGGCATGGAATATGGATGAAAGTGCATGGAGTGGTGTTGCTAATGAGGTTGTGGATGCTTCCGGGTTAGGCAAACATGGTACCGCGGTTAATGGCGCAACAACCAATACATCCATTCCAGCCATAGCTGGCAGCCCGGGTACATGTGGTTATGGTCAATTTGATGGGACTAACGATTATGTTGCATTACCAGGATTTGATAATTTAAATGAGAGCTTCACCATAGCAGCATGGATACGTCCAGATCGTGTTGATAAAGACCAACGTATTTTTGTTGATGATGAAAGCAATGCGGGTGGTTTTGCTTTTAGTCTTGGTGATCCAGGAGATGGTCGATTACGACTTTTTTCTCGTGGCGTTTCTCCGGTCAGTCTTGACACCTCCGCGGTTATCAATGTTAATACCTGGTATCACGTTGCAGCAGTACACGATTCAACAGCAAAAACAAGACAGATATTTGTGAATGGTGTTGCCGTAACAACCGCGCAAACCTACACAGGTACATGGGGAACCGATAACGGCACAGCCAGTATCGGCGGTGAAACCAATGCTGCTGGTTCTGAAGCCAATAGTAACTGGCGTTTTGACGGTAGTATCGATGAAGTACGAGTTTACGCTAAAGCCATGAGTAGTACTGAAATTGTCTCGGTTATGAATGAAACCCGTACCTGCTCGATTAGCTTTAATCATATTCGCATTACACACGATGGAACTGCACTTACCTGTGAACCTGAAACCATTACCGTCCAAGCGTGTGCAAATAGCTCATGCAGCACTGCGTACACAAGCGATGTTAATGTCACACTCACACCCACCGGTTGGGTTGGTGGTGACACCCAAACCATATCCGGTGGTAGTAGTACATTTCAATTAAGTAAAACGACTGCGGCTACCTATGCTCTTGGTTTCAGTGGTGCCAGCCCGGCGCCTTCCAGTAGCACAGCACAATGTGTAAACACCGGTGCTAGTGACACAAGTTGTGATATCACTTTTTATAACACCGGTTTTATTTATGACGTCCCTAACTTAACCAGTTGTGCTGCGTCGGCCAATGTTACCGTTAGCGCCGTACGTTTAGACAATACATCACAAGCTTGTATACCTACATTTCAAAGCCTGACTAAAACCGTTAAGTTTGGCAGTAGTTATAGTTCGCCTGCTAGTGGTAGCGAGCAAGTTGTTATTAATAGTAGTGGCACAGACTACCCAATTGATACCAGCTCACCCGTAACGGATGTACCTTTGGCATTTAATGCAAGTGGCCAAGCTACGATAACCGTTACCTATGATGATGCAGGCAGTCTTGCCTTAAACAGTAGTTATACTAACGGCGCTTTAACGATGGTTGGTAGTGACTCGTTTATTACTACACCTGCAAAACTCTATGTATACAGTGACGATGCTAATTCTGCATGTGCTTCTAACGATGCAAGTTGTAGCGCAATGACATCCGCAGGGAGTAATTTCAATTTAAAAGTTCGCGCAGCCTGTGCTGACAATACTGTCACGCCTAATTTTATATTAAATAATATTGCAATGACTCATACCAATACCCAACCCGCCATTGCACAAGGTAGCATAAGCACATCCACTTTTAATATTGCAGATGCAGACAATGGTGAAAATGCCAGCATCACCCAAAGCGTTACTGAAGTAGGCGTTTTTACCTTTACTGCCACCGCACCCACTTACTTAGGCACAACGGGTCCGAGTGGAACAAGTACTTACATTGGCCGTTTCACGCCTGGCCACATTTGTGTTTCAGGCACTGGCGTAACTAACCGAACCGACAGTAATAGCAAAGCCGCATGCACCGATAGTTTTAGTTACTTAAGTGAAGATTTTACCAATACTTTTACTTTAACCGCGCAACGCGCCGGCGCAACCTGTGGTGATGGTAGTAGCACAATAAACTATACTTCAACTTTTTCTAAATTCGATACTTCGGCCATTCTCTCTGGTGACAACACAAGTGATGCAACAGAAACCGGTGTCTTTAATTTTGCCGCTATCGACTCAGCTAGTAGTACAAATTTAAGTTCGAGCATTAATTTCAACAGCGCCTCAAGTACAAGCAGTGGAGAATTTACAAATGGCACTTTAAGCGTTACGGCAAAAATGGATATAGCACGAAGTGGGAGTAGCCCAAGCTATACTGCAGCAAGCCCCTATACTGATGTCGAGATCGGGATAAAACCCATTGATGCCGATAATGTTACTTTAAGCTCAACAGACTTAACTATTAGCAGCGTTAATTATTCTAACGCCGGTAATACCGCTTTATATTTTGGACGTCTGTACGCGGACAATACCTTCGGCGCTGAAAATGAAGGTTTGCCTATGTGGGCGGAACCACAATACTGTAATGCGCAAAGTAGTGGCGTATGTACGGATTGGAAAACAAAATCAGATGATACTTGTAGTTTATTTACCGTAACGGCGCCTACCGATACCATCGTCAAAGAATCAATCAGTGGTACAAATGGTTATTGGGTATCGGGTACCGATTATAGTGCTAGCTCCGGCATCACTTATACAACTGATAGTAATGGTTATAAGGCTGGTTGGAAAATTTGGTATACCGGTAGCAGTACGGGAGGAACCTATACCATTCCTTTCGTTACTCACCCTTATTTAATTACACAAGATGGAAGTGCTTCTTTTGGATTATATCGAGGAGATGACCGCATTATTTATTGGCAAGAAATTTTTGAATAATCTATTCTACTTTTACATATAGCAAAAAATATTTATACGTTAGTTTCATGTTAAGTATTGCAACTATATCTAAAGTTATTCGTAGTGTGCAGACTCAATATGTGAGGTTATAAAACTTTCAGCATCAAACATAATATCTTTTGCTTTTCGACCTTCCGAAACAATGGGTTTACCAATATGCACGGTAATTAAACCCCGTTTTTTAAAAAAACCGCCCTTAGGCCAATAATAACCAGCATTAAGCGCGATAGGAACAACGGGGTAACCACTTTTTTCAGCTAATATTGCTCCGCCCTTTTTGAACTCTGTTTTTGTATCTGGCGGTATGCGTGTTCCTTCAGGATAAATCATCACAATAATATTATCTTTTAATCGCGCGATCCCTTGAGTAATTAACTGTTTTAAAGCAATCCTTCCCGAACTACGCTTAATTGCAATGGGCTTGAAAATAGCTAAAACCCAACCAAAAATTGGCATATAAAGTAGTTCTTTTTTAACAACAAACGAAATCGGTGGAAAAATAAGTTGCGCAATAAAAGTGTCCCACGTTGATTGATGATTAGAAAAAACAATATAACTGCCACTGTCAGGAATATTTTCACGCCCGAAAATCTCATAACGCACACCGCAAAGTACTTTTAACAACCAGACATTAAATTGTGCATAAGGTCTTGCATATTTAGCACGTGTATGAAAAGGAAAAAATACCAAAAAACAACACACCAAGCCAAACACAATAGTATTTAGGATAACCATCATACTGAATAAAATTGAACCTAACACTTGCATTATATTTTGCTACCGTCCTTAAATATTTTCTGCAACATAATGTGCCAACGAATCATAAACAGGTATATTGATAATATCTGCCGCATTATTTTTTAAAGTTCGCTCACCTTTGCCTGTTTTTACTAATATTGGTTGCGCATTAACTTTCATTGCCGCTTGAAGATCTCTAAATGAATCACCAACAACAATCGTTTGAGATAAATCAATATTAAAACGCTTTGCAATATCAAGATACATACCCGGCTTTGGTTTACGACAATGGCATATGTCATCAGGCCCATGTGGACAGAAAAAAATACCATCAATATGCACGCCTTCATTTTGTAATAAACGCTGAAGTTTTTCGTGCATTCGATGTAATGTATCTAAGTCGTATAAACCTCGCGCAATGCCTGACTGATTAGTGGCAACAACAACACCATAACCTGCTTGCTTTAATTTTGCGATTGCCGCTATGCTGCCTTCAATTGGAATAAACTCATCAGGTGATTTTACAAAGTCGTCTGAATCTTCGTTAATCACACCATCTCGATCTAAGATTATAAATTTCATCTAAATCTAATTAATCCCTGAACTCTGAAACTCGAATCTTTCCATTCACCATACGCGATTCGCGTTTCATAATCTTATCCATTTTTTTCCAGAATGCATCTTTTAAATCAAATTCAGCTGCAATGGCTGTTCCCAGCAAAAGTATGTATAAATCAGCGACCTCTTCTGCGAGCGCTTCTTTACTTTTACCTTTCGTTATTGCTGATGATATTTCACCCAGCTCTTCCGCCATTAAAGCAACCCGATAGGGCAAATCTTCACCACCACTATTTTTAAAATCATGCTTATCATGAAAGGCTTGAACTTTCTCTAACATAGAAGCATAAGAATCATCATTACATTCTTGCATAGCCTACACCTTTTATAATTTAGATATATCCGCTATCTGCATAAATAGTCCACGCAGGTTGTTGAGTAATGCAATACGATTATTCCGAATCGACTCGTTATCGTCCATCACCATCACATTATCAAAAAAGGCATCAACTGGCTCACGTAAGGCAGCTAATTGTGTTAATGCTTTGTCATATTGTCCTGCTTCAACACTTGCATTTACTTTATCCTTTAAACTGCTAAGCGTTTTGTAAAACGTTTTTTCTGCTTCGTCAGACAGTAAACTTTCATCTATCGCGATTGGAAGCTCACCTTTTATTTTCTTTAAAATATTTCCACTACGTTTATTTGCAGCCGCTAAGCTCGCTGCCGCAGGTAACGCCATAAAAGTTTTAACGGCAGTTACGCGTTTATCAAGGTCGACTGGATTCGTTGGCTTTGATGCTAATACTGAATGAATAACATCAATGTGAATACCTTTATCTTTATAATAAGCTGTTAAACGATCTAAACAATAATCCAACACGGCTTGAACTGCATTATTGGCTTCTAGGTTTTTATCAAAGTGACTGGCTGCTTGAGAAAGAAGCTCTTTTAAATCTATATTTAAATCTTTTTCAATCAGTATACGCATTACCCCTAATGAGGCACGTCTTAAAGCAAAAGGATCTTTTACACCCGATGGAATTTGTCCAATAGCAAAAATACCGACTAAGGTATCAACCCTATCTGCAAGCGCAACGGCTTGGCTTACCGCTGTCGATGGAAGCGTATCTCCTGCAAAGCGAGGTTTATAATAAGCATCCAACGCATCAGCAACCTCACTTTTCTCACCATCATGCTGCGCATAATACCGCCCCATCACACCTTGTAAACTCGGTAGCTCACCAACCATATCAGTTAACAAATCACACTTACAAAGTTCGGCCGCGCGTTGCGCTAACTCTTCATTATCACCAAGTTGATTTGCAATCCACGCAGATAATTTTTTGATTCGCTGTGTTTTATCAAACAAAGTGCCCAGTTGTTTTTGGAAGACAACCGTTTTTAAACGCTCAAGCTGTGACTCTAATTTAACTTTTCTGTCTTGATTCCAGAAAAATTCCGCATCAGCAAAACGTGGTCGTATAACTCGCTCATTACCTTCACTTACTTGAATAGGATCTTTACTTTCAATATTACTGATCGTAATAAAGTGTGGCATTAATTTTCCATTCGCATCTTCAAGATGAAAATACTTTTGATTTAATTTCATTGTATAAATTAATGCTTCTTGCGGTACCGCTAAAAAACACTCTTCAAAGTTTCCTTTTACGGCAACTGGCCATTCAACCATTGCGGCGACTTCTTCTAACAAACTTTCATCAATAACAGCTGTTGCTTTAGACTGCTTAGCAATTTCTTCTATTTGCTTACGAATAATTTCTTTGCGTAAATTAAAATCAGCAATCACCTTACCTTTTTCTTTTAATAACACTTCATAGTCAGCCGGCTTTTTTATTATAATCGCTTCTGGTGCATGAAAACGATGTCCATACGTTTGATCACCTGACTTAACCGATAGAATCTCACAATCAACAACTTTTTCATTAAATAAAACCATCGCCCATTGAACGGGACGTACAAACTGTGCGTCACAATCACCCCAACGCATTCTTTTCGCAATCGGTAATTTATCTAAAGCGGTTTTAATCATGCTGGCTAACAAGCTCTGCGTCTCTTCGCCTGCTTGTAACGCGCGATACATTAACCACGCACCTTTTTCTGTTTCCAATTTTTCTAAATCTTTAACGTCTACACCGCATGATTTTGCAAAGCCAAGAACCGCTTTAGTCGGATTGCCATCATCATCGTATGCGGCTTTTAATGCAGGCCCACGCTTTTCAACATTAATATCGGCTTGTTTTATTTCTAACCCTTCTATCCAAATAGCTAAACGGCGTGGTGAAGCATAGGAATGCACAGTCGAATATTTTAACGTTGCTTCATCTAATGCAGCAGATACATTTTTTGTAAATGCATTAGACAATGTTAGTAGTGTTGTTGGTGGTAGTTCTTCGGTACCAATTTCAATAAGCAAGTCTGCTGTTTTCATTTTACTACTCACTTGCCACCTGCCTTTGCTTCATTATTGCAAAGTGGAAAGCCAAGCTCTTCTCGACGTGTATGATACGTTTCTGCAACTGCACGCGATAAATTACGAATGCGTAATATAAAACGTTGTCGCTCAGTCACTGAAATAGCATGACGTGCATCTAATAAATTAAACGTATGTGAGGCTGTTAACATTTGCTCATACGCAGGCAAGGGTAAATCTTTTTCTATTAAAGATTGGCTTTGCTTTTCACATTCATCAAATTGTTTAAATAATTCATCGACATTGGCATGCTCAAAATTATAAACGGATTGCTCAACCTCATTTTGATGGAAAACATCACCATAAGTCACAACGCCTTGCGGGCCTTCAGTCCAAACTAAGTCAAATAAACTTTTTACACCTTGTAAGTACATTGCAATACGTTCAAGGCCATAAGTAATTTCACCAGTAATCGGTTTACATTCCAAGCCGCCGACTTGTTGGAAGTAAGTAAACTGGGTAACCTCCATACCATTAAGCCAAACTTCCCAACCCAGCCCCCATGCACCTAGTGTCGGAGACTCCCAGTTATCTTCCACAAAACGGATATCATGCACTAGGGTATCAATACCCAACATTTTAAGAGAGCCAAGATACAGTTCCTGTATATTTTTTGGTGATGGCTTCAACATCACTTGAAACTGATAATAATGCTGTAAACGATTTGGATTTTCACCATATCGACCATCGGTAGGACGACGACAAGGCTGCACATAAGCGGTATTCCAAGGCTCGGGGCCTATCGCGCGCAAAAAAGTTGCAGGATGGAAAGTCCCTGCACCCATTTCCATATCGTAAGGTTGCAATACCACGCAGCCCTGATCTGCCCAATATTGTTGCAAAGACATGATAAGTTCTTGAAAAGTCATTAATTTTTATCCAATAAGCATAATGCTGGAGTTAAAATATCTAATTTATTGCGCATTATACCTTAAACAATTGGACAGATTTAACAAATGCTCGCTGGAAGTTTGTTAATTAAATTGATTATATAGAAGCAACGGCAACTATCTTATTTCGAATGCTGAAAATAACCGTGCTCTAAAAAATTACACACCTGTTTCGCCACTGTCTTGTTAAATAACAATCCTGAGTGAGAACAGTTAATTGTAATATGATCGCTCATGCCTTCGAGTTTTGTTTCTGACACGGCTACCGTACCATCAAAAGGTTCCTTGTTGTGCTTAAAAAATCGGCCCACACCCATTCGGCCTTCGCCAGCAATAATGCCCAGTTTTTGATTTGCCTCCCAAGGTGGCACCTGCCCAAGCAAGCCCTGTTCAATACTTTTGCCAAGTAGCGTACGCCCAATACGTGTATGCATAAAAATCTCAGCTATTTGACTGCCTCGATGCGGCGTTCCAAGTGTAATAACTTTACCGTCTACTTGATCAGGGTACAGGTATAATAAATGTCGCACCACCAAACCACCTAGACTATGAGCAACAATATGTGTTGGCCCTGCTTCAATTTTCTGCAAAAACTCATATAGTTTTATTGCCGCTTCATAAGGCGTTTTCCTCACAGTAGAATAGTGAAACTGTTGAACGTTATAACCACACTTTTGAACACGTCGCCTTAACAGCGCCATATCAAATCCCGGCATCCATAAACCATGAATAAAAACGACCGATGCCATTAAGTTTCTCCATTAAATATTTAAAAATAAAATTTTTCTACAAAGCTTTAACGGACTATACTTTTGAAATTGTTAAAGAAAAGATTCAACTTCATAAAAATCTTAATTTAATAATGTGTTATGTAAATCACAACCTCGTTAGCAATAAACAAGTAACATACAATGATATTAATATGTATATTCAACTCAAAATAGTATTAAAGTTGTAAATACAAGCCCTTCTCTCTATGTTGTAACGGAGTAAAAATATGCACTACTGTATTAAATTAGTCACTTTCTTTATCATGCTATTATCTAGCTTTTCATTATACGCTTCTACTGGTGTCGGCTCGTATCCCTTATTTAACTTGCCAGAACTTAGTTCAACTAAACAAGTTAAATTAGATAAACTGCGCGGCAAAGTTGTTTACGTTGATTTTTGGGCGTCATGGTGTGGCCCTTGCCGTCAATCGATGCCTAAATTTAATGCTATATATAAAAAGTTGGCAAAAAAGGGGTTGGAAATAGTTGCTATCAATCTTGATGAGAATGATGCTGATGCAAAAAAATTCCTAGAAAACTTTCCTGTAAGTTATACCGTGCTACGTGACAAAATGGGTGAAACACCTAAACAGTTTGGCGTTAAAGTTATGCCCACTGGTTACCTGCTTGACCGTTTTGGTATGGTGCGTTTTGTGCACGAAGGATTTCGTAACGGTGATGATGTTGAACTAGAAAAACAAATAAAAAAATTACTTGCTGAGTAATGGAGATTAAAATGTATTTACGTTTATTTTTTCTACTACCTATCTTTTTAACCTCTGCTTGCACTACAACTGTTCAACCCTGGGAACGAGGCATACTAGCTAAACCTGAAATGCAATGGGTGCGTGATGCACAAAGCTTTTCTTTATCAAAACATATTTTCTTTAGTAAAGAAGGCAGCAATGGCGGTTCTATGGTTGTCGGTGGCGGTTGTGGTTGTAACTAAACTTTAAGAGTATGTAGTAATGAGTTCTTATAAAAAATCAAAACAAAAAAGAAACAACGTGTCCGCGCTATCGGCTTTAACCGCTAGCGCACTCGCCATACCTGCATTACATGCTAATGCAGCAACGGCGCCAACAGAAAGTGAAGTGGGTTATCATTATAGCTCCTATGAAGAAGACGATGCGCCAAGTAGTAAAGTCGCAACGGGCGATACCAACCGATACTCAATCACAACCCAACAATTTCGCTTGCTTTCACCTATTGGTAAGAATTTTAGTGTCAGCCTAGATGTGCTTAGCGAAACAATGAGTGGCGCATCACCTTTAGGTACGCAATCGGATGGTAGCGGCAACCCGGTATTAGTCATGAGTGGCGCAAGTGGTATTGGTGGCATAACCGAAGACCGTGATGATATTAGTGCAAACATTACTCACTATGGTGAAAGTTTTACTACCAGCTTTACTGCCGGTCAATCAGATGAAAAAGACTATGCAGCAAGTTATTACGGCTTAGGGTTAGAGTGGGAATTCAATAATAAAAACTCAGCTTTTCAAGTTGCTGTTAGCCAATCAGATGACAAGGTAACACCAACAGATGCTGTTCTATATGGACGCACTCTGAGCGCAACAAAAGAAACGTCAGGCCTAAGCTTGGGCTTCTCACAAATTATAAACAAAACAAATCTCATTCAATTCGGTCTAGAATTTTCTGAAGACACCGGTTACCTTGATGCACCTTATAAAACAGATGACATACGTCCAAGCTCTCGCTCGCGTCAATCAGCCATTGTTCGCACTCGAACTTTTTTCGCCGAAAGTAATGCAGCATTACATTTTAATTACCGCTATTACTGGGACGATTGGGATGTAACATCTCATACGTTTAATTTTGCTTGGCATAAAAATGTAAACGATAGCTTTCAAGTAATACCATCGCTTCGCTATTACTCACAAACGGAAGCGAGTTTTTATGAACCTTATAAAGTTATAACGAATACCAACCCCTATTATTCAAGCGACTATCGACTCTCACCTTACGGCGCCATTTCATTTGGTTTACAAGGTATACATAGTTTTAAAAACTGGTCTTACACTGCAAAGATTGAACGCTATGAAGCGGATGCAAAATATTCCTTTAACAAGGTTGCAGTTGAAAACCCAGGCTTAGTGAGTTACACACTCCTAACAGTCGGGTTTACGATTAAGTTCTAATTATTTAAAAATAATAATTGATCAGCTATGCCAGCCAAACTGACTACACACCGTTTCAAAGTCATGGGCGGCCCAGCCGAATTAAAACTCTACATTAATAATGCAGATGAACAAAAACATTTTATTCAACTCGCCGAAAACGAAGCCTTTCGTTTAGAAAAAAAATATTCCCGCTACCGAGACGATAGTGTTACTAGCGCTATAAATGCTTCAGCCAATCAAGAAAAAGATTTTCATGTCGATAGTGAAACCGCTGCTTTACTAAATTATGCACAAATAGCTTGGCAGCAAAGCGATGGGTTATTTGATATTACATCAGGAACACTACGAAAGGCATGGGACTTTAAATCAAATGCGTTACCTGATGAAAGCGTAATAGAAACACTCCTTGAGAAAGTTGGTTGGCAAAAACTTACTTGGCATTCACCCTGTTTAACATTACCAGCAGGAATGGAAGTTGATTTCGGTGGCGTCGTAAAAGAATATGCCGCCGATGCGATTGCAACACTACTACGAAATTCTGGAATAACACATGGCTTAGTCGAACTCGCAGGCGACATTAGTATCATCGGCCCACATCCTAACGGCTCTGCCTGGAAAATTGGAATACGCAACCCAAACAAACCCGAGCAAGCCATTGCGAGTATCGATGCTTTTGAAGGTGGCATTGCTAGCAGTGGTAACTACGAACGGTTTATTGTGGTTAACAAAAAGCGTTACTGCCATATATTAAATCCAAAAACAGGTTGGCCAGAAAATAGTGTTGCGAGTGTTAGCGTACATGCATCAACATGTTTAGTCGCTGGAACAGCTTCAACAACCGCAATGCTGCTTGGCGCAACGAAAGGTAAACAGTGGTTAGAAGAAGGCGGCTTTAAACACTTATTGTTAGAAGTGTGAAGTCTGTCTTACTTCTTTAAACCCTCACTCAATCACACCTGATGCTTTAAGCTATTGTTTTATAATTAAAATATTCATTTAAACCTTTTCAAATCCTCATTTTTTCTCACAAATATTATTTCTTCTTTTTCGCGAACCAGTTGACTGATCACCGTTTAATCACTCGCTATTATTTCTAAAACTAAAAATACTATGACGGTAACGGATTACCTCACTTTTAAAATACAGGGATTAAGGGGGAAATATGAATTTCGTTATTCAAGCGTGTGTTTTAAGTGCTCTCGCAATCACAATTACCGCATGTGGTGGTGGTGAAGGTGCAGGTGGAGTAAATAATAGTTCAACAGGTGGCAGTGGTTCCTCGGGAACGTCTAATGGAACAGGTACTGGCTCTCAAACAGGCAATAGCCAAGAGGTTATTGCAGCCTATGGAACAGTAAAACCATCAATGGCGGCATGTTTAAGTTGCCATACTAGTGGTGGTATTGCAGGCAATACCAATTTAATCCTCGATGCAAACGACGATACCGCGACAATTGCTGCATTAAAAAAATATGCAAGTACCTTTGGGCAAAGTCTTTTATTATCTAAATCCATTGGCAAACCTTCCCATCAGGGGGGCAATGTTTTTGGCTCAACAACAAGTGCAGCATACATTGACCTCGAACGACTCTTAACATTATTTACAACAACACAGTCAACAAGCTCAACAGATCTTAGTTTCAAAAAAGAAGCGCCATCCCAAACTTATCGACGTGCTTCTTTATACCTTACCGGTACAATTCCAAGCCAAAGTAAAACACAAAGCTTACAGAATGCCAGTGATGAAACGTTAAGGACTGAAATAATAGCGTTAATGCAGGGTGATGGATTTAAAAACTTCTTAAAAAATGGTGCAAATGAACGCTTAAACAGTCGGCACCTTCGCACCAGTGATGCTGGAGCAACATTTTATAACAAGTACTATTTACCCAATACCAGTAATACAGAAAGACGAAGTGTAGTACGCAGGGATTTGGCAGAGGAACCGTTGGAAATCATTGCTAACGTTGTGATGAAAGATCGCCCTTATAGTGAAATTCTCACCGCAAATTACACAATGGTCAGCCAATTTACCGACGAATCTTATAATACTGGGTTAACGTTAGCCGCCGGTGAATGGCGTGAAGCACAAAATAGAGGCCAGGATGCAAAAATGCCTAGTACATTCTTTGCCGATGCAACTGGTGCATCACGCATTGCAAGCTTTCCTCATGCAGGCGTCTTATCTACTTGGGCCTACCTAAGTAAATATGGTACCACCGCAACAAATCGTAACCGTGCCCGTGCTCGCTGGACCATGCAGCATTTCCTCGGATTTGATATTGAACAGTCGGCCTCTCGACCATTAAATTTCGACGATATCTCCGATGAAGATAACCCAACCATGGACAACCCAGCTTGTTCGACTTGCCATCAAACACTTGACCCTATTGCGGGCTCCTTCAAGTTCTTCCATGAGCGTGTCGGCTATAAAGCTTCTGGAACTGATTCGTTGGATAGAAACTACCGTAATAGAAACCCAGGCGTAGATTGGTATAAAAACATGCGCCCTGCCGGTTTTGGGAGCGAAGATGCTTCTGGCGGAGACCCTCTACAATGGCTGGCACAGCGTCTTGTTGAAGATGAACGTTTTGCCGTTGGGGCGGTTAAGTTCTGGTGGCATGCAGTATTCGGTGAAGATGTCCTTACCAGTAGCGCACCTACCATCCAGTTCGACACCCAAACAGCTCATATCAATAATCTTGCTAATGAGTTCCGAAAAGATCTCAATCTTAAAAAGTTGTTAGCCAATATGATGTTAACGGATTACTTCCGTGCCTCCCAAAAGGTAGATGCAACCGCTGCAGACAATCAATTAAGCATTCATATGGGCGGCCGACGTTTGTTAAGCGGGTACGAGCTTATGAAGAAAACGGAATCACTAACAGGCATCGTTTGGGGTAACGCGAATCCTAGATTAACTGGTGAATACAAAATGTTATATGGCGGCACAGACGATATTACCGTTGAGAAACGTGCAACTGAAATAGCTTCAATAATGTTTAGAGTTGCCGTACGTCATGCGAATGAAGTTAGCTGTGCAGCTGTAGTCAATGACTTTAGCTTCGACCAAAGTGCACGCCGTTTATTTACACAAGTAGAGCGCACTACTTTGGATGAAGCGGCCATCAGGAATCAAATTGTCGTGCTTTATGAACGATTGTTAAATCGCGTGGTGAGTTCTAGTTCTAATGAAGTTAACCAAGCTTATCAATTATTCCTCGACCTCCGCGCAGCACGCATTAGCCAAGGTGGCACAAACGTTAACTCAAACACGCGTTGTGATAATCGCATAGGGGGCTCAACGAATGATGCTAGCTTTGTACTAGTACCGTGGCGTGGAGTCATGATTGCCCTAATGTCTGATCCTGATTACTTATTCGAATAAGCGAGAAAAGCCATGAATAGAAGAGATTTTTTAAAAGCAAGTGCAGCAGCCGGTCTGTTTGCAAGTTTTCCACACCTAACGAAAGCAGCAGACTATGAAGGCAAATTTCTGGTAACCGTTCATGCTCGTGGAGGCTGGGATCCAACCAGTTTCTGTGACCCTAAAATGAATGTACCAGGTGAAAGAATTATAACTAACTGGTCTTCAACAAATAGTACACAAACTGTCGGCAATATAAACTATGCGCCGTTTGCGGATAACGATGCATTCTTTAAAGCCCATTTTAGAAAAATGTTAGTGATTAACGGCATAGATGTTAAGTCTAACTCACACAGTACGGGAACGCTGAATAATCTGACTGGCATTATGAAAGATGGATACCCATCGTTAGCTGCGCTGTTCGCAGCAAGCAATAAAACACAAGAGCTCATGCCGTGGCTAGCCGCTACTTCAAACCCAAAAAGCGGTAAGCTACTTCCACCTTCTTCAATCGCGGGTAGCGGTCAAATAGCGAGTCTAAAAAGACTTGCAAACCCCAACCTGTTTCGTACCGACCGAACCGATCAGTATGTACAGGATGACGAGCTAGCATTAATCCGCCAATTTAGACAAACACAAACCACCGCGCGCAGTAACGATATGCAGCAAATAGCCAAACAGCGCAAACAATACAAAGACTATATTGCCTCAAGCTTTTCAGATGGAAGTTTTGAAGAGTTTCTAAATTTATTCGAAACAGCAGATACCAAAGGATTGAATGTAAATAACAGAAACTTTGGGCAAAGCGTGAGTAGTATGGCCGCCTTTAAGGCAGGTGTTAGCATTTCAGCTGATATTGGCATTGGTGGTTTTGACACACATGGTGATCATGACATTAGGCACGCCAATGCGCTAACTAATCTCACTACTACCGTTGATTTACTCTGGCATTTAGCGCAACAGTTCAACATCGAGGATCGCCTTGTGGTTCATATCATGTCCGAATTTGGCCGCACCAATCGATACAATAATAATAATGGGAAAGATCATTGGAGTATTACCAGTGGCATAATCATGTCGAATGATATGGCGTTGGGAAATCGTGTTGTCGGCGCAACCAACGAACTTCATATTGCCGAAGAAATCGATTTCAATAATTTGCAACGCAATGCTTCTGGCGACAGGATTCAACCAAAACATGTCATGACGGCTCTACGAGAGCATCTAAGCGTTGAAAATCAGGCACAAGCATTAAACTTTGACTTAAGTGCACCTCAAGTACCTGACTTTTTTAATGCTGGGCTGATGACAACTTAAGCCTTTCTCTCTTCCTTGCTCGGGCTCGATTAAAAGCCCGAGTATTCTTCTACATTTTCCTTCAGTATCCTTTTGTGCCTCCCTAACCTATTGTAATTAATACATTAATCCCCCAAAACTCTTTCATTCCTTATTAGCTAAAATTCTTCTGCTTTTTGCCGCTATATTAGATGAAGCCTATATAACGTGAATAATAATATGATTGCATTTCTAATCCACCATTACTCCTTAAAACAAATTTTAATATTCAGCTTTAGTCTTTTATTGCTTATTATTACATCAACGGGTATTTTTATTTTTGTAAATACTAAGAATTTAAGCAACGACATTCACGATGTAGCAACCGTAAAACAACCACTCATGCTACATGCTATTGAGCTAGAAAATACTCTAAAAAATTCAACCACAGCACTAGGTTTATATTTACTTACTCAAGAAAAAAAATACAAAGATACTTATCTAAAATCAGGTTCTTTATTAAAAAAACAATTCTCTAAGTTAAAAGCTAACGCGAGTAATAGTAAAGAAACATCTACTTTACTTAATAATATAAATATAAATTTAACTCGCTACTCTTCACATAAAGAAAAAATGATTAAATTTGCTGAAAATCCAAATGAAAATTTTCCTGCTCGAAAATTTGCGTCTGAAGCAATCAGCCCAAACTCACAAATTATCTTACAAAATTTAACACAAATTCTTCAGAGCGAGCTTGAAGAAGACGTCACAAAAGAACGCCGTCAATTTTTCGCTTTGATTAGTGATTTACGTTACTCATGGGTAAGTCTTATGAGCGGTGTACGTTCTTTTTTAACGTTTAGAAACGATTCAACCTACGCTCAAATTTCTCAAAACCAGCAAGTCGTACAGGGAATCAACAAAAAACTTGAGCAATACTCTGAATTAATTTCTTTCGATCAACAAGATTCGTTTGAACAGGTAAAAGAAGCCCAAGAAAAAATGTTTACCAATACCAAAAAATTATTAGAGATTTCAAAGCAAGATAAATGGAGAATGGATAATTATGTAATTCATACAGAGCTTGAACCTATTATTAAGGCAATCAACTTAGATATTGAACGATTAATTAAGCAACTAAAACAAGATGTTGTTACCCAAACACAAGACATCAATGGAACAATTTATACTGAATCTATTCTCATTATATCAGTAACTGTTATCATTTTAATTTTTGGCTCATTCATTGCTTATATCTCCATTAAAATAGTTACAAGTATTCTCGAAGTGATTGATGATAGTGTCGGTAAACTTTCATCTGGTGATTTAGATTTTTCAATGGATCTAGAGGCAAAAGGTCACCTAGGCGATATTGCACATATATTTAATAGTTTTAGTGCTTACTTAGAGCAAACCTTTAAAAATATTTATGAAACATCAACAAAACTCAATGCTAACACCCAGTCACTTTCACAATTAACAGATGACACCAATACTAATGTAGCCGCTCAATCGAACGAAACCACAACGGTTGCCGATGCTATGGTACAAATGGCAGCTTCCGTTGATGATATAACGCAAAGCACGACACAAGCTGCCGATGAAGCAACCAAAGCATCTAAGGCTTCAAATCACGGTGTGAAAACGGTTCAAATGGCCACTGCAACGATTAATGAACTTTCCAACGAGGTGCTATCGGCAACGGATGTTATTACCGTACTCGCTGATGATTGTAACCATATTGGCAATATGCTCAATATTATTCGAGACATCTCTGACCAAACAAATTTGCTTGCACTAAATGCAGCAATTGAAGCGGCACGTGCCGGCGAACAGGGTCGAGGTTTTGCTGTTGTTGCCGATGAAGTAAGAACGCTTGCAACACGAACAAATGACTCAACTGAAGACATTCAAAAACAAATTGAAAAATTACAAAATACCGCACAAGACGCTGTACGTGTAATGCAAAATGGTAGCACCTTAGCTCAACGCAGTGTTGATTCATCGAATCAAGCCGGTGATGCCTTTGGAGCCATCAATCAAGCTATTAGCAAAATCGATATGACCAGCACACAAATTGCAACGGCTTCAGAGGAACAAAATGCTGTAACCGCAGACATGACTCAGCGCGTTGAAAATATTAACCAGCTTTCTACTAAAACCTTAAATAGCTCACAAAGCAGTGCCTCTGCCAGTTATGAAATTTTTGTATTAGCGAGTGAATTGCATACGATGATTTCACAATTTACAAAAGATACTAGCCAAAGTACCGGTACCGATAATGCAGCAACAGAAGAAGATGATGACTTATTCTAAGTCTTTAGCATCTGAAGAATTCTGAATACCTCAAGTTTTTTTCATGGTGGCCGCTTAAGATCATAATGTAAGAGGGATTTTTTTATGCCAATAAAGCATCAATCGGGTATTACATCGCAATGGCATACGCTTGTTACCGATGCACAATCTGCATGTGGCGTTCAATTAAAATTAAATATTGAAGGCTATCTTGTCAATACACTTGTTAACTACTCTCAACGTCCCGAAATTGCAGCACGCATATTTGCGATAGATTATATGCTTGCACAAAATGAACAAGGCCAGGTTCGTCATACTCAGCTACGTGATTTGGCTGATCAGTGCTTACTTTACGCAGGGCTATTTCCTCAGTACGCAAAGCACCATAACGTGAGAGCAAGTTACTATATCAATATTGGCCGTAGTGCTTACTCAGATCTATCCAATGTAAAAAATACATGTACTAATATTTTCGCTGAACTTAGTGAGTGTTTTGTAGAGCTAATGGATACACTACTCGCCATTCATCATATTGACGATGTTGAATCAGACGATTTTATTTTAGATCCCATACACGCCTTGCAAACTTGGCAGCAAACAAAAAGCCAACAGGCCTTAAAAATGTTTCAACAACAAGTACAAAGCTCAAATGTTGTTGACTTTAACTCTACACAGAAACTCAGCAATATTAAGCACTAAGCACTACCTTGCTTCGCTAGATAAATAATTTACTTTGTTTCAATCTATAACTCGCTTTTACAGCCAAATAAAGCTATACAATACAAGATATTAGGAAAACTTAAGAAATTCCTTAATTACACGATAACTATAAGAGCAATTCATTAATAATGGCGTAAATTATGTCGACCCAAGGGCCAGAAAACTCAAATTCTTCCAGCGAAAATCAAGAATCTTTTGAGGATCGCTTAAAAGCGATCCGTGAAAATTACACGGAAAAATTACCAGAAAAACTCGATCAAGTAGAACGACTCTGGAATAAATTACGCTATTTCAATTGGACAGCGGATGGTCTAAAGATTTTATTCTCTATTGTTCACACATTGGCTGGCAACGGTAAAACATTTGGCTTTCAACAAGTATCTGATTACAGCAGTAGAATTGCATCTCAATTACAAACATATCTTAACACCGGCGACATTCCTAACACTGAAATACAAAACGAAATCAGCAATCTTATTCAGCAACTTGTTAAATCTGCGAAACAAAGTGATATTGATGATGACGATCTAAGCAATCAATCAGCAGAAATTAACATTCAAAAAGCGCTTAACAGGAAAGCACATACCACTTACATTGTAGATGATGATCAACACCTTACTGATTTTCTTGCTGCGCAACTTGAAGCCTCTGGTTACCACGTTGAAACATTCTATACCGTGCAAGATGTTTTAAACCGCATTAAAGAAAATATTCCTTCAGCCTTAATTATGGACATAATGTTTCCCGGTGAAGTTGGCATGCACGGTATTCTTGCATCAGAACAGATACAAAATATTGCGGGTAAACATATTCCTACTATTTATATATCCGCACGTAGCGACATGACCGCTAGATTAGGCGCATTAAGAGCAAAAGGTAGCGCCTTTTTTAACAAGCCCATTCATCCTGAAAAACTTATTAGCAAAATTGATGATTTAATTTTAACTAAAAAAAGTATCGGACGAATAGCCGTTATTGATGATGATGAATTAGTCGCAGAACGTAATGGGATTATTTTGCGTAAATATCATTATGAAGCTCTTGTTATTACACAACCCTTACACGCACTTGAACAAATACAAAAATTTAAACCTGATTTAATTTTAATGGATGTGCATATGCCAGATATCAACGGCCTTGAGCTTGCACAAATTATTAAACAAAATGATGCCTATTTAACTACACCTATTCTATTTTTATCGGCTGATAAAAGCGAAGCCGTTAAACAAGCCTCAATGACCATCAGTGGTGATGAGTTTCTGACAAAAGATATTTCACAAAATGAATTACTTCGAAAAATTCATAGTCGCTTAATTAGCTCAAGCATTGTTAAATCACAAATAAAAGAAATAAGTAAAAAAGATTCAGCAACGGGTTTAGTCAATCGAAAATACTTTTTTTCACTGCTTGAAAAAGCCATTTCTGAATCTGATAAAAACCCCAATATGTTCTTAATGCATATTAGTGTGGACCATTTCGAATTTATTTCTAAACAAGTCGGCTTAATCCATTATGATGATTTTATAAATCATATTGTTCACTCCGTTACAGGGCTTTTGAATGCCACTGATATTGCTTGCCACTTAACCGACCAAAGTATCGCAATTTTATGCTCTGAAGATTTAGACACAATTACTGCAATTTCAGAAGACATTATACAAACGACGTCTGACAAACCCTTTGTCCTAGATGATAATCAAACTGAATTTACAGTAAGTATTGGAGTGACTGAAATCAATCCAGCCTCAACCAATACTGAACAAATTATTACTCAGGTTGAGCAAGCTGTTTCACAAGCACAGTCTCAAGGTGGCAATCAATTCCACCAATATGCAATCGAATCATTTGATGACTCTTCAGCAAGTATGGCTTCACCCGATCTCGTTACTCGTATTTTTCGCGCCGTTGATGAGCGCCGCTTTAAACTCGTGTTTCAACCAATAATTGGTATGGGAGACAAAAAGGACGAACATTACGAAGTTTTACTTAGACTTGTTGACGAAAAAAATAAATTGTATTTACCTGGTCAATTTTTCCCTGTTATCAAACAACATAACTTAATGCACGATGTTGATCGATGGGTTGTTGAGAAAACCCTCGATGTATATGCAAACAATCCAAAAATGAAAGTCCGTGGTAACTTCTTTGTAAAACTTTCTGGCGAATCACTTTCTAAAGGTGCTTTTTCAATATGGCTAAACAACTGTATTAATAGCACTGGGCTACTAGGGGAGAATCGTATAACCTTTGAAGTCCCTGAAGTTGATATTCTTACCCGCCCTAAAGATACCACCAAATTTATCTCTCACTTACCACGCCCAACCTGCCAATTTGCCATTGATCATTTCGGTACAACAGATCACAGTCTAAAAATACTTAGCGAATTTAAAGTCGATTACGTTAAATTAGATGGCGCATTAGTTAATAAAATTCTCGTCGATAAAGAAGCCAGTAAATTTGTTCAAACCTTAATAAAACATGCTCAAGACGCAAATGTCGATGTTATCGCCGGTGCACTCGAGGATCCAAAAACCTTAACAATGCTATGGGCTTGGGGCGTACGACACTTCCAAGGTTACTTTATCCATTCACCAAATGAAGAATTAGACTACGACTTTGCTAGTAACGAGCATTCTCTCTAAGCATGATCTACAGTCACAATCTCTGGTATAATTAGCACGCTATTTTATTACCAATCACTATCATATCGGCCTCATCAGTATGACAAAACAAATTAAAGCCGTCTCCCTTATTTCAGGTGGACTCGACTCTCTACTTTCTACCAAAGTTATTATGGAGCAAGGTATTCATGTTGAAGGGATTAATTTCTTTACGGGCTTTTGTGTTGAAGGCCATACCCATGCCATTCGCAAAAAAGATAAAGCCAAACCAAAACGTAATAATGCTTTATGGGTTGCCGAACAACTTGGCATTAAGTTACACATCATTGATGTTATCGAAGAATATAAAGATGTCTTATTAAATCCAAAACACGGCTACGGTCAAAACATGAACCCTTGCTTAGATTGTAAAGGCTTTATGGTTAAAAAAGCCTTACAATGGATTGAAGAGAATGATTTTGATTTTATTATCACCGGCGAAGTGATTGGCCAACGACCTATGTCTCAACGTAAAGCGACTATGCCAGTTATTGCACGCGAATCTGGTGCGGGTGATCGACTTGTTCGTCCACTATGTGCGCAACACTTACCGGCTACTTTACCTGAACGTGAGGGCTGGCTCGACCGTGAAAAATTATTAGACTTTTCAGGCCGTACACGTAAACCACAATTTGCATTAGCTGAAAAATTTGGCTTTGAAGATTACGCGACACCTGCTGGTGGCTGTTGCTTTTTAACAGATAAATCTTATTCACAAAAACTTGTCGACTTATGGCAGCATCGTGGTAATCGTGAGTATGAACTTGATGATATTATGCTTTTAAAAGTTGGCCGCCATATTCGCCCAAATGAAAAATTTAAAATTATTGTTTCTCGTGAAGAAGGCGAAAATAAATTTATGGATGGGTATAAAAAACAATTTACGCATCTTTATATTAGTAGTCACCCTAGTCCACTAGCCTTAATTGAAGGCGAAATAGATACCGAAGAACTCAAACTTGCTGGAGAAATTGTTGCGCGTTACAGTCAGGGTCGAGATGCAGAAGAAGTTGAAGTAACCGCAAAACTTGTAAACCCGACTGATGGCAATGCGGATGAATTTATCTTTAAAGTTTGCCCCATGCAAGCTAGCGATATTCCACAAGACTGGTATGTTTAAAACATAAAAACTATAATGCTATATTCAATAGCTAGCACTGCGATTAATAACAATAGTTTTACGGATTTTTATTGTTTTCAAAATGAAATTACAAACTAAACGAGCCACAACAAATATAATCTTTGCTTTTTTATTGCTAAGTATCATTTTCATCTCCACTTTATTTGCTCTTACAAAAATCAAAACGAAACTTCAAGATGACACGATTAAATCTTTACAAACCATTGTTCAAACGACACAAGAAATACTAGAGATTTGGATTAGATTACGTAAAATTGAATTAACTAAAACAGCAAGTCACTCTGAGATACTTGACCTGACAAAACAGCTTATTAAAAATCATAACGATCGCAAAGATCTTGAACAGAGTGAAGCACTTAAAAGACTACGTCTTATTATGAAAAAAAACCTAGACCGTTACTCTGATAGTGGTTTTATTCTTATTAACACTAATCGCATTAATATCGCCTCCATGCGAGACGAAAACTTAAACGATTTAAATCTGATATACCAGCATCGACAAAATTTTCTTGATAGGGTTTTTGCAGGCGAAACACTATTTATTCCACCGACGCTTTCAGATATACCCCTTAAAACGAAAAGTGGACAATATCGTGAAGGTTTACCAACACTATTTATCGCAACGCCGATTCAAGATACAAACAAAAATACCATTGCTGTTCTTGCTATACGCCTCGATCCATCAAAAGATTTTACAAAAATTATGCAACTCGGGCGGTTAGGCAGTACCGGTGAAACCTATGCATTTGATAGTAGCGCAACTTTAATTTCTGAAAGCCGCTTTGACTATCAATTGCAAAATATTGGTGTAATCCAGAAAAGTGATAGAGCTATATTATCTATTAGAATAACAGACCCAGAAGTCAATTTACTTGAAGGTGGCTCTTCTTTAATACCCCAAGAGAATAGAAAACTCACATTTATGGCAAAAAGTGCTATTTCCAAATTAACTAGCCATAATAGTGAAGGCTATCGTGATTATCGTGGAGTTCCTGTTATTGGTGCGTGGACATGGAATAACGAACTTGAAATAGGTATTACCACGGAAATTAATCTCGACGAAGCCATGATGCCTTACAGACAAATACGCTTTACGATTATTTCCTTGCTCTTACTATCCATAACGCTTTGCATTGGTTTTATTTATTTTTTGAGCTGGCGTAATCGATTTTAAATCACTCCATTCAAAGTTATACTACCAACATGACAACCATTACTCATAAGCTCGATACTAGCCGGCTATTATGCCCCATGCCTGTTATTCGCACACAAGATAAAATTAAAACCTTGCAAGCTGGTGACGTTCTTGAGGTCACGTGTACGGATCCCGGTGTTCTACAAGACATACCCGCTTGGGCTCGCATCAATGGTCACGAAGTTTTATCAATAAATGAACATGATGATGAAATTGTAATTACTCTAAAAGTCGTATAATCGAATTGTTAACAAATTAACATGCACATGAAAACAAACAATAGTGCCGAGCCACGCGATGAGCGTTTACGTGAAACAACACGTATTACTCTGATAGGCGCTGTTGTTGATGCTTTACTTGGTTTTTTTAAAATAATGATTGGTTATGCGGCAAATTCACAGGCATTAATTGCTGATGGTATCCACTCCCTGTCTGATTTAGCGACCGATGCCATTGTTCTCTATGCCAGTAAGCATGCACACGCCGAAGCAGATGACGACCATCCTTACGGTCATGGACGCTTTGAGACAGTCGCAACCGTTATATTGGGCGTGGCATTAATTGGCGTAGCCATCGGCATCGGCTACGATGCCGTTTATCGTTTATTACATAGCGAACTTATTTCAACACCTGGTGCTTGGGCCCTTGGCATTGCTTTTATTTCAGTAATCTCCAAAGAAGCCATTTACCGCTATACCATGGTCGTCGCGGAAAAACATAATTCGAATATGTTGCGCGCGAATGCCTGGCATTCTCGTAGTGATGCAATCTCATCAGTTATTGTTATTATTGGTGTTGCCGGTAGCATGCTTGGTATTTGGTATTTGGATGGCATTGCGGCCATCGCCGTTGCGTTAATGATTGCCAAAATTGGTTGGGATTTACTTTCAGAAAGTATGCAAGAATTGGTCGACACAAGTTTAGACGCTGATCGCGTTGATGCAATTAAACAAACCATTTTAGATGTTGATGGTGTCGACACTCTACATGTATTACGCACTAGAAAAATGGGCTCAGATGCGCTTGTTGATGTGCATATACAAGTTAACCCAACACTAAGTGTCTCTGAAGGGCATTTTATCAGTGAAACTGTGCGTTCTTCGGTGATTGAAGACATTGGTGAGGTCACCGATGTTATGGTTCACATTGATCCAGAAGATGACGAACTGATAGATGAAAATATAAAACTCCCTCTCCGGCATGAGCTTATTAATAAGCTTGAATCAGCTTGGCAAGATGTAGAAGCCAGCCAAGAAATTATCGAAATCAACCTTCATTACCTTAATAATAAAATTGCCGTTGAACTTGTTCTCCCTGTCCTTCTACTAGAGCACCCGAACAAAACAATACTTGAGCAAAAGCAACAAATTGCTTTGCAGTTTAAGCTTGTAGCGGATTCATTAGATGAAGTAGAATCTATTAAATTATTGTTTCAGTAGCCCCTGTTTTTAGCATGCCAATTTGTGCAATAGGCCTTTTATTACGCACCAATATAGTGCGATCGGTTATCAAGCAGCAATTGCCTACGCCAAGATAGGCTACTAAGAATTTATACTTACATAAAGACTCTATTTAAAAATAAAATATCTAGCTCTGGAGAAAAAGAAATGTCAGATAACGTAATGAAAATGATGGAAGACAACGGCATTAAATTTGTCGATTTCCGTTTTACAGATACTCACGGTAAACAACAACATGTTTCCGTTCCTCACCACCAAGTGAATGATGCAACCTTTACAGACGGTAAAATGTTTGATGGTTCATCAATCGCAGGTTGGAAAGGTATTAACGAATCAGACATGATTTTAATGCCTGACGCAACAACCGCTTTAATCGACCCTTTCTCAGATGAGCCAACATTAATCTTAACCTGTGATATCGTTGAACCCGCAACAGGTGAAGGTTACGAACGTGACCCACGCTCAGTTGCAAAACGCGCTGAAGCTTACCTACAATCGACTGGCCTTGCTGATACCGCATTTTTTGGTCCAGAACCAGAATTTTTCGTTCTTGATGATGTTAAATGGGGCGCAGACATGTCGGGTTGCTTCTACAAAGTTGACTCAGAAGAAGCAGAGTGGAACTCAGCAAAAGCATTCGATGAAGGCAATATTGGTCACCGTCCAGGCGTTAAAGGCGGTTACTTCCCAGTACCACCAGTCGATTCATTAAACGACCTACGTGCCGCAATGTGCTTAGCAATGGAAGAAATGGGCGTTCCTGTTGAAGTCCATCACCATGAAGTTGCAACAGCTGGCCAATGCGAAATCGGTACGCGTTTCTCTACATTAGTAGAACGTGCTGATTGGAACCAAACAATGAAATACTGCATCCATAACGTTGCACACATCTACGGTAAAACAGCGACTTTCATGCCTAAGCCAATCGTTGGTGATAACGGTAGTGGTATGCACGTTCACCAATCGTTAGCAAAAGATGGCCAAAACCTTTTCTCTGGTGACGGTTATGGCGGTTTATCTGAAACCGCTTTATTCTACATTGGCGGTATCATTAAACATGCTCGCGCATTAAACGCTTTCACTAACTCTTCAACAAACTCGTACAAGCGTTTAGTACCCGGTTTTGAAGCACCTGTAATGTTAGCTTACTCTGCGCGTAACCGTTCAGCATCTATTCGTATTCCTTTTGATGCAAATCCAAAAGGACGTCGTATTGAAGTCCGTTTCCCAGATCCAACAGCTAACCCATACCTTGCTTTCTCAGCATTAATGATGGCAGGCCTTGATGGCATCCAAAACAAGATTCACCCAGGTGAAGCAATGGATAAAGATCTATACGACCTTCCAGCAGAAGAAGCACTTGCGATTCCAACCGTAGCAAGCTCTTTTGAACAAGCGCTTGATTGCTTAAATGAAGATCGTGCTTTCTTAACAGCAGGCAACGTATTCACAGATGACATGATTGACGCTTTCATTGAGCTCAAGCGACTAGAAGTAGAACGTGTAAATATGACAACTCACCCTGTTGAATTTGATATGTACTACAGCTTATAAGTTTCTAACTTAAGCAATTAAAAAACGCCCCGCGGTATCTCACTTCGGGGCGTTTTTATTTATAGAAAAAACCTAAACGTGTGATGCCCAGCACAGCTTTAGAAAGTTAATGCCTTAAACTTAATTTTTCACTTACACTTTCGGCATAGGTACTATGTTAAAACTCTCGTTTGTATTTTACTTCCTATTTTTCATCCTTAGCTCTTGTGGCGGCGGAAGTAAAAGCCCTCCTACCCAGTCAAGCTCAACACCTTCAAGTAATAACTCTAATACAGGTACCCCAGCAAACCCTGTAAAAACATTCGCCGATCTTTGCGCATCAACAGGCGTTATATTTTGCGACGATTTTGAACAAGGCATAAAGAATGATTGGATACGTGATGGCGGCGATGTTCAACTAAAATCTGGGCAAGCCAAGAGTGGAGAAGGTGCAAATATTGTAGAGCTATTAACTTATGACAGTTTTACTAGCTCTAAACTCTTGTACACTTTTACTAATCAAAATGAAGTTTACGTACGCTATGATGTTCAATATGCAGCAGATTACGATAATAGTGGTGGTAGCCATGGCCCCGCACTCGGCGGATCACAATCTCCACCTTGGGGTATGATGGGTAATGCTGGCACCCCACCTACTGGAAGTGACTATTTCGTGCTTAATCACGAACCTCTCGGAACAATTGGTTCTGGTGGCGAGTTTTCTTTTTATACTTATTTTTTCAATATGTTTGGTATGTGGGGCAATGATTTCGTCTCCTCTCTAACCCCTAAACCCATCATTGAGAAAGATAAATGGTATTGCATAGAGTTTGGCCTACAGCTAAACACTGCCGGCACAAATAACGCCGATGGGAAGGCATATTTTTGGGTTGACGGTACACAGCACGGTAATTTTGACAATTTTCAATGGCGCACTGACGCAAAGCTAATGGCAAATACCTTCATGCTCGATAGCTACAACCATTTTAATAAGGGCGCGCCACCCAGCACAAAACCAAATCGAGTTCGCTACGATAACGTTATTATTTCAACCCAGCCTGTTGGTTGCTTATAGGCTATTGACTTGCTCTCTTACACCTCTCAAAACCGTTAATATACTTCAACTTAATTGGTCAATAATTAACCATAATCTACTTTCAATATAAGACAGCCCTCCGTCTTTTTTATTCTCCCCCATATTCATTACAAGCTAAATTCCTGAAATCCTTAAGTTTCCCTTACTTCTGGCCGTTATATAACACTACGGCCTGCTTAAATTTAGCATGTGCTAAGGATGGGGTATTATTTTGTTTAATTGGCTACAAAAAACACAATCAAAAAAACTTGCTGGTATTGTCCAACAAAGTGAAGGGCTCGCTTTTGCTTGTATTTCTCAAGATAAAGCTAGCGAAAAGCCACACCTTGATGAATGTATTTTTCAACCTCAACTGTCGGACTTAAAAACAACACTTAATCAATTATTACAGCAAACCAAAGAAACGACTTCGCCTGTTACCACTCTCCTGTCTTCAAACCATTTTACTTTGCTCTTAATGCAACGGCCAAGTGTTGAAAACGATGAACTCAATGATGCCATTCGTTGGCAAATTAAAGACCAACTAAAATACCCTGCCGAAGAAGCAATTATTCAAATATTAGATATTCCCGGCCAACAAGAGCGAGGGCGCTTACCAATGATTTATGCCATCGCCGCCCACCAAGATACGATTAAGTCATCTATTGAATTAATTGAAGATAGCAAGCTTAAGTTACGCTACGTTGATATTCCAGAACTCGCTCAACGGAATATATCAGCACTTTTACCAGAAGACTATATTGGCGTTGCCTTACTTAACTTACAAGCCGATCACGGTTTACTCACCATTACTCACGAAGGTGAACTATACCTTAGCCGAGTGATTGATATCGGATACGAACATTTAGAAGAGGCAGAACAAAACCCACAAGCGAATAACGGACTCAGTCTTGAAGAAACAACCTCCGAACACGACAATAATATCAGCAAAATTGTTTTAGAAATACAACGCTCACTTGACTACTATGAAAGCCATTATGGAAAACCCACTATCGGCAATCTTATTATTGCACCGTTAGAAACAGAAGTACCCAACTTAAACCGCCAGCTTGAAAACGATTTAGGCCTTGCTGTAAGAAGCCTAGATTTAGATGAAATTGTTAATTGCGACTCTAAAATTGATTTAGAACTACAAGCCAAGTGTTTTAGTGCAATCGGTTCGGCTCTAAGACAAATTGTCGAAACCTCTACTGAAACCAAATTTCAATAAAAAGCTTATATAATGCAACAAATCAACCTATATCATACACAACTTAGGAAACAGGATGTTCTGCTTTCCTCTGGTCATTTGTTGCAAGGCTCAATTGCTTTAATTGTCTTTCTAGGCTTACTTCAATTTTATAGTCAATACCAGAACTACTCATCCAACAACCAAATACAAGAACTCAACAAACAACTAACCGAAAAAAATACTCGTTTAGCAACGTTTCAAAATAGCTTACCGAAAGTAAAAAAAGATTTAAATCTTAAAGATAAATTAACACAACTAGAAGTGGATCTTATTAACAAAAAAACAGTTCTTAATGTTTTATCTGAAAAAAAATTGGGTAATACAGACGGTTTTACGAAGCAGTTTGCTGGCCTCGCAAAACAAACGATTAAAAACCTTTGGCTTACGAAAATACATTTTTTACAAGGTGGTACCGTACTCGATATTGAAGGCAAAGCAAAAAAACCGACCCTTGTTCCTCAGTACTTACAAGCGCTATCTTCGGAGACGATTTTTAATGGTACAGAATTTAATAGTTTTATTATTAATCGTACTGAAAAAAATTCATCTTTAAAATTCAAATTAAGTAATATTTCAAAAACAACAACTAAACAAGCCGAGTTAACAAGCCGATGATCAATTATCAGCAAAAGCTAAATGACCTTGGAAAATTATTTGATTCGCGTAACAGCCGTGAGCGAATTTTAATTGCGGCTTGCATCGCTGGATTTATATTTAGTCTTTGGCAGTTTTTGCTTAATGAACCCGCAGCACTTTCTCAAACAAAACTTGATTCTAATATTGCTGCACTAAAAATTAAAATCGATACTGTCGATAAACAATACAAGATTCTCTTAGAATCAAAACAAGTTGATCCCAATCGTAAAATTAAAGCACGAATAAAATTAGCTCAAGAGCACATTGAGAAACTCGACACGCAATTACAAATAAAAATGAAGGGGTTAATCTTGCCAACGCAAATGGCAAATATCTTAGAGCAAGTACTCAGTCAACAAAGTAATCTACACTTCAACCGTATACAGAGTTTGGCTACCCAGCCTTTGCTGGTAAAATCAGAGGAATTAGATATTGATGACTCTAGCCCGCAAAGGCAAGACAACACCACACAGACAACTCAACCACTCGCAACAAACTCATTAGCTGATATTGGGGTATTCAAGCATGGCATTGAATTGGAGTTTTCTGGCTCTTACCTTGAGACGCTCAACTACCTTCATAAACTCGAAAAACTACCTTGGAATTTTTACTGGGATGACATTCTTTTTGACGTTGTAAATTACCCAAGCTCAAGGGTAATTATCAGAGTGCATACGCTAAGTTTAAAAGAGGGCTGGTTAGGTGTGTAAGCATTCACTTACTTGCTATATTTTTTACTTTTTAGCTTTATTCACACTAATGCCATCTATTAATGCTGCAATACTACAAGATCCAACTCGCCCGCCTAATGCTGTTTCTGGTAGTACCAGCATAACCACAAAACCCGTTTCTCAATGGAATTTATCATCTACTCTTATCTCAAATGGAAGACGTAACGCGATCATCAACGGAAAATTAGTTTCAGTGGGTCAGACTATTCAAAAAGCCAAAATTATCTCTATTCACCCAAATGAAGTCTGGCTTTTGCACAAGAAAAAGAAGATTCGAATCAAAATGTTACCGCAAGAAATTAAGGATTTTTCGAAATCTGCCGATAAATAAACAACACTATATTAAAGCTAGTTTTAAGGACAAAATAACAAAGACAATGTCACCATCATCCATCATACTTAAACTGTCTGTACTATTGATTGCCATTTTCATCAGTGCCTGCGCTAATGATATGCGCAACCCAAACACGCTTGCCGCAATCGAAGAATCACTCAAAGACTCTCAGCCTAAAACACAAAATGAAGTTAAAGATATCAACGATGCATTGTTACCACCGATTGATATAAATGTACCAGGCTCGACAGGTATTGATACAGAACCACGTTTTGACTTAAAAGTTAATCGCGTTGCCGCACGAACCTTTTTTATGGGTCTTGTTCAAGGCACAAGTTATAACATGATTGTACATCCAAAAGTAAAAGGCAGCATTACGCTAGATTTAAAAAACCTTACCGTTAGTGATGTGCTTAATACGGTTCGTGATGTTTATGGTTACGACTATGAGCAAACAAGTTCTGGTTTCCAGGTGTACCCCAACACCATGCGTACACGCATTTTTAAAATTAATTACTTAGATGTTGTGCGTGATGGTAACTCGCAAATGAGTGTTAGCTCAGGCCAAGTAACTGATTCTACCAATTCATCTAGCTCTGATTCTTCCAGCTCAAACGGCGGCTCGTCTAACTCACAAGGTGGTGTAACATCTGGTGCAAATGTTTCAACAAGAAGCTCTTCAGAATTTTGGAAGCAGTTATCCCAATCGGTAAAATCAATTGTTGGCAACAAAGACGGACGCAATGTTGTTATTAACAAACATTCAGGTGTGATTGTTGTACATGCTATGCCAGCCGAACTGCGCGCAGTCGCAAATTTTGTTAAAACAACTCAAAACATTATTCAACGACAAGTTATTATCGAAGCAAAAATTATTGAAGTTGAATTAAGTGATGGCTTTCAATCTGGCATAAACTGGTCTGCCATAGGTCGCTCTGCTGGCCGCAACTCATCCATTGGACTAAGCCAAACTGGTGGTGGTTCAATTATCAGTAGCTCTACAGCAACTAGCATTATTGATGGCAATACCGGCACCCTTGCACCTGACGCTTATTCAGCAGTAAATGGTTCGGCAACCTCTGCCTTTGGTGGTGTTTTTTCATTAGCGCTACAAATCGGCAATAGCTTTACAAGCTTTCTGGAATTATTACAAACACAGGGTGATGTGCATGTTCTATCTAGTCCACAAGTTTCTACCATTAATAATCAAAAAGCGGTAATAAAAGTTGGCCAAGATGAATTTTTCATTACTGACGTTGATAGCAGCACTAATACGGGCAGCTCATCATCAACGACTCAAAATAATGTTGAACTAACCCCTTTCTTCTCAGGTGTTGCTCTTGATGTTATTCCACAAATAAGTGATGACGGTGGTATTATTTTACATATCCATCCTACTGTCAGCACCGTTGTTGAAAAAGTAAAACAAATTAGTTTAAATTCCAGTTCGAGCTTAAGCGTTCCGCTTGCGCTTAGTTCTATTCGCGAATCAGATACCATTATTCGTGCGCAAGATGGGCAGGTCGTTATCATCGGCGGACTCATGCAAAATTCAACTCGCAATGAAGATGCCAGCGTTCCTCTACTTGGCGACATTCCTGTGATTGGCAACTTATTTAAACATAAACAAAAAGCTTACAAAAAAAGTGAGCTTGTTATTCTGCTACGCCCCGTTATTGTAAAAGACGATACGCAATGGTCAGATAAACTTAAGCAAATTAAGTCGCGTATCGGCAATCTTTATAGTGCTCCATAATTATTGTGAGAACATAAATGTATCATCGTTTTTTTAGCCTTAAAGAACTTCCGTTTACGTTATCGCCCGATACAGATTATTTCTTTGCCTATGGTCACTATGCCAATGCCTTTAATACCCTAACCGTTGCGCTACGGACTGGCGAAGGCTTTATAAAAGTTACTGGGGAAGTTGGAACAGGTAAAACCTTACTCTGTCGCAAATTACTGAATAGTATTGGCAAAAATTTTACCCCCATTTATATATCAAACCCCCAACTTTCACCGCACGGTTTACAGGTTGCGCTCGCCGAAGAATTATCGCTACCCATTACCCGTTACACTCATCGTTTACTCAATGCCATAACTGAACGGCTAAAGGAGCTCGCAAACAACGGGCAACGCGTTATTCTTTGTATAGATGAAGCACAAGCCATGCCGAAAGAAACGCTTGAAGCTTTACGTTTAATTACCAATCTTGAAACAGAAAAGCAAAAACTTATTCAAGTGGTTCTTTTTGGTCAGCCCGAGCTTGACGTTAGTATTAACGACCCAGCCGTTCGGCAATTAAAACAACGTATTACCTTTTCTTATCAACTAGAACCACTTGATAAAAAAGGCATGGAAGCCTATATCATGCATCGCTTACGTGTGGCAGGATACATTAGCTCATATTTATTTGATGAAGCATCACTCAACGCAATTTATAAATCAAGCCACGGCATTCCTCGTCTCATCAATATCTTGTGCCATAAATCATTAATGGCAGCCTATGGACAAGGCCAACGCACTATTTCAAACATACACACAGAGTTAGCCATTCGAGATACAGCCGATACTGAAATTCTTTATTCAACAAAACCCGCTTGGAAGAAAAATTTAGTATGGTTTAGTGCTAGTTCCGCATTGTTTGCAACGATGGCTTCATTCGCAACTTACATGGCGATGCATTAAACATGAGCTTAATAAATCAAATGTTAAGCGATTTAGATCAACGTCAGGCAGTACCACTTGCATCTGACAACGAAGCTGATCCTCATATTGCAGTTCCCTTTACGCCGGCAAAATCTACATCACCTTTAGCCATTGTTAAAATAATTTTTTACACATTAGTTGTCTTGCTATTAAGCATGACCAGTTATTATAGTTACCAGATCTATAGTGATAATAAAGCGGCCGAACCTATCGCAACCGCTACAGTTAAAAATAAACAGACGGCGACTATCGTCAAAAAAACCGCAGCCGTTACCATACCGATTTCTACAGTGAATCGCACTAAGATTACGCCTGTAATTACAACTGTACAAAAACAAACTATCCTAACAAATAAAGTCGTTTCCACAGCCGAGAAGAGTAATGAAGTAGTTAACGACGATGAAACTATGTCTTTAACTAATAACAAAGTGATTGATACCTCGGTTAATAAAACAACCTTACAACTCCGCCCAGCACAGCAAGCTGAAGTTGCCTATCAAAAAGGGTATCAACTGTTACAACAAAATAAAGTTTATTCAGCAGAATCGAAACTTCTTCTCGCACTTGAACACGATGCCAAACATATTAAAGCACGAGAAGTTCTTGTTGGTCTTTATCTTAAAACCGGCCGTAAAGTTGAAGCCACAGACATTCTAAACAAAGGTATGTTACATTTACCTCGATACACTAATTTTAAAAAATTAGCTGCACGACTATTACTTGATAATAGTCAAACCACTGAAGCCATTCAACTACTACTACGCAACAAACCGGCTATGGCAACAGATTTAAATTATTTCGCCTTACTTGCCGCAAGCTATCAACGAAACAAAAATCATGCAGCTGCGGCTAATACGTATGTTCAATTATTAAAAATAAAACCACGCGAAGGCATTTGGTGGGTCGGCATGGCAGTTTCTCTTGAAGCGCTAAATAAAAATAAAGAGGCTCTCGATGCCTACGAAAAAGCACGTCAAACAGGAACATTAAATACCCGTGTCTCAAACTATTCTTCGCAACGCTTAAAACAATTAACCGTTACCTCAGAACCCTAATTGCATCACATATTAGTTTCTATCACTAGAATCTTTTCATCAACTGAACTAGACTCAGTTCATATACTAATCGACTAACTGTAAAGATTCTTACCATGCGCTTAACGCTGATATTATTTTTATCATACTTCATCTTTGTTAATGGCTTACAAGCTGAAGATAAAAACATCTATAAAAATACAAATGAGCAAGGTGTTACAGAATTTTCTGACCTACCTGGCAAGAATTCAAAAGAAATTAATGTTCCCGCTATGAATACTTATAAGGAAACGATACCCACTACCAAAAAATTTAAAGAACCGGATAAACCAACCGATATTGCATATAGCCTGTTGAGCATTACGTCACCAATCAATGATGCTCAAGTACGGGCAAATGATGGTAAAATCACTATCTCCATTAACTCAACACCCAGTTTAAAACCCGGGCATAGCGTTAAAATAACGATAGATGGTAAGCCGGATCTCACCCTTACCGGCACAAGTAGCAGCCTTACCTTTAATAACATTTCTCGCGGAACCCATACCGCCGAGGCTTCCATAGTTAATAGCGAAGGCAAAGTGCTTATTAAATCCCCCTCCATCAAGTTCCACTTACTTAGATTTTTATTTAAACCACCCGCTCCCAAACCAAAGGCACCCCCTCCTAGTTAATAATCGCACCATATTGGTGCGCTCGCACCATTACTATGCTAAACTCCTGTAGGAATAATATTAGTAAAAATTAAATGACTTAACTAATAATTCTAACTTATTGAAATTTATGTAAATTATATTTACGTAATACCTTCAATAATCACAACCAACGCTTTTATTGGTTGGTTTACTTCTTGCTATATATAAGAGCATGAATGCATTGGCGACAAATATTTCTTCTCCTTATCAACGTATACTCGATGGCTTAAATAGCGCCGTTTTATTATTTGGTGCCGATCTACGACTTCGATACATTAATCCCGCTGGCGAGATGCTTTTTGAAGTCAGCGCACGCCACTTAATTGGCCAGCATTTTGAACATTTGCTCAATACACCGCTATTCTCAGCAAAGGATTTACACAATGTTTTACGCACGGTTCATCCTATTACCCAGCACGAAATTCCAGTTTCACTATTAAAACTAAAAGACATCACGATAGATATGTCGATTAGCCCGATGTTGGATTCTAAAGACGACCCAGAGCTCTTACTCGAATGCCACCAAATCGATCATCTTCTCCGTATTAGCCAAGATGAAAAACGCGCCGAAGATCAACAGGCCACAAAACAAATTTTACGCGGCCTCGCTCATGAAATAAAAAATCCACTTGGCGGCTTACGTGGCTCGGCTCAACTATTACAACGGCAACTACAAGATGATAATTTAAAAGAATATACCCGCGTCATTATTGACGAAGCGGATCGCTTAAGTTTATTAGTTGATAGAATGGTTGGCTCAAATGAAATTTCTAAACTGAGCGATACCAACATACACGAAATACTTGAGCATGTTCGCCAGCTAATCCTTGCTGACTTAGACCATGAAATTTATATCACTCGAGATTACGATCCAAGTATTCCAAATATGCAACTCGACTCGGGTCAAATAATACAAGCCATTATTAATATTACCCGCAATGCTATACAAGCAATATCTGAGCAAGAAAAAGACGCTAGCGGTAATATTATTTATAGAACGCGCATTTTAAGAAATTTTAATATTGGCAACGTACGTCATCGCCTAGCGCTTAAATTACAAATTGAAGATAACGGACCAGGTATACCTACAGATTTACAAAATAAAATTTTCTTTCCTATGGTTACCGGTCGAGCAACAGGTACAGGGCTAGGCTTGTCGATAGCACAATCAATTATACAGCAGCATCATGGAATGCTTGAGTGTAGCAGCAAACCAAACCAAACAATATTTACTATTACTTTACCAATACCTGCATAGCAGTTAATTACTTAACTTTTTATAATTATGGAAATCACAAAAAATGAGTACTGAATCAATTTGGATTGTTGACGATGACCGCTCCATACGTTGGGTTTTAGAACAAGCCTTAACACAAGCAAATATCAATGTTAAAACATTCGAAAATGCAGCCGATGTTTTACGTGACTTACAATCGAATCAACCGGACGCCATAATTAGTGATATCAGAATGCCGGGAATTGATGGGTTAGAATTACTTTCAAAAATTCACTCTAAACATCCTGAACTGCCCGTTATCATTATTACTGCCCACTCTGATTTAGACAGTGCCGTATCCGCCTATCAAGGCGGTGCGTTTGAATATTTACCAAAACCCTTCGATATTGATGAAGCTGTTGCTCTTGCGCAGCGCGCCATTAGTCATAATAAATCGGAACAAATAAATCAAGAAGAACAAGATACACAAGTTAGTGAAATCATTGGCGAAGCCAGTAGTATGCAAGAAGTTTTTCGAGCGATCGGCCGATTATCACAATCAAACATCACGGTTTTAATTAATGGTGAATCTGGTACTGGTAAAGAACTCGTCGCGTCCGCATTGCATCGACATAGTCCTCGAGCAGAGCAACCTTTTATTGCACTTAACATGGCCGCTATTCCTAGAGACCTACTTGAATCCGAACTTTTCGGTCATGAAAAAGGCGCCTTTACTGGCGCACAAAATTTACGTAAAGGGCGTTTTGAACAAGCGAATAATGGTACTTTATTCTTAGATGAAATTGGCGATATGCCTGCTGAATTACAAACTCGCTTATTACGTGTACTGGCCGATGGTGAATTTTATCGTGTTGGCGGTCATCAACCCGTAAAAGCCGATGTACGTATTATTGCCGCAACACATCAAAATCTCGAACAACGCGTCGCTACAGGCGATTTTCGTGAAGATTTATTTCATCGGCTCAATGTTATACGCATACATATTCCATCACTAAAAGAACGACGTGAAGACATACCGTTACTCGCTCGCCATTTCTTAAAAAAGGCTGCAACCGAACTTGAAGTTGAAATTAAAATATTAAATAGAGAAACCGAAGACTTTCTATCTCATCTCGATTGGCAAGGTAATGTTCGTCAACTTGAAAATACATGCCGTTGGTTAACCGTTATGACGCCATCGCAGCACGTCACCATTAATGACCTACCACCAGAGTTAACAGACAAATCAACCACGACAACTTCCGAAGGTAGCTGGACCGATGCCTTTAAAATTTGGGTTGATCAACAATTAAATAAAAATGAAAAAGATATTCTAAGTACAGCAACCCCGCAATTTGAAAAAATATTAATTGAATCTGCCTTAAAGAAAACCGGTGGGCGACGACAAGACGCTGCTGTTTTATTAGGCTGGGGTAGAAATACGCTGACACGGAAAATTAAAGAATTAAACTTATAAGTAACTTCTTTTTAAGAAACACAAAATACTCACATCGAAGTACATTTAATATCAAGTTGCGGTATTTACTTTTTCAATATTTGGTTACTTTACACTCAATAACTTAATCAAGTTCTCCTAATCAACTGTTTTATAAATAAAAAATGTAACAGCCCTCTTATTTCGCTAGGATAATTTAAATTCAATTTAGAATTATGCCGCTTGCGGCCGAATTCACTGTTATGTACAAAAAATACAACGCCCCTCCTGATTCAGTAATTCAAGGGTTAAATGCATTGGGTGATTTCAATTCGGAATAAGGCTTTGTTTGGTACGTGAAGCGAACCGACCATCTCCGAGAAGAACATGTGCTATTGAGGCTATCACCAGAAATATCGGATATTCCCAACCGCCGCCTTCGTTACTAAACAGCCAGCCATTTGAACCATGAGTCCATGCTGCAACAAGCATAATTGGCAATAAAATGGCCGAAACATAACGTCCGTAAAAACCAATTAAGATCATTACGCCCCCCGTCAATTCAAGTAGAAATACAGGCCACGCCATAAAAGCCGGTATGCCTAGGCTTTCAAGCCAGACAGCAAAACCAGGGATGGTAAACACAAACCATTTTAGTAGTGCGTGTGCAATCCACATTACTCCTAATCCAAGTCGTAAAAACATAGCTCCAGTAGCGCCGTATGTTTCATCAACAATATTCATAGTCTTACCTCACTTTGTTGGTTCAACGGGAAAATTTGCTTCTAGCCAGTGTTGCTTTCCTTCCACGTATTCAGAGGCATTTGTATATCCCATTTGTTGAAGTGTATCTATTGCAATTTTTGAGTTTCGGCAATCAGTGCTGGCACAGTACACAACAATAAAGGCATCTTTATCCGTTAGCATATCTGGGGCGCGTGCCTTAATTTCATCGTGTGGAATATTTAACGCTCCTGGTAAGTGTTCAGCATCAAAATATTTCTGGGGAAGCGCTTCGATAATCGTAAATGACTCCTTGGTATCGAGTTTTTCTTTAATCTGTTCTCGGGTAATCGTCTTTGTCATTATAATTCTCCTATTAGCATTATGGTTGCAAATGCAACTATGTACAGATTAGAACTTTATGGTTGCGATTGCAACTAGTTTTAGTTATTGTTAAAACATGAGCAAAGAACCAACAAAAGATTCGATACAAGCCTGGATACAGCTGCATCGAGCACATCGGCTACTACTGGAAACAGTAGAAAATTCTATTAAAAGCAAAGAGTTACCTCCCTTAGATTGGTATGATGTTCTGATCGAGCTGCATCGAGAGAAAAGCACGGGGCTACGCCAATACGAAATTAGTGAAAAAATATTACTAAATAAACATAACCTTTCTCGCTTGATTGACCGGCTGGAAAAAAATCAGCTCGTTGTTCGTCACACTTGTGCAGAAGATGGACGAGGCAATCGAATTAAAATCACCGACAATGGTGAAAAAATGCTAAAACAAGTTTGGCCTGTATATGGGCAGTCAATACAAGAGGATTTTGGCACTAAGTTAAATCCTGAAGAGCTTATTGAATTGTCTCGTATTTTGAGAAAAGTACTTGATCAGAGTGAAAGTACCTGACAAAGAAAATTCACCCAGACAGTTAAAATCGGCGCGGCTTTCGCTACACTTCAGCCACACCACTTTAAACCGCCGATGATTTGCAATGTTAGCCATCTAAAAGCAACGAGGGTATAAAATGATTTCTTAGCAAAAGTTGAAAGACGCCGAGTGGATTGTTCGGATCACAATGATAATAATATTGATAACTGCAGGGACAAGTAAATTTTTTAGTCAAGGTGGTTTTTTTAATTATTATTCTGGACTCTTTCAAGGTGAATATTTATCTCACGTTAGTACCTTACATAGAAATATCTCTCGGTTTGGCATTATTTGTTAATAAATACAAAAATTATACTGTTTATGCTTGGTTCGCCTTTATGTTGTGCCTGTTATTTGGTCACTACATTTTGCAAGAGTCGACGGCAGTTAATCAGATGTTGGGTTATATTTTTCTTGGATTGTTGTGTTTAATATCGCCTAATCATTACTCGTGGCTAGATAGAACGGGCTCTAGTTAGAGGCCAATGGCAAACAAGGCGCCCCAGCCGAGGCATTGGATTTGCGTGACGATCTAAACTCATTGGGATATATGCGCTGATCAGCAAGTGTCCATGATATTGTTAACACAGTATTGTGGCCGGTTGTAGTTACCTTCTTTGCAAAGGCTAAAGTAATTGGCACAAACTTATAACAAGGCAAATTAAAATTTAGAAGGTACATCCATATTTTTATGAAGGATACGAATAATCTCGATATTATTCGCATTATTATCTTTATAAAAAATTATATGACTTCCTTTAATTCGCGGGCTTGGACACCGCAATCAGCGCGGCGCCATTTATTTCAACGTTAGAGCTATAAAATGTTCGAATTATCTAACAAAATAAGATTAGTACTATTTATTATAGGTGGGGCACTTGTTCTACTAGGAATTTTAGACAATAAAGGGCTATTAAATAATTATCCAATATTGAACATAATAATTTTTCCTTACATTTGGCTTTTAGGTGTAAGTCTTATGTTTATTGGTTATGGTCATACTAAAGAAAATAAAAAACC
>Ga0316205_10000740_pt1 | contig 51588 bp, 59 predicted proteins | sample 3monthpyrite_MG_FD_204941 | JGI IMG/M metagenome (GOLD analysis project Ga0316205, IMG submission 204941) | Microbial mat bacterial communities from mineral coupon in-situ incubated in ocean water Damariscotta River, Maine, United States -... | ecosystem: Environmental > Aquatic > Marine >...
CAATGAAGCTGCTGATCTGCTTCAAAAAGAGCGAAGGAAATTATTTGACCAGATCTTTGAGCCAGATAGAAATATAGCTTAAATGACTCAACCTCTTTCAGACTCATTTGTCTATTGGAAAATACTATTCGGGGTTGTAGAAATCGTATGACCTCTTCAATTCGTCTGCCCAAAGTTCCTTGTTCGCAGCAATCTTCATTTATAAACCTAACTCTTTGTATATTAAGTAAAGCTGTTTACGTTCCCAAAATAAATCAGGGTGTAAGTAATCTATACAGTTAAAATTAACAAGTTATAATTTTTTAGTCTATTTGGAAACTTGGATTCAAACAATAAGTGCATCACTTTATCATTTCTAATCTAGACTTTTACATATCAGTCATTGAGTCTTAGAATGAATCTCTATTTCTTGTTTCGAATACCAGGCTTTGCCAAAATCTCCAAATAAAACGACTCTAATTTTTGATTTTCGGCTTCATCCATATATTTATTTATCTCAGATAGATGAATCACTTCAGCCATTGCCTCCGTAGCGCCATATTTACAATCAAAATCCCAATAATCCACACCATCAGGTAAATTTTTATTACGCTCTCTTTTCAGATATTTTTTGACTTCATGCTTATAAGATTCGATTAATCGAGGAAGCTTAATTTTCGGATGTGTCAATGCAAATGTTTTTTTCATGATTTTCCTAGAAAGTATTTATTACTTATTAAGTGAAGTTATATTGAGCTTGGCGCTAGCTAGTTTATCTTTATCAAATTTTGCACAAAAATCGCTTATTGCATCCAAAAATAATGTAGTAATTTCCATTTTGTTCCAGAACTCAGTATTTTGAAAAAAACAAATAACGATTGGATGATAAATTATAGTTATATATTCGCCGCTATTGTTTTTAAACTCTACCAAAGTTTCAATACGTAAGTCATTACTCTTAATTATGGGTTGTCCGATATCGCACTTATCTTTTGCAAGCGCTATCGTCATTTCTTCTAACTCCGAAACAAGCGTCTTTCCTTTTTCCAAACCCGAACCATATCCTTTGCTCTTAACTTTCACTTCTACTGGAAATACGATCCAGGTTGAATCCTTTGATAAAGATTTATCGCTATAATAGGGAACTTCAAAAGCTGACTTCGATAACATTTAATGACTCCTTGTTTAGGTGTATTGAACTTATCCTATCAAATCAAGATCAACGTGAGGCCATATTTTATCACCTTCTTTACTTCTAAGTTGGTCTAAATTTGAACCCATTTCTGATTTCCCAATTTGCCTAGCCTGAAACATGGGACCGCCTTTGTGTCTTGGAAAGCCATAACCATGTAGCCAGATAACATCTATATCCGAAGCTCGTTGGACAATACCATCTTTCAGTAGTTGTAACCCTTCTGAGATCAATGCATATAACGCTCGCTGCACAATCTGCTCTTCGGTAAATGTTTGTTGAGGAATATTCAGCTCACTGGCTTTTTCTTGAATTAGCTTGTCAACTTCTGGGTCAGCGATTGCTTTATTATTTTCATCGTATTGGTAATAACCACAAGCTGTTTTGCGTCCATATCTTCCTTTATCGAACATTAGTTCCGACGGTTTAAAGTACCCTTTATCAAACTCAGGAAAAGGCTGTGAACTTCGGGCATGATACCCAATATCAATCCCTGACATATCGGCAACCGCTAAAGGTCCCATTGCCATTCCCCAACTGGTTAAAGCGTTGTCAATTTGAGAAACTTTTGCTCCTTCTAAAAGCATCTGTTGAACTTCTCTTCCATAACGTGTGTACATTCTGTTTCCAGCAAAGCCAAAACAGATCCCAACCAATATCGAAATTTTCTTTAATTTTTTGGCAACAGTCATTGCTGTGAATAGCGCTCGCTGCGAAGATTTTTCTGCTCTAACCACTTCCAGCAGTTTCATAATATTCGCCGGACTAAAAAAATGCATTCCGACTACTTGTTCAGGACGACTAATTACCGATGCTATTTCATTGATGTCAAGATAAGAAGTATTGGTGGCTAGAACGCAGTCTTTTTTACAAATGCTATCAAGTTTTGCGAAAATATCTTTTTTGACCTCCATATTTTCGAACACCGCTTCAATCACCAAATCGCTTTTTGCTAGTTCTTGATAGTTTATAGTGGTCGTTAGGTAACTTAAATAATTATCGACCTGAGCTTGAGACATACGACCGCGTTTAATATTAGCCGAAAAATTATTCTCAATTCGCTCACGACCCGAATCAAGTGCCGGTTGATTTTGTTCTATCAGAGTAACTTTGAATCCCGACGAAAGAAAAGCTGTTGCAATACCTGAACCCATTGTACCGCCGCCGATAATACCGACATTCTCGACTGGATAAGACTCTGCTTTAAAATTAGTTTTTGTCGCTGCTCTTTCGGCAGCAAAAACATATCTTAGCGCTGCCGACTGTTCAGAATTTCTCAGTTTAATAAACTCTTTTCTTTCTAAGCTCATCCCATCTGAAATCGACATTTCACGGCTATCATGAATGACTTTAGCAGCCACAACTGGCGCATCTTTTCCTCTCGCTTTTTTTGCTATTCGCGAGATTGTTTCCTGCCAACTATCAATATCATCAATAACGGGTCGTTCTCCTACCCTATTTATCGTTAACAGCTCATTGTCTATTAAATTATTGGCAAAATTAACTGTTTCTAGATCCAAATTTTGATCCTTTGAAAAAATAGCATCAAACAATTTGGTTTCGTTAAAATCATCAACCGAATAATGTTTTCCACTGGTAATCATTTCTAATGACTTTTTCGTACCGAGAATTCGAGGTAATCGCTGTGTTCCACCAGCACCGGGAATTAAACCCAGGTTAATTTCAGGAAAACCAAATTTTGTAGACTCCAAAGCCACTCGGTAGTGGCATGCTAATGCTACTTCAAACCCGCCACCAAGCGATGTACCAAATAGACTGGCAATCACCGGTTTGTTGCTCGATTCAATACGATTGACAACATCTGGTAGATGAGGTTCTAGTGGTGTATTGCCAAACTCCTTTATATCTGCTCCTGCGATAAACGTCCTATTGGCGCAACGAACAATAATTACTTTAATAGAATCATCTATTTCGAATTTGCCGATACCATCCATTAGCCCTTGTCTTACCAATTGCGACAAAGCATTCACTGGTGGATAGTCGATATTGATAATCCCTACAGACTGATTTATTTCAAAAGTCACTGGTTTATTTTGCATAAAAATTCTCAATTATTTGTAAAATAACGATTGTATTATTAGTAACATGGCAGTATGGGTAATTCAGTCTTTCTAATTAGGAACTTAAATCCCCCCTTAATCCCCCGTCACAAAGGGGAAGGTTTTGTTCATTAGTTCCCCTCTTTGTAAAGATGGGTTTAGGGGAGATTTATTTACTCAAATCGTTTGCCAAAGTCGCTGGAAGCAGCGGGCATAAATCCTTCCATTGTTTCTAATTCAGTCGTTATAAAATAACACGATTGTTCAGCGAGCAGATAGTACAAATTCTTCACCAAATTATTCGCATGATAACCACCCCAGTCTTTTGGTAAAATATCACAGGACAACTCATGATCTTGCAATAGGATTCGCCGATATTCATGGATGATTAGTATCCTTAAAAGAAAGTTCTGTTCGCTTGAACCATTATCCTGAATATTCTTATCCACGGTATTTATTAAGAACTTGAGTATAGGTGCATAGGTTTCATTAAACAAACAATAAGCTTTTTGCAAACTGTTCAGATTCCATTTTTGATAGACTAGCTTTTTAAGAGCGCTTAACGAATTTTTATCGATTGTTACTCCCGAAAAAATAATCACCGAATGAACGATGTCGAGCTCTTGAAGTGTTTCTTCAATAGAGTTTTGATCAAACGATGGGTGAGCATACACACCTGTACTTAACGTACTGAATCCAAGCCATTTTAGTTGCCGTTTTAGCTCTGGCATTTTATCGTCTGTAACAAAACTTGGAAACAAAATGAGCCACTGGTTATTCGTTGGTTGATTATGATCTAAGTAGATTCTTCGCGCAGCTTTTTTGTAGTGGTTATTCGCATTATTAGTAAACCGATAATAACTTTTACGACCAATTTTTTTTACCTGTAGCCAGTCATCTTTAACTAAACGATAAACCGAGGTTCTAACTAAACGTTCAGTAAAACCAAACGGCGCAAGCGAGTCGATTAAACTACCAAGCCAGATCCAGTTTCCATGCTGCGAGACTACATCACCGAAGACGGTTACTATCAGAGTTTTACAACTGATATTCGCTTGTTCTGCGCGGTTCTTTATAAAGCTAGCCAGGTTGATGTTTACGCTCGACTAGCTAAAATCAAAATCGATTTCGACTTCATCAGAAATTGGGTGGGCTTGACAGGTTAAAATCATTCCTTCTTTGATTTCTTGCTCCGTTAATCCATGACTGACATCCATTTCAACATTACCTTTGATGACCTTTGCTTTACAAGTCGCACAAACGCCACCTTTACAAGAAAAAGGTAGATCTGCACCTTGCTCCATTGCAGCATCGAGTATATTCTCGCCACCCATTTCGAGCTGCATTTTCGTTTTTCTACCGGAAACTTTAACTGAAACGCTGGATATTTTGTGTCCGTATTTTTTAGAGCGCTGCTCTTGTAGTTTTTCGGTTTTTATTTCCTCATTTCCCGAGAAAAAGAGCTCGTAATGAATCTTGGATTTATCAAAACTCCAATATTCAAGAGCCGATGCAATTTCTAGTGTCATTTTTTCTGGACCACAAACTAAAAACTCGTCGAAACTTTTCAAATCGATCATTCTAGATTTGTCTAGATCGATTAATTTTTGCGCGTTAATGCGACCATTAAGTATTTCTGAATCATTTTCTTCTTCGGTGAAAAAATTCAACCACTGAAAATGCGCCATATTTTTATTTTTAACAAAACTTAAATTTTCTCTAAACATCATAAGAGGTGTTTTTTTATTGCCATATAATAAAGTGATTCGTGCATCAGGCTCTGTTGAGAAAATGGATTCTATATTAGAAAGTATAGGGGTAATTCCACTGCCAACAGCAATCATTAGATAATTTTTATGGGATGTTTCTGATAGCTCTGTATAGAAGTGCCCTTGTGGTGGCATAACCTCAATCTGCATTCCCGTTTGCAACTGTTGGTTTGCGTAATTAGAAAAAACGCCATTTTCTATCGCTTTGATACCTACTTTTAAATGATCTGAATCTATGCCCTGACAAACAGAGTATGATCGCCTAATATCTTGACCATCAATAGCCGACCTCAGAGTTAAATGCTGTCCTTGTTTATAGGCAAATTTTTCTTTTAATTCCATTGGCACAGCAAAACTTATCGCGACAGAATCTTTTGTCAGTCGCTCAACGTCGCTAATAGTTAGTGGATAAAACTCTGTACTCATTTGGTAGCCCTTTTTTATGATCCCCCTCTTTAACAAAGAGGGGTTAGGGGAGATTTGAATTTCTGGAACAAACTCTAAATCCCCCTCATTCCCCCTTTTACAAAGGGGGAGGTTATATCTTTCCCACTTTTCAAAGAAGAAGTTTTATCAGTTTTCAAAAATGCTTAAAATAATCAAATGCTTCCGAACAATCTTTACATTGATAAAGTGATTTACAAGCCGTCGAGCCAAATTGACTAATCACTTGTGTATTATCACTATCACAAATCGGACAAATAACTTTGTCATTTTCATCTGGTGGCGCAATATTAATACTTTTTAAATGTGCTTTCCCTTGTGGTGACATCATTTCCGTTGACCAAGCGGGTGATAGCGTCACTTCAACCTTTATTTTGTTAAAATCGAACTTAGCTAGCTCAGTTTTTATATCACTATTAATTTGATCAACCGCTGGACAACCACTATAAGTTGGTGTGACTGCAATAGTGTACTCATCTTCGTCCAATCGTATATCTTGCAATATTCCCAGATCCCAAATAGTTAATCCCGGTAATTCTGGGTCAAAAACATTATCTAAAATATCCCATATTTTTTTGTGGGGCGAATCATTTCGGTAAGCTCGACGCTTGGCGAATTCTGGTGATAATGTTGGGATTATTTTATTGCTATCCACTTTCAATTCCCTCTCCCTACCCCTCTCCCTGAGGGAGAGGGGACTAAAAAACTTACCATTCCAGCCCTGGATAAGCTCTTTGTAGAAATTGCATTTCACTCAACAAATGACCTAAAAATTCAGTATGAACACCTTCTCGTCCGCCACTAATTTTTAGTTCACTATCTGAAAATTCTATATTCGACTTTGCAAGAAATTTTTGGACGTATTGATCCCAATCTGGCTTAATTAATTCACGGTCAACCGCCACGCCTATTTTAACTAAAGATTTTTCCCATTCGGGCATGTTAAATAATTCACCGACAAAACTTATTAGTTCCACAAGAGCATCCATAATTCGCCGACGACTTTCTTCGGTTCCTTCAGCAAGTTGGGTTATCCAGGGTTCACTTCGTTTTAGATGATAACGACTTTCTTTGACTGATTTTGCCGCGATTGCCGCGATTGTTTTATCACCAGATTTTGATAATTGTTCAAGATAAGCGCAGTAAAAAACATCCACAAAAAACTGACGTAACATAGTAAATGCAAAGTCATTAATGGGTAATTCATGAATGAGTAGATTAGTATATTGACGCTCATCTCGAGTATAAGCAATATCGTCTTCTGTACGATTTTTTCCTTCGATTTTTGCGGCGTATTGATAAAACATTCTCGCCCGCCCTAAATAGTCTAGCGCGACATTCGAAAGCGCTAAATCTTCCTCCAGGTACGGTGCATTGCTACACCATTCACTCAGTCTATGGCTTAATACTACTGAATCATCGCCTAAGCCGACCAAAAAACGATACAAATTTTGTTGAGTTTGATCCATTTTATAATCTCGTTAAAAAAATTTCTCTAAAACTAATTGAGTACAGATAATTATTGCGAGTTACATATTATTAACGCTGTCAGGAAGTACATAATGAGTCGCATGTCGATAATCTTTGTCGTCCATTGGATCGACAAAATTTTCTAAATCAGTATCTTGTGATGCAGTTATGTCTGTCGCCTTGACCACCCAAACACTCACACCTTCTGAACGACGTAAATAACAGTCCCGAGCGTACATTAACGCGTGTTCTGGACTTTCGGCATGTAGGCTGCCAACATGTTTGTGATCTAAACCTCTCGCTGATCGAATAAATACTTCATAAACTGCGAGGTGCTCTTTTTGAATAGACTGCTGTTCACTCATAACTCTTCTCTTTTAGGTATTTTTGTGGAAGTTTCGGTGCTTTAACTAAGCAGCGTCTTCTTGTCCTTTTGCAGCTTGTTTTTCTCGATAAGCGCGTACCGCTTCTCTCACCCATTCACCGTCTTGATGCGCTTTAACATGATGTTTTATCCGCTGATGATTACAGGGGCCATTGCCGTTGATCACTTGATAAAACTCTTCCCAATCGATCTCGCCAGAATCATATTGTCCTTTTTCTTTATTCCATTTAATTTCGGGATCAGGCATTTCAAGTCCGAGTACTTCGATTTGCGGTACGGTTTGATCGATAAATCGTTGCCGCAGGACATCATTGGTTTCTCGCTTAATTTTCCATTGCATCGATTTTGCAGAATGTGCTGAATCACTATCGTGAGGTCCGAACATCATTAGAGATGGCCACCAGAATCGATTGAGTGCATCTTGCGCCATTTGCTTTTGCTCGGGGCTGCCTTTTGCCATGGCATACATTAATTCGTAACCTTGGCGTTGATGAAAACTTTCTTCTTTACAAATACGGATCATTGCACGGGAATAAGGGCCGTAGGAAGTTCTTTGCAATGCGATTTGATTAACAATTGCCGCGCCATCAACCAGCCAGCCGACCGCACCGATGTCCGCCCAGGTTAAAGTAGGATAATTAAAAATTGAGGCATATTTTGCTTTGCGGGTTTGCAGGGCTTCTATCATTTCGCTTCGAGTGATGCCTAAGGTTTCAGTCGCACTATATAAATACAAGCCGTGTCCGCCTTCGTCCTGAACCTTCGCCAATAATATCGCTTTGCGTCTCAGGCTAGGAGCGCGAGTGATCCAGTTGCCCTCAGGCTGCATGCCGATAACTTCAGAATGGGCATGTTGGGACATTTGCCTGATTAGATTTTTCCGATAGTCATCAGGCATCCAATCGGTTGGTTCGATTTTTTGCTCATCAGCGACTCGTTTATCGAATTCTATTTGTGCTGCGGCGTCATCCACGGGTTGCATTAGGCTCATTCTCTCAGGCTTGGCTATGAGTATATGATACCTATTTCTAGCGAGGTGTTCAAATTAAGTATCGGATCATGTCTCGGGTAAACTTTTAATCGAAGCCTATTCTTGCACCATTTTTGGGGATTTAATGAGCGGATAGTTTCTGTTAAGAAATTTAAATAAGTTAGACTAGGAGTCTGGTTTTAATGGTTTCAAACGACCATTCACGTTTTCCCAACTGTAAGAAGCTGTCATTGTGTCGTGTCCGTCTCTAATGAAAATAAGTATTATTGTTTCCGTGGAGCTCGAATTGTTCAAAACTACATTTCCAATCTCATGTGCTAAAACATACCTATCTTGATCACTCAACTTAAAAGCCTCATCCCCGAAAACTGTGATCGCAACGCTAAAGCTCATCATTTTAACCACTTCAGCCTCACTATTTTTCGTTAATTGCAATACTTTATCTTCAAGCGCACTATCTCTTCCCACCGAGAAATCTCCGCAACCACAAACCAAAAATAATAGTATTAGAATAGTTGATCTCACTTATTTATCTCCTGGTTCATAGTTATACAGAGTATTTACTATCGACACGGTTCTTAAATGATTAGTTAGGGATCTTTTTTACCTACGTCGAATTTTATTGTTTTAACAATCAACAGTCTATAGACATACCTTAAGAACTCAATCTCAATCCGTAATGTTCCCCAAAAAGCATCCTCTCACTTCTCACAAACCATAACCTATCACCCACCACCATTGACTCAACCCCATGAACTACTTTATCGTGTTGGGGTCTATAACTCTTGCTTTTCAAGATTCAAGGAGCTCAAAATGGAAATAATCCGTGAAGTTGGCGCAACAGCCTTTATTATCGCGACTTATCGCTCGCAAGAAAGCTCGCAAAGCTCACCTTTATTTGAAGATCCTTATGCAGAGTTTTTCCTGAACGAACAATTAACTAATGCAACTCACAAATTATCTGAAATGATCCCTGAAATGGGTTCGATGGTGCGTTATCGCACTAAATATTTTGACGATAAAGTCTCCGAATCAATTAAGCAAGGATATACTCAAGTCGTATTACTCGGAAGTGGTTTTGATATGAGAGCATGTCGAAGCAAGCAACAAGGAGTGAGCTTTTTTGATGTTGACCAAAGCGCGGTCATAAAATTTAAAAGTAAAATTATTCAAGATAACCTGATTGATTATCCGTCGAAATTAATCACCTGTAACTACCTGGAAGACGACCTAATTTCAAAGCTGATAGAAAATGGCGTTGATACATCAAAACCCACACTGTTTGTTTGGGAAGGAAATAGCCTCTATATTCCAGAAGATAAGATATACCAACTCCTAAAAATCTTAGAAAGTTCTTTCAATAAAATGTCTATTACTTTCGATTTTATTTCAGATAAAGTCGTTAAATCAGATGAAGGTTTAGAATCAACGCGAGAAGCAAAAACTTATTTCGATGAAATGTTTTCTCCTTGGGTTACAGGATTTGAAGATATAACAATTGTGGAACAGAATACCTCATTCAAACTATCAGAATGCTTTAGCATGAAGTCTCTAGAGAAGAAATATACAAACAAAATCTCAACTGGTGATCAAGAAAAATTGGAAGCTTATTCTGTGTGTGTTTTTACTAGTTAAATGTTGAGTTAATAAGTGATAAAATCGGTCAAACTTGCCAATCTAGTAGTTTTATTAGCTCTACTGGGGTTTAGTGACTCTATAAGAGCTAACTGGATTGGCGATACTATCTCGCACGGCAAAGTTGTTCTTAGTTCGCTCTTTGAAGATCCTAAAGAATTACCCCCAGAATTAACATTTGATGATCTAAAAGACTACCCACAGCACTATCATTTTGAGCGTACTGTTGAGACCACTTTTGGCAGCCCTGTTTTTTTTCTAGAAGCAGGACACAGGAATAAACCACCAATATTATTAATACATGGTTTAGGCGAGCAGGCATCAAAAACTTGGCTTAACGTAATTCCTGAACTAGAAAAAAACTATCATGTTTTTGCCATCGACCTACCTGGTTTCGGATTATCCAAGGGAGCTTATTTTGAATACTCCCCTAAGGAATACAGCAAAATAATCGATTGGTTTATTTCGACTTATATTCAAAAAAGAACGATTTTAATTGGTCACTCTTTAGGTGGCGCTGTTAGCTTATACTTTGCAGCTAGTTACCCCGAACAGTTAAATCGGCTGGTCTTGATTGATGCTGCAGGAATTTTGGAAAGAACGAGCTATATAAAATATCTCGCGAAGATGGAACACTCGACTAAAGGTACACCTAAAGCTTGGCAGAGATTCAATGCAAGGCTTGGTAACTTTTCAGATAAGTGGGTGGAAAAATCAGGTAGTTTTTATGATCCAACAAAATTGTTAAAAAATAGTAAGCATTTACGAAAAATACTTCTATCAAATAGTAGCGAAATGAACGCCGCTTTAGCATTAGTGGATACCAACTTTTCTAACATCGACTACAAAAATATTGTTCCTACTGATTTAATCTGGGGCGAGCAAGACTCTATTGCTCCTATCCGCACAGGTTATGCATTACTCGCCAATTTACCAAAAGCAAGATTGCATGCGATTCAAGGCGTAGGTCACGTCCCAATGAATTCCAATACGACTGAATTCAATAAAATTTTGAGTAAGCTATTGGAAACTTCAATACTTGAAAATGGTGGATATAGCGATAGCAATGACCAACATACTAGTAAAGACTTTATTCCTGATCAAAGTGAGCGTGAACGCATTGGATCATGTGAGAAAGATGATAACATTCATTTCTCCGGTTATTACACTCGCTTATCGTTAAACAACTGCAAACTAGTCACATTAAACAAGGTAATTACTGAAAATTTTTCAAGCAAAAATTCAATTGTTGAAATAAACAGTAGCCGATTAGGAAGTAAATCATTGACAATGGATATCAACTCAAGTGCTTTAACTGCAACAGCTTCCCAGTTCTATGGAACCATTGAAAGTTATCGTAGTCGTTTTGATTTGGCTGGTGTTTCGCTTATATCAGATGATGCAGCATTACATTCTTTGGAAAGTACCAACCTAGTTTTATCTTTGTCCAGAATAAAAAATTTAAACACAGAGAAAGTACTTCATGGATTTTATCAATTGAAAAAAGAAAATATTGAAGATAAACTTTAATAGAGCCATAAACAATTAATTAGCATTAGTGAATAATATATGAATTTTTCTTTAGTTCGTAAAAGTCTACTCTTAATCGCAATTACTTATGCCTATCCTGCGAAAGCTTTTGATGCAGGTGAACACGCCTTGATTGGCGACACCGGTTTCACTATGGCAAACAGCGAATACCCTAACAGCATTAAAAACCTTGAAGTCGATATTAGTTTTAGTTATGGGCAGCTTATCGCCATGTCTGGAGATATGTATATCAGTGTGGAAGAAATATCACTCGATGACCCCGGATATTTTAATGGTTTTTTTAACCGTAATCGCAAGAGTTTGAAAAAATGTATTGATAAAGAAATAGAAGCTATCCGCACTAAAGAAATTTATACCGGATGTGATGATTTAGACTTTGCAAAAAAGAAAATTCAGTATGTTGCCCTGGCGCATGATAACTATAGTCATTTTGCTTGGCATAATATTAAAAAATATATTGAGCTTCATAGCAAAGCCTTATGGTTTGCTAAGCTCGCTCATTTGAAATGCACTCAAGAACAGGAACTCAAAGAAAAAGACAAGTGCAATACAAATCGTGATTTGCTACTTGATGAGATTGCTGGTTCTGCTTATCGAACAAAACAAAAATCTAAGTACCGAAAATTTCCAAAATTATTCCCAAGAAAGCGATTCACAAAACGTTATTTTTTGGAAATGCCAAAAGAAAAAATGATTCGTCTGGCGCTATTTACCAACGCTTTTGCAGATCATTTTCTAACCGATACTTTCTCAGCAGGTCATTTACGTGTACCACGTTCTCAGATTGACCAATTTGTAGAAAATTATGAAAAAGATAGTAAAAGCAATAAGAGAGAAGAAGGATCTTCCGTTTCAGGTGCGCTGACTCAATATTTGCATAACTTAGATGGTAGTCTCACTGGTATCGATGTCACAAATAGTTTAGGACATCGCTTTATAATAAGAAGTGATAAGCAATTATTTAGTAAAAAAGATAGTCAACAACTCTCAGGTATTGTTGAAAACAATGAACAGTTATTACAGCCCACACTTGCCGTAGAACAATCAGTCAAAGAAGTTTTTTCAACAATAGAAAAAGGAAATAAGGGAAAGCCCACTTCATACTATTCAGCGCTCAAACATGTTCCGTTTATTCTTGATCCTGAGGCGAATAGCTTGGTCAATAGAGTCGAGAAACATATCGCAGAACATGGCTCTATCAAAAAAGCGATAAAAAGCATGTCGTCTGAGATGCAGGTAATTTATAGAAGCAGTATGGTAACTGAAGATGTTTCTTATAAGGAATACTTCAAACATTTTGTTGTAGCGATTCCTGATATGATGAAAAATTTACGAATGCAAATAGCTTTAGAATCAGAAAAGAAGAGTATAAACCACCGCATCCCCAAACCCCTTATTGATGCTTTAAAGAGGCTTAATTAAAATATTTAATTAAATGGAAAACGATTACACAGCTACAATTCGGCGGTTCTAGTTCAGACTCAACCTTGAGCTTCGCGCTTTTCCAAATCCTCTAAAAGCTTTTCTAGCGCTTCAATTTTTTCTCTGGTTCGCGCGAGTACCTTCTTTTGCACATCGAATTCCTCTCGGGTGACTAAATCCATCTTACCTATTATAGATTGCAAAACACGCTTAAAACTAGCCTCAATTTCCTGCTGAAATGCTTTAGCTCCAGGGGGAATACTCTGGCTAAATTTATCAGCTAACTCTTCTATCTTTTTTGCATCTAACATATCTGACTCTTGTTTGCCGTTAAAAGGTATGGACGCCATTGTACCATAGCGAATAAACAGTGCAATTTAGGGGTTTCACGGTATAATCCGTGTTTATTAAAATCTTACTCAAGTTTTTCAATGCTCTCGAAGTTTTTACCTCGCTTTTTAGTCGGTTCTATTGCGTTTTTAGGTCACGTAGTAAACACCTTATTTTGGGTGATGCCTATTTTCTTGCTGGCATTTTTGAAGGTGATATTACCCATATCTATTCTACGTAAGCTATTTGACCGATTACTAAATGCTTGTGCATCGAACTGGATTTCTTGTAATAAATTTATTATTAGAACCACCAAGCCAATACAATGGCAGATCGATATTCCCCAAAATATCTCAATTAATGACTGGTATCTGGTAATGGCGAACCATCAGAGTTGGGTTGATATTTTAGTACTACAAAATGTTTTTAATCGAAAAATTCCATTTTTGAAGTTTTTTTTGAAACAACAGTTAATATGGGTTCCCGTACTAGGTATGGCGTGGTGGGCGCTCGACTTTCCCTTTATGAAGCGCTACTCAAAATCTTATCTCAAAAAAAATCCGCATAAGAAAGGACAAGATTTTGAAACAACCAAAAAAGCCTGCGAAAAATTTAAAACCATTCCCATTTCTATTATGAATTTTTCAGAAGGCACTCGTTTTACCGAAAATAAACAAAAACAACAACAATCTCCATTTAAACATTTACTAAAACCAAAAGCTGGCGGGATCGGTTACGTGCTCACCTTAATGGGCGAAGAAATCACCAAGATACTGGATGTAACGATTGATTACCCCAACCATCATTCACCCAGCTTTTGGGATCTGATGACAGGTCGGCTGAACAACATCATAGTCACCGCAAAATTAGTTGACATCCCTAAGGAAGTGCAAGGTAGTTATATTGAAAGCCCGGAGCAGAGGAAGAAGGTTCAGCGATGGGTTAATGACTTGTGGAAAGAAAAAGATGAACAGCTTGATCAACTTAGACAGGAAAACTAGAGTTAACTCAATTTCGGCTCACTGATCCCGGTCTTGAATAAGGAAAATCAATGGATCTCAATCAAGTTACATTGCCAGTTAAGAATATGGAGAAGGCGGCAGACTTTTACCGAAAGTTGGGATTTATTCAAATAGTTGATACGCCCCACTATGCTCGCTTTGAATGCCCTGAGGGTAATGCCAGTTTTTCTCTTTCCTTAGATAATAATGAATACCACAATGGTTCTATTATTTATTTTGAACACCAAGCATTGGATGAATGGGTTACTGAACTAAAGAAAAAAGGCATCTCCTTTGAGCAAGAGCCAGAAGATCAAACCTATCTTTGGCGAGAAGCTGTTTTAGTTGATCCATCCGGTAATAAGATTAAATTATACTGGGCAGGCGAAAACCGACTAAATCCCCCATGGCGTGTTGAAAGACATGAATAAGATGATTAAAGATTCAGTCCCAATCAGTTTTTTGGGTTGGATAAACGAGTTTACTGAGACGTTAAAGGGAAATAACGATGGCGAAGTTCCTTGTGGTGATTGCATAGGATGTTGTACATCATCTCTATTTATCCATATTAAACCATCCGATAAAGATAGCCTAAATCACATACCTAAAGAACTGATGTTTCCTGCTCCTGATCTACCAAAAGGACATTATTTATTAGGTTACGATGAAAAAGGTCACTGCCCGATGTTCAAGAAAGATCAGTGTTCAATTTACCCGTTTCGTCCTGAAACGTGTCGTCAATATGACTGTCGAATTTATCCAGCGACGGGAATTTATCCCGATAATGCAAGATCAAAAATATTAGCCAAAGCAAAAACCTGGAATTTTGATCTTAACTCGTCTAAGGAAAAGCATTTATTCGACGCAGTACAAAAGGCTTCAAAATTTCTCATAACCTATAAAAAGCTTTTTCCAGACAACTTTTATCCTAAAAATGAATCGCAACAAGCAGTATTATCCATCCAAATTCATTCAATATTTATAGAACTTGAAAGCGAATATATAATCAATAATGCAAAAAAACTAGTCGATGAAATTATTCTAAATTACAGCTAACCGATCAACTTACTAACGATACAATCGCTAATTCTAAATAATGGTTGGGCGAGAATAAGCTAAAAAGAAAATTATCGAAACACTGCTAAGCGCAATTGCGAAAGCTGTTAATCTTATTTTCTTGGTTTTACCTTTCTTAAGAGCAATTGTTCCCGCTACGATATACACCACTAAGAGAACAACTTTCACACCTAACCATCCTTCCACAAAAGGATAGATTGCACTCATAATTGATAAATAAATTGCCGCTCCAAGTAACAGAGTATCGTTGATATGCGGAAAAATTTTCACCAGTTTATTTTGTAAAAACTGATTCTCCGTTGCCATCCACCAGCCGCGTAGAGCAAATCCAAGCAACGAAAGGATCGCAGTCGTTACATGAATATGTTTAATAACAATATAATATTCCACTATTTATTTTCTCCAAGAAAAGTAATTTGTCCTTTAAACTGATTGACCAAAGCCGACTTAAGTTGTTCAATTTCTACTAACGCTACATCTACAGAAAACCGTATTTTATCATTGTAATCTAGTTCAAGGTTTTCAGTCTGGAAATCTTTCAGAACATGTTCACCATCTTTAAGTTGCGCATATTCAAGATCAAATTCTAAATTTTTATACTCAATTTTTTCTTTTAGTTTCAGTTGGTCGAGTGCTAATTTTACACCGCCACCATAAGCCCTTGCCAGACCGCCAGTTCCCAGTTTTGTGCCACCAAAAAATCGCGTACAAACCACGACAATATCACCAACACCAGAATGTTGTAAAACGTGCAACATCGGCTTTCCTGCAGTGCCTGATGGTTCTCCATCATCACTACAACCAACCAAGGTAGTCGAAACCGGATCACCAACAATATAAGCCCAGCAATTATGAGAAGCCTCGGGATAAGTTTGTTTCATTGTTTTGATAAAGTTTTTTGCGGATTCCGCCGTAGAAACATTTCTTACCCGAGTAATAAACTGGCTATTTTTTATTGTTTCTTCAACCGTAAGATTTTCAGCCGGAATATTATAGCTTGGCATAAAGATTAAAAGACTACTTATCACAGAGGCACAGAGAAAAACAAGAAGAAAAACGATTGTGATCTTTTCTTTTCCTCTGAGAACTCTGTGCTCGGTACCCCCGACGTTTCACGGGGCAAGCTTTGGTAGAAATATTCTTTCATTTTATAGCTTAGTAAAAGCCTCACGGGTTAAATTTAAAACACCATTTTCTTGTACGACTATATTATCTTCTATCCGAATACCACCGTATTTCATAAAGCTTTCTATTTTATCCCAATTAAAAACTTTGCTATGCTCGCCGTTTCGATATTTTTTCAACAGTGATTCGATAAAATATAATCCTGGCTCAATGGTAAAGACCATATTTTTTTCCATTTTTCTGGTGCTACGTAAAAACGGATGACTATCAGGCGGCGGGTTTGCTTCGCCTGATGCATTAGCAAATTGCCCACCGACATCATGAACTTGTAGCCCGATCAAATGACCTAGTCCGTGCGGAAAAAATGCTTGTGATATGCCACTTTCAACAATCGCCTCGGCAGACATACCAACAAAACCAAAAGTCACTAAAATTTCGGATATTTGTAGATGAGCATTAATATGTAAATCCAGATAACTCTGATCCATCTTAATCGAATCAATGCACTTTAATTGCATTTGATCCATTGCCCGAATCAAATCGGCAAACTCATCTTGTTGATAGGAATAAGTTCGGGTGATGTCTGAGTGATATCCATTAACCGTAACCCCCGCATCAATTAAAAACGAGTTCATTGCAGCTGGTTTTTTCGCTTTGCATTCGGTGTAATGCAAAATCGAGGCATTTTCATTTAGAGCGACAATATTACCATAAGGCATTTGATGTTCTAACATGCCGGATGCTTCAAGATAGGCTAAATGGATCTGCAATTCACTTTTACCATTTCTAAACGCATTTTCTGCCGCTTGGTGTGCAACCGCTGCTTGCTGATTTGCTTGCCGTATACACTCAATTTCATAATCACTTTTATAGGCTCTTTGCCAATAAACTGCGTTGAGTAATTTATCAGGGTTCTGACAAACCTTATTGAGTTTTTCTGTCAGACGAGTTGATTCACCGAGTAAAGCCGTTTGGGCATTATTTTCAGGAAAATATTCCAAAGCTTGCTCAAATTCGGTAATGATTTGAATATCAAAATACGTCGACCAAAAGTCATCTGGATCAGATGGTGGTGAATGCCAAAAATCAACTGGTTGATAATAGACCAGCGTTGGTTTGCCGGTTAATCCAATGACTAAATAACTGTCAGCAACTTCTGTCAGTGGTAAATAGGTTCTAAACAAAAAACTCGACTTAAATGGATAGCTCATGTCGTCTAAGTAGATACCGACCGGAACACCCGATGGGATCAATAAATAATCAAGATTATTTTCCTGCATTAACTTCCGGTGACGTGTTAATAAATCCGTTAAATGAGAATCATAAAGCTTAGCGATATCGGTCATGTGTTATTTCCGTTAAATAAAATTAGATTAAGCGGCTTCGGCTTGTCTTTTCGCTTCAAATGCGCGACGCTTCTCTATTGCCAGTAGCGTGATTTCTTCTTCAAGCTTTTTTTGCGCGCCCAACATAAAAAAGACTTCCGCTAATAAAAAGAAAGGACCTATTAACAATTGATTTAAGTCATCCACGAAAGCGGGTTTGGCTTTTTCATAATAATGCCCGACAAACTGAAAAACCCATCCGAATAAGAATACCCCCGCCGCTATCCAACCGGCATTAGACATTTGTGCGACCAAATGCCCAAAATAGAAAGTAGGGATAATAAAAATAAGATTTCCGATGGCTAGACTTGTATTCAACATAAAGTAATAGATGCTGACACCTGCAAAAAATACCATCGCAAAAGTCAGCGAGTAACCACTATCGCCTAAAGTAACTGGCAGTTTGATCAAACTAAACCACACCACTAAAGACCAGATAATTGTTGGAATACCAATGAAATGTGTTTTGAGATTATTTTTGTTTAAATGAACACTTTTGTAGGTGGAAAGCTGTTCGACAGCGGATTTCATTTTCTCTTACAGCCTATATTCGATATGGTTTATACGTGACCACAGACTACAGAAATAAAGGGCAAAGTACAATCAAAGCATAAACCCTTATAGTAACCTCTATCTCATAGGCGAGTGCGTCTTCCCCCCTTTGTAAAGGGGAATTGAGGGGGATTTGAAAGTTAAAGTAATTCAGCATTTTTGGAATAAATTTACGATCTCAAATCTCCCCTGACCCCTCTTTGCCAAAGAGGGGGAATAACTTCAACTAAAACAATTCAAACAAGTGTTTGAATTTTATCCCTAACTGGTTATAATCAGCTTCATTAATTTCAACAAATCCCATTAAATCGAGCAAAATCCTCAGCTTTAGCATTAATAAAGCCCATTTTTCTCATGACAATGACTATTTTACGGAGCAACTCATGATATACGAAGGTCAATCTCTTCGCTGTGACATGTTGGATAACGGCATAGCGGAAGTTATATTTGATAATCAGAATGAATCGGTCAATAAATTTGATAAAGCCACCTTAGCAGAGTTAAAAGCGGTCATCGAAGCCCTAAACTCAAACAGCGAGGTAAAAGGCGCAATTGTTACCAGTCCTAAAAGTGTTTTTATTGTTGGAGCTGATATTAACGAGTTTTTGGGTATGTTTAACAATACTCGCGAGCAAATGATTGAATGGTGTGCAGAAGCTAACGCCATTTTTAGTGGATTTGAAGATTTACCTTTCCCTACAGCGGTTGCTCTCAACGGATTTGCATTAGGCGGCGGCATGGAAATGGCGCTAGCTTGCGATTTCAGGATAGCATCACCTGCGGCAAGAGTTGGTCTACCTGAAACTCAACTAGGTATTATCCCAGGATTCGGTGGAACAACGCGTTTACCAAGATTAATTGGTGCAGATAACGCAATTGAATGGATTGCTACAGCCAAGCCACAAAAGCCAGAAGCAGCACTGAAAGTCGGCGCGATCGATGCGGTTGTTGCACCAGACACGTTAAAAGATATAGCCATTCAAATGGTGAGCGATGCCGCTGATGGGAAACTGGACTGGAAAAACCGCAGAGCACTTAAACAACAACCATTAATGCTGAATAAACTGGAAAGCACCATGGCGTTTAATGTAGCAAAGGGTGTTGTCGGCGCAAAAGCCTTTCCTAATTATCCTGCACCAATGGAAGCGATTCGAGTCATTGAAGAAAGTGCCCGTTTATCAAGAGATGAAGCACTAAAAATCGAACATGAAGGGTTCGTGAATGTTTGCCAAACTTCGCAGGCAAGAGCAATGGTTCAGATCTTCCTTAGCGACCAACTCATTAAGGGCAAAGCTAAAAAAGCTGCAAAGACTGCTACCAAAGACATCAAACAAGCAGCTGTTCTTGGCGCTGGCATTATGGGTGGTGGCATTGCTTATCAATCGGCCAGTAAAGGTATCCCGGTAGTGATGAAAGATATCAATCAACCGGCACTTGATTTAGGTATGAACGAAGCGATTAAAATTTTGAGTAAAGGCGTTAAGCTTGGCAAATTAAAAGCCGACAAAATGGCTCAAGTTGTTTCCACTATCACTCCTTCTCTTGATTATTCAGCAGTCAAAAATGCTGACCTAGTGGTTGAAGCCGTCGTTGAAAATCCAAAAGTTAAAGATATTGTATTGCAGGAAGTTGAAGGAATAATTGCTGACGATGCGATTTTAACTTCAAATACTTCAACCATTTCTATTGACTTATTAGCCACTAATCTAAAACGTCCTGAAAACTTCTGTGGTATGCACTTTTTTAACCCTGTACACAAAATGCCTTTAGTTGAAGTTATACGCGGCGAGAAATCATCCGATGAAACTATCGCAGCAACGGTTGCTTATGCCAGCGCAATGGGCAAGTCTGCTGTCGTTGTTAAAGACTGCCCTGGATTTTATGTTAACCGAGTACTTTTCCCTTACTTCAGGGGTTTTAGTTTATTAATGAACGAAGGCGCAGACTTCCGCCAAATTGATAAAGTCATGACTAAGTTTGGCTGGCCGATGGGACCCGCTTATTTATTAGATGTGGTCGGAATTGACACGGCTTATCATTGTGCCGATGTTCTTGCAGACGGTTTCCCAGAAAGAATGTCTAAGATCGATGGTGATGTAGTCGGAAAAATGTTCGATAGCGAAAACTACGGACAGAAAACCGGCAAAGGATTTTATGCTTATAGCCTGGACAAAAAAGGTCGACCTAAGAAAGATTTTGTTGAAGAAGTTTTCGGATTGATTGGCACGCCAAGCAAAGAGTATGAAACTCAAGAAATTATTGAACGCATGATGTTGCCACTTATTTTTGAAGTAATTCGTTGCTTAGATGAAGGCATTGTTGCCACACCACAAGAAGCTGATATGGCTTTATTATTTGGTATCGGTTTCCCTCCATTTAGAGGCGGCGCGTTAAAATATGCCGAAGAAATTGGACTAGAAAACATTATAGCAATGGCTGAAAAATACCAGTCACTTGGTGTCAGTTACGAAGTTCCAGCGAGCCTGAAGCAAATGGTCGCTGATAACAAAACTTTTTACCAAGCTTAATGCCAACCAAAAGATTCAGGAGAAATTAAAATGAAAGATGTCGTCATAGTCGATGCAATCCGAACTCCGATGGGGCGTTCAAAAGGTGGAATGTTTAGAAATACTCGTGCGGAAGTTTTAAGCGCAAGATTAATTCAAGCATTATTAGATAGAAACTCAAGCGTCGATCCTGCCGAAGTGGAAGATGTGATCTGGGGATGTGTTCAGCAGACTTTAGAGCAAGGTTTTAACATAGCGAAAAATGCTGCTTTAATGACTGATTTACCTCATTCAGTTGCCGGTCAAACGGTGAATCGTTTATGTGGCTCATCCATGCAAGCCATTCATTCTGCGACTCAAGCGATCCAAACCAATAACGGTGACATGTTTATCGTTGGTGGTGTTGAGCACATGGGGCATGTTCCAATGATGCACGGGGTTGATTTTGCGCCGCAAATTTCAAAGTATTCAGCGAAAGCCTCAGGCATGATGGGACTGACCGCCGAATTGCTTGGAAAAATGCACGGTTTTAGTCGAGAAGTTCAAGATGAATTTGCTTACAACTCCCATCAACGCGCGCACAAAGCAACCACCAGCGGAGCATTCGCAAAAGAAATTCTAGCAATGGAAGGTCATGATGAAAATGGCGCGCTGAGAACTTATGATTTTGATGAAGTCATTCGTCCCGAAACCAGTTTAGAAGGATTAGCTGGTTTAAGACCTGTTTTTGACCCAAGAGGTACGGTGACAGCAGGTAATGCATCGGCACTTTCAGATGGCGCTTCGGCAGTATTAATTATGAGCGCAGAAAAGGCCTCTGAATTAGGTTTAACGCCGATTGCAAAAATTCGTAGCATGGGCGTAGCAGGTTGCGATCCAGCCATTATGGGTTATGGGCCAGTTCCAGCGGTTAAAAAGGCACTGAAACGCGCTGGTTTGCATACGTCTGATATCGATTTATGGGAATTAAATGAAGCTTTTGCTGCGCAATCTTTGCCGGTACTTAAAGATCTCGAGATAATGGATGTGATGGATGAAAAAGTGAATTTAAATGGTGGCGCGATTGCATTGGGTCATCCGCTTGGTTGTTCTGGTGCAAGAATTAGTGGTACGTTGCTTCGATTGATGGAAAGCAAAGATGCGACCCTTGGAGTTGCCACTATGTGTATTGGATTAGGGCAAGGTATTGCAACGGTGTTTGAGCGGGTTTAGTTTTGGCTTGCTAAAGTGAATGAAAGAAGGTGGCTTTTTAGTCGCCTTTTTTGTTTTTGGTGCCGGGAAGGTCAAGCTTAGATTGATTGATAAAAACGCATATACAAAACGTTAAACTAATGAAATATTTGATATTTTTCTAAATTTACACGCTTACCTACTAATTTATAAAATATTAGTAGGTGATCTTGGTTTTTATGTATATACTAATTTTATTAAAATTAGTATATAGGCTAATAAAATTATGAAAGTACCTTTAACACCTCCATCGATTGAGGCGTTTTATGAAATCATTAAGAACGCAGATCAAGATAAAATAAGATTTCTGTTCGGGTCAACAATAGGTCCTTGTGATGACAAAGGAAGGTATTTGCATTGGGATAAGTTAAGACACCTTCCTCCACCAGAAGGATTTGATAGTGAGCTATACTGGCATGCGACTAAACAAGCTAGGCAAAAGATTAGCAAGAAATTACCATTCAAGGACAAAGCTGGTGATTCAATAGTATTTTCCGTGCCAGATGTCGTGATGAGAGACATATTATGGATAAGCGAAAATGCAACTGGAGCCTTTCAAGCAGATGTAAGGATTACTGACTCCAAAACGAAGCAAACTTATCTTATAAACTCTCTGATCGAAGAAGCAATTAGCTCAAGCCAGTTGGAAGGAGCATCAACAACTAGGCGAGTTGCAAAAGATATGATAAGAACCGGCAGGCATCCAAAAGATCATTCAGAAAAAATGATTCTTAATAATCATAACGCAATGGTTTTTATTAGAGAGTATAAAGAAGAAACACTTACTCCATCGATGGTTTTTGAGCTTCATAAAATTTTAACTGAAGGTACTCTCAATGTAGAGGACGAAGATAAAGCGGGAGCTTTTAGAGGATCTGAAGATGACATAAGAGTTTATTCTCACGATGATGTTTTACTTCATACTCCTCCGAAATTTGATGAGCTTAGAGAGCGATTAAAACTAATCTGTAATTTTGCAAACAAAATAGGAGAAGATGGTACTACTTATATTCCACCAATTATCAGAGCAATAATCGTTCATTTTATGATTGGTTATGACCACCCATTTGTTGATGGTAATGGAAGAACCGCCAGAGCTTTGTTTTATTGGATAATGGCAAAAGAAGGTTATTGGTTGATGGAATATATATCTATATCCAGAGTGCTTAAGAAAGCTCGTGCGCAATATATGTTCGCATACTTGCATACTGAAACAGACGATAATGATTCAACGTATTTTATCGTGCACCAACTCAAAGTAATAAAAGAAGCAATATCAGATTTGCATGAATACCTTGTTAATAAGTCGAATCAATTGAAAGAAGCTGAGGAAGTATTAGAAAACTCTCCTCTGCAAGGTGTATTAAATTATAGACAGCTAGGCATTCTAAAAAATGCACTAAAAAACCCAGGTGCAGAGTATACTATAAAAAGTCACAAAAGCTCTCATGGGATATCTTATCAAACTGCAAGAACAGATTTGTTAAAGTTATCTGATAGTTTCCATGTGCTTAAGAAATACAAGATTGGTAAAAGCGATGTTTTTATTGCTCCACCTAACTTGAGAGAGTTAATTTTAAACTTATGAAGCCATGGCCTCCGTAGGTTGGGTTCATAAACCCAACAACCATTGTTAATTCGTCCGAAATCAAGGTTTAAACCCCCGCCTTTTAGGCGGGTAGCTTTAAGCTAGCAGTTGCGTTTATTATATAGGTATGAAATATCGTCATGGTTCACATACCAAATATAAAATCGAATATCATTTTGTTTGGGTGACGAAATACCGTTACCAAGTTCTAACAGGTGATGTGGGGCTAAGAGTAAGAGAGTTGGTCAGACAAACTTGCGAGTATCTAGAAATAGAGATCTTACGCGGAGTTGTGAGTAAAGACCATGTGCATCTATTGGTCTCGGCTCCGCCGAATATATCGCCATCAGATATAATGCAACGAATAAAGGGGCGAAGCTCCACGAAGGTATTTCAAGAATTTAAACATTTGAAGAAGCGTTATTGGGGGAAACATTTTTGGGCTAGAGGTTATTTTTGTGTAACCGCAGGAGAGTTAACTAAGGAAATGATAGAAGAGTACTTAGCCCACCACTTTGAGCGTAATCCAGATGATAATTTTGATGTTGAGTGATAGTTGACCGGCTTCAGCCGGAACGCTGGACTTTCAGTCCGCAGTCTTTTAACCCACCGTCTTTAGACGGTGGTTGTTAAGTATAATTTGAAGCCTAACGGTTGAAATTCGCAAACTCACTACAACAACGATGATTTAGCTAGAAAACTTTACTCTCTGTGAACACTTTATAATTACGAGCAGCTCTATTTTAACCAAGGAATGTAGAATGAGATCACAACAATTCACCAAAGTATCATTGGTTGGCTTTCTGATGCTGGTACTTTCTGCCTGCGCTCTTCCAGGACACCGACAAGTTGTGAACGAAGAAGGTTTTTATCTATCAATAAAAGCGCCAAATAAAAAAATCAAAGAATCTATTCGTTTTAACGCAACAGAAACTAAACTTATCCATTTACCTGAAAATGTAAGGATCGAATTATCGGACACTGACTCAACTATTAAACGAAAACTAATTATTAAACACTCTGGTAAAGCAATAGTCTATGATTATCAGTTAAACGGACGCAAAACTCATTTCGGTATTGCCGAACAGCAATGGTTCAAAACTCAAATCCCTAAAATACTAAATGCAATTAACCAATAAAAGTTGCTGACAGGAATAATCGCTTTGAAAAAATATCTATTTGTTTTTATTTGCGCTGCAATATTTAATTGCAAAGCTCAAGATTCAACTGATTTGTTTAACAAGGTATCAACTTTAGACACTCAGCTTTTTGACGCATTTAACACCTGCAACATCACTAAAATGGGTAAGAGCTTTTCTAAAGATCTAGAATTTTATCATGACACAGGTGGTGTATCGGGTTATGAAGATACGATGAAATCATTTAAATCCAATTGCGATAAAAAACTTGGTCTAATGCGAACGATTGTAAAAAATTCAATGAGCGTTTACCCAATTAAAGGGTATGGTGCTATTCAAAAAGGAAAGCATACATTCTGTCATATTGAAAATGGTAAGAATGATTGCGGTACGTTTGAATTTGTTCATATTTGGAAAAAGATTGATGAGGGTTGGGTATTAACAAGAGTAATTAGCTATGATCATTAAGAATGAAATAGAAGAATTTAGGTGACAGCCTACAGACTCAAAAAATCATTATCTGAGTGATATCAGTCAAAAATCAGCTAGAAGTCAGCAGAAAATCATGTGTTTTCATTTCAATTCATTTAAATTTCAACTAACTTTATTTACTTAGACTTAGGCTCATGTTGATCTCATATAAGGACAAAGCAGTTGGCTGTTTTTGTTCCTCAACATTTTAATCAACAACTTTTTGCCCATTCCCATTAATCGTGCGTTAAGCAATACAAAAAGAGGATTTTATGACCAAGCCCATTTTACAAAAGATAATTTACCTATTTATTCTGATATTTTCATGTAGCCTTAACGCCAAGTTCTTCGAGTCAGAAAAAATTAAAATATTCTATACTGACTCAAAAGGATCAGGTGAACCCGTCGTTTTAGTTCATGGTCATACAATGTCTTCTAGTATGTGGTTCGAATCGGGAACTGTAAAAAAACTATCAAAAAAATATAGAGTAATAACGTTAGATTGTAGAGGGCATGGAAAAAGTGACAAACCAGCAACCCCAACCGAGTATGGGCCGAAAGTTGGAAAAGATATAATAAATCTGCTTGACCATTTAGAAATTAAAGAAGCTCATATGGCAGGATATTCTATGGGGGCTTTCGTTGTCGGAAGGCTTCTTGTCTCCCACCCCACGCGAATTAGAACTGCAACCCTTGGTTCAGGTTTTTTTCCTACATCCGATGCGGGAGAATTGGCATTTCAGGAAGATATTGCCAAAGATCTGGAACAACATGGTGAACATGCATTAGCTGCTGTTGCGCGCGGATGGCGATTAGATGCGGTGACTGATTCACAAATTTCGGAAATTAAAGTTCCTATGCAAGCTGTATTTGGAAGTGAAGAAATTAATGAATTTTTTGACTCACAAAAAGACAGACTGAGAATGCCAGAATCTTCTCTACCTATCGTTATTATCGAAGGCGCAGATCATGACACCTCGAAAGCGGCTGTACTGCATCCTAAGTTCCTGGAAACAATTGAAAACCTTATAAGCGCAAACAGTGGTAGCAAATAATATTGACAGAATTGGAAAGAAGAAATTTCTGCTGATATCTGGAGTCAATTTTCTTATAATTAGAACCGGCATAATTAGCTGTCCAAATAAAGAATATTGAGGTGCTCTATGAATAAAGTTGAAATACGACAAGCAAACCTAAACGACCTTGCAATCTTACTAGAATTTGAACAGTCCATCATCGAGTATGAACGCCCATTTGAAGAACTAATGCAAACAGAAAAATTTAATTATTATGATTTAAAAGAGTTAATCTTAAGTGATACTGCTGAAGTGTTAGTTGCAAAATATGACAACCAACTAGTTGGTTCGGGTTATGCAAAAATAAAAACATCAAGACATTATCTGAAAGACAAGTCTCACGCCTTTTTGGGGTTTATGTATGTTAGTCCGGAACATCGAGGAAAAGGTATTAATAAATTACTTATCGAAAAACTGATAGACTGGAGTAAAACTCAAGGTATGAACTCTGTGAGTTTAACTGTTTTTAGTGAAAATAAGTCTGCAATCAAGTCATACAAAAAAGCTGGGTTCAAAAAACATCTTGTAGAAATGAGGCTCGATATAGACCAGCCTATAGGTTGAACCGATTTTAAAAAGTCCTACAACTATTGTTTGGTAATTTGCTTAATCTATCTGGTTGTACAAAATGAAAAACTATTTTTACAAATTGTTTTTATGTATCACAGTCGTGAACGGGTGCTATCAAGTGGTTCATGCGCAATCTGAAAGCGAAGAATCATGCGATGCGTTTGATTATCGGATTGCCAACAAAGCCTTGCTCTCTAATGATCCGAATGCAATCGATAATATAGCGCAGCTATGGCTAACTAAACCTACTCGCTGTGCAGACAGCAAACGTAATCCAGATCTGATCTTAACGAAAATCCGGAAAAATCCCCTAACGCTTCCTTCAATGTTAGATCAGTTAGTTGTTAAGTATTTGTCCCTATTAAAATCGAAGAGTGACAAAGATTTTAATCATGCCCGTAAGGCAATTCATGAACTGGCTGGCAATAGCTCTTTACCAATATCTTCACAATGGCGAATTTACCAGTTTGACCAATCCAGTTTAACCCACAAAGTAAGTATGGCTGACTCGCTGGCGAGGAATATTAGTCTTGCCCCTCAACTCATGTTAAAAATAGCTAAAGATAATCTTTCAGATTCGAACCAGATGCCATCATTTAGCTTAGTAGTTCACCCTCAAGTTACAAAGGAAACCTTGAGAATAATCACACAAGTCAACCGAGAAGATTTACGCACTATGGCAAATTTTCGGTTAAAACATCCACAACTTCATCACTATTATCAAGCCTTACGCACGCATAACCTGGAACTTTTTGAAAAACAACAACAAAAAGATAAAGCCGCCAACCAACAGAGGAGTATGATTGCAAATGCTCTAGTTTTTTTAGCGCTAGTTATGATGATAATCCGCTTTTGGCTTTCAAGAAAAAATAAACTGGCGATCCGCCAATTTTTAGTGTGGCTGCCAGTGTTAACAATTCTATTTGGTGCTCTGAACAGAACCTCTTTCTTATTCGTGCCATCAATTACGATATTACCACTAGTGTTTGCGATCATGTTTGTCGTGTTATGGCATGGTGGCTCAAAAAAATTTCGTATTGAACTATATGTCAGTATGTTAATCTACGCACTATCAATTGGCGGTTTGTGGATAATGGCTATGGTTATCGCCTCACTACCTTAAAGATATATTCTTTAAATGAAGCCTCATACAATTTTAGGATTAGTCAATGAACCTCAACTAAATTACATTACCAGTCAATAATATGAAAGAAGCTACGAAGTTTTATAAAATTCTTGGTTTTACGCAAATTGCCGATGCACCACATTATGCTCGTTTTTAATGCCAGAAAGGCGATTCGAGTTTTTCGTTATCATTAAGAAAAGAATCTTTTGACTAAAGTTACCTTTGGCGTGAAGCATGTTTTGCATGACCCACCGGGTGACAATATTAAACTCTATTTGATTGGAGAAAATAGACTTAATCCTCCATGCGAGTTGAAAGACGCTCTTAACTGATAAGTAAATACGAATTTGAACTGAATAAATCCAACCATCACCATTAGATGAGCGCTAGGATACGAAAATTCTTCGTAGTCTAAAAACTAACCTCGGAACGGGGCGCGACCACCAGAGTTCAATCGACCAGACATGTTTTCAGCCCTGCGAATAGCACCTAAATCTTGCCGAACTAGTTGATCGACTTGACCAGCAAGCCTAACATTTAATGTCTGAATTTCATTCTCCGTGAACAATTTGTTGGGTTGATTAACACGGCTTTCTGCTAACGCTCTTAAGTCTGCCCAGGAGTTCCTTGCGCCAGCGGTAGGAACAGCCCCAGTTCGAAACAGAAATTGCGCCACCACTTTAAAGCTATTAAACTTTTGACGGTCAATACTGATGGCTTTCGGTGTTTCAGCAGGTCCTTTATTAAAAGGAAAACAATGAACGTTACCACCAAGATTGGCCGCATCGCTGGAAAAAGCGATTTGCTTGGTAACAATACGATTCTTTGGTGCCGATGGATCGAAAGTCATATTGTCCTGACCGATCATTTTGAGACCCAGCTGCCTTCCATAATCGTCGAAGGCCACTTTAAATTCGTTTTCACTCATATTAACTAACGTATTTGTCACAGCTGTCGGTGGAGACGCTGAGTTTGTTTTATATGAAGATATCGCGTGTTTTTTATGACTAACATTAAATGTATAAGTCTGATTCGGGGCTCCTGTATAGGTGACCACCATCTGCATTTCCAGTCGATCATTTCTTACAAGACACTTACCACAACGAACAGTTCGCATAATTGGCATAATAATATAACTCCTTTTATAATAAGAATGTTGTCACGACACGCATGACCCGTTATAAAATCCATTTAAACTCGTTTTAGTCATAACTTCAATAGTTTTAGGAAGGTTTCTTCGAACCTTAAGTACTAATTTAATTTTTTATTTCTAAGTGAGATATATTGAATACAGTTTAAATAATTACGGACGGACAGAGTTCTACTGCATTTTGAAGAATAACTATAACTTGTCTGTTTGGTTTTATTTGTAGCCTAAAACCCAGACATTTGGGTCGCTCTAGTTATCCAAATTTAGACTTAGAATCTATTTTAACTCGCTACGTCCACACTACCCTTCACCGTAGAAACTATTTTTAAACAAAACTTATTCAGCAAAAAAAGCAACAACAGCGGCATAATTAACAAATCAAAAATATTCAGCGCAACACTTGTAAAGATATGCTTTGATAGATTTGATACTTTGTGAGTGATATGTTTGCGAGGCATTTTTTTCAAGTGATGCAAACTTGCTTCAGCATTATCCTTTAGATCGTTACCTTTTTTAGAAACAACTAACTCTCCATGGGTATTTTTTAACGATGTTGAAATACCTTGTCTCTTATTTTGTGTCAACTCGTGACTAACGAAAGAAGACAGATGAATACTGTAAGGCAGGGCGATATAAGTAAACAAGAATAGACTCGCAGTGAGTTTATAGAAGGACTGCATTTTTGTTGAGATCTTTTCTGGGACTAATAACAACTTCGAAATATAAAATGCTATCGCGCTTATTATTACAACTTCAAAAAGGAACGGACTTACCCAACCTGCAAAATCATCTGACAATACTAAGAACTCTATCGCAGACAAAGAAGCAAGCAAAATATCAATACCCTGCTCAAGTAACGAGGAAAAACTAAACAAAATATTACCAACATCGACATTAAAAGAGGCAAAAAAAGAAACGCCAACATCCGAACTACGAGCAACTTCGGTAACAGCAAGCAACTCACTAAAGAGAAGAATATCAGTTGTGGCTAAAGCGCGAGCGCTGTTAAGATAAGTTTGATTTTGCTGGTGCAAAGCTACCATATTTAGTTTTTCGGCAATAAAACTTAAATGTTTAAAATGTAATAATAGAATAAATATAATCAGGAGAGATAACTTGATAATAGTGACTTTGTTGGTCGTAAGATAGGAAACTAATTGATTATACAAAGTTGTTTTACCTCTTAATTTTTTACACTTCCAGTGCAGCGAATTTTATTTAGACCTTCTTCACCAGTTAAAATCACATCTAGATCGACTGGTTCAGATATACCTTTAACTCGTCCTTTATCACTATATTGCCAAATCGTTAAATTATTGACTCCTTGCGGCGGATTTATTATTTTCGCGTAATCTGCAAGCCAAAATACATACTGGTTGAACTCTGCTCCAATATTGTGCTGCCAAAAACTACTATAAGAATAAATAACCGGTTGGCAACCAGTCGCCGTATGAATTTTATTAAGAAATGTTTGCAATCTAGTTTTGATTTCTTGCGGGTTTTGATCTTTAGTAACCTCCACATCAACCATTGGAGACAAACGAAGTGGATAACTTGAGATTTGTTTAAGAAAGTTATCCGCTTGCTTTTCTGGATCATCTTCAGCCTCAAAAAAATGGTAAGCACCATATAAAAGTTTTTTATCACGAAGAGCTGACATATAACCATGAAAACGAGGATCAGTGTAGGTTATGCCATCGGTAGCTTTTAAATAAACAAAATTCACATCACTTGTCATAACTTGAGCCCAATCAATATTGCCTTGATCATGTGACACATCAATACCATGAATTTCGTTAGATTTTTCTCCAGTATGTCGAAGGTATTGCTCTGCCAAAGAATTAAAAGCGCTTTGAAAACCATCTATGTTTAACGTTGGACGAAATATCAAAAATAAAATCAATGCAAAAACAAAGGCTATTTTGAGAAAGTTTTTTTTTAAAATTGCGAGATAATTTTTCATAAAGTCTAGACGCTATCCAATTGTCATGTTTTATGGGCGAGAGGTTATTCAGTATCGCTCACTATATTCGCAAATCGTATCGAGTTCAACTAATGGTCTGAACAAAGACAATAATGCCAAACTCAATATTAAATGCTCAATAACTGTAACTAGTTAAAAGAAACTAAAATCCAATATTGGGCATATTTATGAATCTGGCGGCAATAAAGTAGAACAATTAACATCCAAAAACAAATTTTTTACACCAAACCGCTAATCTGGTGACAATTTGACTATGAATCTGCACTAGTTCTTACCCTCCCATTTCACAAAAAAATATGTAAAAATACGCTAGTTGGGAGTGTTAGACTGAGTAAATTCAATTTTAGGAGATGGCTAGATGAATTGTCCAAACTGCAATATTCCGTTGATGATGGCAGATCGAAAGGGAGTTGAGATAGACTTTTGCAGTAAGTGCCGAGGTGTGTGGTTAGATAAAGGTGAATTAGATAAAATTATCGATTTGTCTATCAACGAACGTTTTAATGATAGAGCGAGCCAGCCTCCTCCATCACAGCCGCGCCACGATAGCTCAGGTGACTATCGGCAATCCAGTTATCGACGTGATTCAAGTAATCACTATCGGCAGGATAAAAAGCACTATAAATATAAAAAGAAAAAATCGTTGATGGGCGAGATATTCGACATTTTTGATTAGCCAAACCGGAGACGTTTTTCAATCTTAAGAGGTACTCATGACTAACTGGGATGCCCGAAGCGAAGACTATTTGTTATCGCTAGGCTTTTCTAAATACAAGAAAACAAAATATGTCATGCTCAACCAGGATATTTTTTACTACCTGTCATTTGAAGGAATAAAAAATAATATCGATGTGTGGTATGTCTTTCATCCGCTAGTTCTGCCAGAATTGTCACCAAATAAAGGCTGGTCTGGCGGTGCAGGAGGAATACCTAGCAAACCTCTATCCATTGAAAACGACAGCGATATCCCAGGTGTTCAACTGCTCCTAAAAGAATGTTTGCAAAACTCATTACCTAAATTGCTAGCGAAGGCTTCTAGTTTGGAAGGGTTAAGCGAAATGTATAACCTAAATCAGTTTCCCAAAGGTAACTACCCTAAGCTGGTTTGTTACTTAGCGGCTAAACGCTATGATAAAGCCAAAGAAGTCTTACAGTGGTTAATGAGCAATTTTGATCAACACCCACAAGGAGATGATGTTAAATCAGTTATCAATTATTTATCGACATTAGAAACACCAAGAGAAATAGAACAATGGCTTGAACAACAAAAAGAACTAAACCTTAAACACTTAAGCTTAGTTCGACTTTATAAACAAGTAAAATCACTCTCTTAATAACCCTGATAGCTCTTCAGCTTGAGATCGAAAACTAAGAATATATAATCAACCAACACAGAAAAATTACAATGCTTTTGTTACCATCTAATATTTAGCAAACGCTTTTAATGCCTTTATATTCAAGTTAAAAAGCTCAATGGCCTTGTTGCTATCCAGTGCTGGTTCATCCATGTTTTTCCAAAGAACACTGCCATCAGCAGCATAAATAATAGCTTGCTTCGGTGGGTTATCCGCACGATGTAAAATTTCTTTGATGTATTTTAATGTTTTATTCTGATCAAAATAATAAGTGTGCTTAGTCACAAAAGTTTCATGACCCACATTCACTTCGAGCATAACCAGGTTTTGTGTTTCTGAATCAAAATAATATTTTACCTCTGGCGGAACTGCTTCAAATTCACCAGTATGTAATTTCAACTCTAATGCGTTTAGTTCATTTTTAAGCTTGTTTAACTCAGCAACTTTAGCGTTGACCGCTTTGATTTCTGCTCCACTATCCGCACATGCTTGATTAAGGACAGACAAACAACAAAATAATAAAACCGCAATTTTTTTCATTCAATTTCCCTCGGTTATAAACTGGCAATCACTCTAAAGCTTGATTGTTTTAGCAATGCTTTCTGCTTTTTTCATATGACTGACAATTGTTGTTTTTTCCGCAGCCGTGACATTTTTAACGGTGCCAGCCCAAAGCTCTTTTGCCGTACCGATATTTACCCAGCTACCTGTTTTTGAAGTTTTGCATTGGTAAATTTTGCTACTACCTTTTTGATAACTAAAATCCGTTAACTTTGCTGCTTCATTTAAGCATTTTGCAAGACTTGAACGACCACTGGTTTTTGCTGGTACACCCTGTAGATGTATAATTTCCCAACTCAAGCTATGAACCTTGCTGCTTGCAAAAGAATTTCGTTTAGCCCATATTTTGGATGATAACCCTCGATACTCAGATTTACTATCCATCGTCCCTAACCAGAAATCTGAATGGCTTTTGCCTTTGCTATCGACCCAATCAAGCACACCAAGATCAGCCGCTAAACCATAATTATGAAACGATTCGCCAGGACCTGCTTTAGTCGCGGTTGCCGGAATAGTATATTGATCTTGAAAAGTTCTATAACCTGCTTTAAAACGTTTTACAGTACCAAACGCGATCCCTAATTGGTGCATTTCTTTGATAATTTTGCTGATATCTGATTTAAAATCAGCACGCATTTCACTCGGCAAAGTCGCGAGACACTCAGCAACGGTCTTTTTAGTTCTACCGATAGTGAAATTAGTTCCGGGAAAAGTTAAGGTATCTGAGTTACCAACAGCTGCCGCACTCACCGTAGCAGCGTTTAGTTTTTTATGAGTTCGCCCATTTTTATCAATCAAGCCGTCTGGTCGGATTAATCCAACAACTTTCTTTTGAAACACTTTGATAGCTGCAACTGTTTTGGAATTTTCGGGTTTGCTGCCAAGTTTGCCATCTTCAACCAATTTTGCCGTAGGGGCAATAAGCTGGATTCGCTGATTGAGTGCTTTTTGCACATTTTTTATATCTGCAAACTTATTGACTCCGCCAATTCCTACAGAACCGCTCAACGTTACGTTAGCCATCTTTCCACCTTTGTTATTATTGTTAGTTTACCGAACATTCAGTATTGCTAATATTCGATTCAATGTCCACAAGATTACTATCACTCTTGCTTATATCGCCTGAAATTTATGCAAAATGTGACAAGGATCTGTATTCCCTTCTCAAAAGCTGCCGCTTATAGTAAAAATTCAGGCGTGCCTACCGCTAGCACGTAGATTCCCAATATCGCTACCGCCCATAAGAGCGCACCAATCGCAATCCAAACAAAGTTGGCGGGGGTCAAATTGTCATTGCTTTCACCTTGCGGATCTCCACAGCCAATATTGGCCACAACTTGTGCTTTATGCAGGATGATTCCGATAATAGGAAATGCTATAAAGCCAATGATATCAACTATTGGCGTACCAATTTCCTTAGCAGACATTCTTTCAGTCACCGTTTCTATAATGGAAAGAATCACATAACCAGTCGCCAAACCGCTGGGGAACCATTTATATTCAGGATCTTTTTCTCTCACTCGAACATCAAATAGTTCAAATAGCGAATGGGTAAAAAAGATTGAAAAAAGTGCCCGCATAACGGGCCACATATCTTCATTATTGGATACTTTGTACAATGCCCAATGTTTATAAAACCAATAGATGCTATACAGTCCGAGCGTGGAGAAAAATAAAATCAAAAATTTTCTGGGTGAAACAATGTAAAACTCTGATTGATCCGTTTCTTTGGTCAACACCTCTGAATCTGGTGCTTGGTAAACATTTTTTTCCATTGTGTTATGTCCCGCTCAGTTGGTTTATTGATGCCATCGATTTTCTACTACACGCAATCACTGATACCGATAATGCCCCGTGATTTTATAAGCAAACAGCATATCATCAAGTTTAGGACCAAAACCAATATTATGAACAATAAGTGGCACATTATTAGAGTTTTTCTGGTCACTCACTATGCCGATATGCGGCAAATTACCCGGCAACATCCAGCTAACGATATCGCCAGGGAGGTAGTCGCTGGCTTTGTTTGTAACCGATAATTTCTCACCGTGACGGGTAAAAAATGTACGCAAATTTGGTACCCGCCGATGATCAATATTTTTATCGGTAGTCTTTAATCCCCAAATTCTTTTTGATGGGTATTTTGAAAAATTATCTTTCATGTCTTCGTGAACAAGCTTTTGCAAATCAATATTGAGACCACGATAGCTCCTGATCACTACATCCGTACAAACTCCGATGTTGGCAGGAACGTCACCGTTAGGGTAATCAATGGCATGATAACTGCCGTCGTAGCGCACGCTGCTTTTGGTTCTTTCTAAGGCTGCTTCGACAAGCCTAGTTTCAAAAGTTTCGCCAGATGCCGACCACGAAAAAAAATACAAAAATAAAACTAAGGTTTTTTTATTCATAAACTTTACCTTTTTAAATGATGATCCAATAGGCTTTGAGTAAACTGGGAACGAAGATAAAACCCCCTTGGCAAAGTTTGAGCCTGCTCACCTTGTTCATTTGTGGTGGCGGTAAGTACTCTAGAATTAGCCGCCTTAGGTCTAACTTGCAATATTTCACCCATTTTTGCATTAATCTGATGGATTTTACCCATCGAGATCAATTCCATGGCGTTTTCCCAATCCGATCTCAACATCGCTTCACACTGTTCGGAAGGTTTCCACAAAAAAGGGGTCGCAATGATAGATTGATTGATGCTTTCACCTTTATCTCTTGCAATTGGTACCCATAATACGTGTTTCAGCTTATGATAAACAACGCTTTGCCGCCACTGAATACCTAGCTTGTTGATATCTACCACTGCCACATATGTTGACTCTTGCACTTGCCCCAAAAAATCAATTGGTAAGGTTTTCAGCTCCACATCAATTAATGAAAAATCAGGTTTTGACTGATTTCCCGCATCCGCACCTAAACAACGCTCAATAAATTGCCCCTGCCAGCCTTTATCTGCACTCAGATCTTTGGGCGCACTCGCTTGCTGCTGGGCAACTAACTCTCCAATGGTTTTGCCCGCAAGTTGATCTGCGCGCAAGCTTAGCTCTTGAATTGTTTTGGGTGGTGTGATCATCAAAAACCAAGATCTGGTGAAAATATTAGCTAATAATACCAAAGAAGTTTGATGATTTCGGCTATCTGTGGTTGAATAAGTTAAAGAAAGTATTAATTGGTATCGATAAGTGATTGATTCAGAGGGATTTCGATCCAATGTCGGCATTATTGTGTGTAACGACTTTGGTAATCTGCTCTGGACCAGGCGCATAGGACAAAACTCTTGGCAGTTTGCCCAGGGCGGTGTAGACCCAGGCGAATCGGCTGAACAAGCCATGTATCGCGAACTCACCGAAGAGATAGGATTAGCAAAAAAGGATGTCAGAATATTAGGTTCAACCAAAGAGTGGTTGAAATACAGACTTCCTAATCGTTATATCCGACAAGGTAGCGTTCCTTTGTGTATTGGCCAGAAGCAAAAATGGTTCATGCTAAAATTAACAAGTCATGAATCTGCAATACATTTTGATGAAACAGGACATCCAGAGTTTGACCACTTTATGTGGGTAAACTATTGGTATCCTTTACGTCAGGTCATCGCTTTTAAACGCGATGTTTATCGGCGCGCGCTGACTGAGTTAATGCCTTACGTGATCGATCAGCAAGCACGTCAAAGAAACAAAAGAAAAAGATCGCATAAACCACATAACCGATCAAATAATAGAGCGAATCACAAAAAATAGGGAAGTAGAAAAATATAATACGGAGGCAATTCTCAGTTGTTTGGTAAACTGTCCAGGATCACCCAAGCCATCAGTTTAGCTGAGAATCAACAACAAGTATTAGAACTCATCGTAAGCAAAGTCTGTGGCGAACTCAAAGTAGAAGTCTGCTCCGTGTTTCTTGCGGATTACGATCTCAACCAATTTGTATTAATGGCCACCAAGGGACTCAATCCTGAAATAATCGGTCAATTAAGAGTCGACTTTAACGAAGGTTTAGTTGGTCTGGTTGGTCAACGCGAAGAACCTATCCATATACCCACAGCCAATTTGCACCCTGCCTATCGATATGTTGAAGAAGCACATGAAGATGATTTTTCGGCTTACCTGGGAGTTCCAATCATTCATCAGAGAAAAGTGCTAGGCGTATTATCAATTCAGCAAAAACAAGCTCGTCAGTTTGAATTGGATGAAGAAACCTTTTTAATAACCTTGGCCGCACAAATTTCTTCCATTCTTTCCGACAGCGAAACTGACGCGATAATTGATGATCAGCAACGTCATCAATTAGTTCGGTGTGTTAATGGTCTACCCGTTTCCAGCGGTGTTGCTGTTGGCGTCGCAAAAGTTGTTTTTCCAGCTCAAGATATTTCCAGTGTACCGCAGCGAAGAACCAAAAATATCCGCGAAGAAATTAAAAAACTACACAACGCCGTTAAACGAGCTCACATTCAAATAGAAAAAATGTCAAAGCGAATGAAAGGTTTGATTTCCGAGCAAGAGCGATCACTTTTTACCGCCTATCAGCAAATTTTAGGTTCAGAAGGAATAGAAAAAGAAGTCGAAGAACAAATTAATGAAGGTTTTTGGGCACCATCTGCATTAAAGACGGTAATTTCCCGTCATATGCGCACCTTTCAATCAATGGATGACCCATATTTACGAGAGCGAGCGCAAGACATTGAAGACTTAGCTAATCGAGTGTTAGCCAATATGATGCAAAAAGATGCCCAGGAAACTGAACCAGAAAAAGGCACTATTTTAATTGCGGAAACTATCAGCGCTTCCATGCTAGCGGAATTACCTTTAGCCAACATCCTGGCGGTAATTTCGCTAACTGGCTCTTCAACTTCTCACGCGGCTATTTTAGCCAGAGCGCTTGGTATTCCAAGCATTATGGGTTTAGATCCCTGCCAGATCAATCGTCTTGACGGTAAAACCGTGATTGTTGACGCGTACAACGGTCAACTATTTATTTCACCAGATCCAACGCTGATCAAACAATATGAAATTCTAGTACGTGAGGAGAAACGCTTCTCGGAAGAGCTAGAAAAAGAACAATCAGCAAACTGTGAAACCGAAGATGGAACGCCTATTTCACTGTTTATGAATGTTTCATCGGGTGATAACTTTAAAAAAGCGAGAAAAAAGGGAGCACAAGGGATCGGGCTTTATCGAACAGAACTTCCATTTATGCAACAAGATCAGTTTCCCTCAGAAGATCAGCAAGTTGAAATCTATAAAAATATTATGGACAACTTCCCTAATATGCCCGTCACCATAAGAACCCTTGATATAGGAGGTGATAAACATTTATCTTATTTTAAAGTGAAAGAAGATAATCCATTTTTAGGATGGCGAGGGGTTAGGGTTACCCTTGACCACCCGGAAATATTTTTGGTTCAACTACGTGCACTACTTAAAGCAAGTGCTGGTTCTAATAATTTACGGATCGCCCTTCCTATGGTAGCAACTTTGGATGAACTAGAAGAATGTAATCGACTTATCAATCAGGCATTTTCAGAAATACAAGAAGAGCTCCGAGAAAAAAATATTGAGTTGAATAGACCAAAAATTGGAATTATCCTTGAAGTACCCTCGGCAGTTTTTTCCCTCAACAGCCTAGTAAAAAGACTGGACTTTGTATCGGTTGGAACGAACGATTTAATCCAATATTTAATGGCAGTTGACCGAAATAATTTGCGAATGAAAAATTTATACAGCCACTTTCAACCAGCGGTATTAAAGATATTACAGCAGATAGCAGAAGAATGTCGAAAAGCATCTGTTTCACTACAAATCTGTGGCGAAATGGCATCCGATCCCATGGCCGCTATCCTATTAGTCGGAATGGGATATCGTGAATTTAGCATGAGCATTGGAAGCCTATCTAAAGTCAAAAAGGCATTCAGCTGCTTTACCCTAGAGGATATGAAGCAAATCTCCGTAGAGATGTTGCAACTAGAAACGGAAGCAAAAATTAAAAGTGAGTTGTTACAAGTGATGGACAAACAAGGGTTGAGTGGTTTGATTCGGGCGGGGAATTGATTCTAGCTAAAAAATATTTTAGTTAAGAATATTATATTCATCTAGCGTATATAATATTTCTAGATATTTAACCTCAAACCTTATAGGCTTCTGCTTTAATTGATAAAATACTAAATCTTATCAGAGCATTAATAAGATTTACTGCATATAATAAGTTGTTAGTTGCTATGAAGAAATTGTTAACATTTTTATTTTGCGTCTTACCAATCGATTTGTTGGCTTGTAGACCGAATGTACTTAATGCCGAATTAGAGTTTGAGAATGCAGAAAGTGTTGCTATATATACTGTGACAGATATTGTGGCTGCGAATGCTGAAGCCATTCTTCTTGGAGAAGAAGTAGACCAAGATAATGCTATCTTTGTTCCCGTTGAGAGGCAAATCCACGCTGTTAAAGCACTGGACTTGAAAGGGAAAATGGAAAAGCTAGTTGTTCTCGATGTAGGGTGTTCATTTGCTTCAGAATTGCTTTGGGACGTTGCGGTATTTAAGAAAGATAATAAAATCTGGCACGGTGATGTATCAGATGACGTTTTGAGTAAATGGCGTGAAGTTGCAACCAACAAGGCGTCGAAAAATGATGCAGTAAAGCGCACATTTTGACTTAGCGTTATATTTTTCAATGAGGGCTAAATGGTTTTTCTGTTAATTCTGATATTTATATTTATTTGGGTGTTTAGCTCTCTATCCTTTGATCGGGTGATAGAATATCAATATGAAAATTACAGAGAACAATGGATTATGGATGGAAAACCAAGAGGAATGTTTTTTCACCCGAAAGGGAGTTCATATTTTAGTTTCTGGTTAACGTGCTTCACTTTACATAAAGATCTGCCAGATTGGGTGAAGAATGATAATAATGCCATTGCAATCTACAAGAAGCTAAAGTTTTGGAACAAGGCTACAAAATATTATTTAATTACTTTGTTTCCTACTTTGATATTGATCCAATACACTAAAATATAACAAATCGTTGCAGCATTAGGAAAAGGTACAAACAGTTTTTGTTTAGAAATTTTTGGCGCGGAGAGTTACCTCGAACGAAAATTGTCGAGGCGAACCGAGAGAATATTCACGTATGAGCATGATTTTTCGCTTATATTTTAGTCAGAAGAAAAAGGAAGAGGTTTTTCTACAGCCTCGTTAAATTCAAAAAGGAAGGTCATGACTCCTAATAAATTTGTTGAAAATATAAAGAGTGAAATTGACTTTATTGTGAAACAGTATTCTAAGGGTACTCAAGGTCAAACTGAGCTAGGTACTAGGCTTGATTCGCTTGAGCTAAATAACGATCAAAGACAAGAAGTTTTAGCTTTGCTTAAGTTGGCAGCTCAGGAATCCGTTTATACAGTTATATGTGGCTTGGATGGAGGTGCGTCGCTTGGTGAAGATCAAGAAACATTTCAGATCTATGATGAAAGTGAAAATAATATTTCAGGTGAGCTGGGTGTTCTTTTTTATGAAAAAGTCATGCTGTAATAATTTAACAAGAATTAGATTTGGCGAAAAGGTGCCAAACAAATTAAAAAAGCGTTGAGGCTTTAGGAAAAGGTACAAACAGTTTTTGTTTAGAAATTTTTGGCGCGGAGAGTTACCTCGAACGAAAATTGTCGAGGCGAACCGAAAGAATATTCACGTATGGGCGCAATTTTTCGCTTATATTTTAGTCAGGAAAAGGAGGTAGAGGTTTTTCTACAGCCTCGTTAACTCACAGATTATGAAGAAGCCAGATAGTTTCATTGAAGATAGAATTAGGTGGAGAGCAGCGCAGTATAAAGTTGATGCAAAAACCACATAGAGCATTAGCTGAACTTATGAAAAAATTAAATATCTAGAGACATATGAATCTAAGAAGAAATATTCACATGAAATTGAGCGTGATAAACAAAGAAATGAACTGTGAAGAATATAAAAAAAAGTATCCTGAATTCACAAAGTTTCCTCTAGCAAAAGAAATACATGAAACAAGTAAATACGAAAACTGGCAAGAGCACGGTCTTGAATGTGAAATATGTGAATTATGGCACACAGAACAACAAGTAATTAAACGCAGCCATGATCCCTCTAAATATCCATGTATCCATATTGCATATCATACAACAATGACATGCGAAAAACATAAAGACCCTTGGGAATGCCCAAACATGGTCATTGTAAAAACAAGCGAGGGTTATGGCTTACCTGTCAGAGATGGTGGTTCATCTTTTATACAAATAAATAACTGCCCATGGTGTGGCACTAAACTATGAATAAAACTTATAACAAGTCGGCGAAACCGTGTTTGCACAAAGCCGCAAACACTCGAACCAAGCTAAACAACCAGCTTGGTCGCTTACCTCGGCGTTTATTTTATTTTAGAAGCATAAATCAACTTTGGATATTTGGATAATTTTTGCATTAACTGGTCTTCTCGCAGGTTTTATGGCGGGTCTACTTGGTATAGGTGGCGGTTTTATAGTCGTTCCGCTATTGCTACTGGTACTGCCTCAAATTGGCATCGAGCAATCGCTGTTGGCACACTTATCCATTGGCACATCTCTAGCCTGTATTTGTATTACCTCAATTTCTTCTGCTTATGCCCATCAGCGCAAGCAAGCCGTTAATTGGCAATTGTTAAAAACCATTGTTCCAGGGTTAATTCTCGGTGCTTTACTTGGTTCGCTGCTCGCAGGCGTGATTAACGGCGTAATTTTGATAATAATCTTTGTAAGCGGTGCACTCTTAACCGCTGTTTATCTGATAACTGATCATCAAACACCTCATGTAAAAGGCACTACAAGCGGAATTATTTACTTCTTATATGGGCAATTTACCGGGATAATTTCCGCATTAATAGGTATCGGTGGCGGCTCGGTATTAGTGCCGTTTTTAGTTTATCGAGGCGAATCGATGGTTAAGTCTGTTGGTACAGCAGCAGCTGGCGGGTTTCCGATTGCTTTATTTGCCAGTATTGGGTTTGTATATTCGGGTTGGACAGCAGTCGAGCATATCGAATTCACAAGTGGTTATATCTATTGGCCAGCATTTTTAGGGATAGTCCTATTCTCAAGCCTAAGCGCACCATTAGGTGCAAAAGTGGCACATTTCATAAAAGAAAAAAGCCTGAAACAGGTTTTCGCGGCATTTTTAATTCTCACCAGCGGTCAAATCATTTATAGTCAATGGTTTGCAGCTTCTTGATAAGACTTACCGATGGATTTTCCAGATATTGATCCCATTATTTTTCAAATCTACGGACCAGTAGCGCTCAATTGGTACGGTTTGATGTACCTTGCTGGTTTCGCAGGTGCTTGGCTCTTAGGAACTCGCCGCTCAAAACTGCCGAATAGTCCATTTACTGCCGACCAAGTGAGCGACTTCCTTTTTTACGCATTTTTAGGAGTCATAGTAGGCGGGCGGATCGGTTATGTCCTTTTCTACCAGTTCCCAGAATTTATTAATGACCCTTTATATCTATTTAGAATCTATGAAGGTGGTATGTCGTTTCATGGTGGCTTGCTCGGCGTAATCGGATCTTTTTGGTATTTCTCCTGGAAAACAAAAAAATCATTCGCTACCGTTGCTGACTACTTTGCACCAATGGCTCCCATTGGTTTAGCTACAGGGCGTATTGGCAATTTTATTAATGGTGAATTATGGGGCAAAGCAACTGATGTCGCTTCTGTTCCCTGGGCGATGGTTTTTCCTAAAGATCCAGAGAAGTTGTATCGACATCCATCACAACTTTATGAGTTTGCTTTAGAAGGTGTGGTACTCTTTCTGATGCTTTATTTTTATAGCAAAAAACCAAGACCGGCTCTCGCAGTCAGTGGTATGTTCTCACTCGGCTACGGTGCGTTTCGTTTTTTTGTAGAATATTTTAGGGAGCCAGATGATCATTTAAGAGAAATGGCAGAATTTATTTCTATGGGACAATTACTCTCTTTACCGATGATCATTGCGGGAATCGCCATGATAGTTTGGGGTTATAAGACAAATAGAAAAGTATAAAAACTCCCTCTCCCCAACCCTCTCCCAGCAGGAGATGGTATTAAGAGTTCCCCCTCTTTGAAAAAGAGGGGCTAGGGGAGATTTAAATAGTTACGGGTAAAAATTAGAGTAGGCTTAGAATTATCAAACTCTGAAAAATCCCCCTCAATCCCCCTTTGTAAAAGAGGGAAGTATAAAATGCTTAAGGTAGTTGATAGTGAAACAATACTTAAAAATGATGCAACATGTTTTAGATCACGGTGCTGACAAGGGCGATAGAACTGGCACCGGAACACGGAGTGTTTTTGGCTATCAAATGCGCTTTGATCTTCAGCAAGGTTTTCCTTTAGTTACCACTAAAAAGCTTCATCTTCGATCTATTATGATCGAACTACTTTGGTTTTTAAATGGCGATACTAACGTAAAATATTTACAAGACAACGGCGTTAAAATCTGGGATGAATGGGCTGATGAAAATGGAAATTTAGGTCCCGTTTATGGAGAGCAGTGGCGAAGCTGGAAAAAACCAGATGGTACGACAGTTGATCAAATCAGTAACGTGGTAGAGACGATTAAAACCAATCCGGACAGCCGCCGCATTTTAGTCGTTGCATATAACCCTGGTGTCGCAGATGAAATGGCTCTACCGCCTTGTCATTCGTTATTTCAATTTTACGTCGCGGATGGAAAGCTTTCTTGTCAGTTATATCAACGTAGTTGTGACATATTCTTAGGCGTACCATTTAATATTGCCTCCTATGCATTATTGACTCACATGATTGCTCAGCAGTGCGACTTAGATGTTGGTGAATTTATTTGGAGTGGAGGCGATGTGCATTTGTACTCCAATCATTTTGAACAAGCCCAAGAGCAACTTTCTCGAAATACGCTTAACTTGCCGCAACTAAAAATAAACCGTAAACCAAACGATTTATTTAGTTACGAGTATGAAGATTTTGAAATTTTAAATTATGAAGCGCATCCTAGTATTAAAGCGCCGATAGCGGTTTAGTAAAGTCGGAAATGACTTAATGAAAAAACCTCTCATATCCCTAATCTGCGCGATGACTAAAAATAGAGTCATAGGCAATGACAATAAAATGCCTTGGCATTTACCGGCCGATCTTAAACATTTTAAATCTGTAACAATGGCAAAACCAATAGTTATGGGGCGCAAAACTTATGAGTCCATCGGACGACCATTGCCTGGGCGTCAAAACGTTATTGTTAGTCGTAATTCCGAATACAAAGTTGAAGGTTGTACCGTCGTTAATTCGATTGACAGCGCGATTAAACTATTAATAGATTCGGACGAAATTATGATCATTGGTGGCGGTTTTTTATATTCGCAGATGATTGAAAAGGCAAATAAACTTTACTTAACTTTGATCGATCTAGAAATTGATGGCGATACTTATTTTCCAGACTATGCTCACCTTAATTTGACCGAAACTAATCGAGAATCACACTTAAAAGACGATAAGAATCCCTACAATTACCAGTTTATAAATTATGAAATCCATTAGACGACGCGCAATGAAGAGGTTTTTTTGTTTAATCAGCCTTTTAGTATTCCCACTTATCACGTCTAGCGAAGAAATTACCAATCATTCATTTTTAGGAAAATGGTGTGGTAAATGGGATGAGATCTACCTGACTTGTCTAACCATCGATTCCATTAATTCTGAATCAACCGCAAAATATCAGTGGCGAGAGTATGAACACGGTAAGTTTAAAAGCTCAAAAAAACCCGTGGAAAGGATCAACAGAAATACCTTAAAAATCGACAATATTTGGTTTGTATTAAATGAAAAAAATATGCAGCAAGCAAAAGCGATTGGCATTTTTCGGGTTCAAACTCGAATGGCTAATCTAGTGAAAGAAATTCCCGCTACATAGATCGATAGAAATAAAAAACCCAAGCAGTTGCCTGGGTTTTTAAATCTAAACTCAGCTTTTCTCTCTTACTGATTTATTTCTTTTCGTCTGGATTGATTGCAATCAATTCAACATCAAACTGTAAAACCGCATGTCTTGGGATAGAACCTGGTCGACCTGCCGCCCCGTAAGCTAATTTCCAAGGAATAACAAAATGATATTTGCTGCCAACTTCCATAAGTTGAAGCCCTTCTGTCCAACCGGGAATGACGCGATTAAGAGGAAAAGAAATCGGCTCACCACGTTCTACGGAACTGTCAAAAACCGTTCCATCGATTAATGTACCGGTATAATGGACTTTGACTGTATCAGTCGCACTTGGTTTCGCTCCACCTTTACCAGCAGTTAATACGCTATACTGAAGACCTGATTCTGTAGTTTTTACGCCTTCTTTTTTACCATTTTCAGCTAGGAATGCATCACCAGCGGCAATTAAATCTTTATCCTTTCCAGCTTGTTCTTTTTGTTGTTCTGCAGCTTTAGCTTGCTGAGCAGCTTGCATTTTTTGTTGGAAAACCGTGAATTGCTGAGCAATTTCTTGCTCAGATAATTTAGTTTGAGCGTTTAATCCATCGGCAAAACCTTTCGCGATTGAATCTTTACTGACGTTAAGATCTTTATTGCCATCAATATCCCTAATGATAAAAGATGCCATTTTCGCACCTAGCGCATAGCCCAATTTGTCTTCTTCTTTCATGTTGCTAGCGTCGGCTGTATCTGCCATATCAGTAGCAGCAGTTGATTTTTTATCATCTGTTTTCATTTCATCTTTTTTATCAGATGGCTGACACGCTGATAAAACGGCAACTACCGAGATAAGCGTTAGTATTTTTTTAATGTCTAGATTTCCCAAAATAAGCACCTTTTTTAATTAGAATAATCGCAACTCTAGAGTTCTGTGACTAAAGTTGTATGTTTTAACTCCCAAATCAGTGAAGCAGTCTATACTTTAAGTTATTAAAAAAAAACCCCTTTATGCCGCAAAAACAGCTAAATACGGACTAGATCACCCGATGACCATCAATAACACAACTAAAATATTCGTTATTAGCTTTATGACGATGGTTTTAGCTGCTTGCGAGTCAACTGAAAGCTCACTCGAAGAGGCTCAACATTCTGCCTTTGGCACTCTAGATGCCGTTATTTCACGTGATGCAAACTTCGCAGTTGTTTCCACTGTTAATCACGGTGTAGGTTATTGGGATCTTCGAAACAATCGCCTTTTATTCAATTGGAAACATAGTGATGATCTGCAACAAGGGATAGTCGCCACCAATATTTCTCCAGATTCCAGTCGTGCGATTACCGCAGACAAACGCAATTTTACGATTTGGAATACCACCAGTGGCAAGTCTTATGGCTACTGGCGTGCGCCAGCCAATATTCGCGCAGTCGCGTTATCGGATAAAGGTCGATATGTGCTGCTCGGCTTAGAAGATGGTCGCGCTATTCATATCGACATGAATACTGGTCGACGCCTCGAATTTACCGGGCATCGAGAAGAATCAGTGGCTAGCGTTGATTTATCAGCTAACGGGCTTTGGGCCTTCACTGGCGGTGCGGACTATCGGGCGGTGCTCTGGAACACTAAAACAGGTCAACCTAAACGATTATTTGAACATAACACCAGAGTCACTAAGATGAAGCTTAGCGCCAGTGGTACATATGCTTTTACGTCGGGAACGTTAGGCAATGCACATATTTGGGATCTTAGAACCGGCGAAGAAATTAGTCGCTTAGATTTAAATAAACGAGAATATGTCATCGTATCGGCAAGTTTTTCACATGATGAAAAGCGACTGGTGACCGGCGCGCCTGGACAGGATATAAGCCTGTGGGATATTCATTCTGGCAAGCGAATTAAAAAGTGGCGAGCAAGAGTTCGCAATCAGTGGAAACCAAGCGGTGCGATTATTTACGCCGTCGGGTTTAGCTCAGATGACCAATTCATTTTCACTGAAAGTTCCGCTGGCTTTGGTGAAAAGTGGCTGGTTGAATAAACTATAAAGTAAGGACAAAGTAATTTTGTCATGATTTGTTACCTTTAACTTGATGAGCCGTTAACCTGCGATAGCTATCAATGTTAGAGATTGAGTTTGCCATGATACAATACGCCAAAACAACAAGCCGCTAGTTATATCAGGCGGAATCGTTAGGCGGGATAGTATGGCTACTGAATCATCGTTATCAGAACAAGAGATCTTGAAAAGATTACTCGATGGAGATGAAGTTATCTTTAACCAGGTGTTTAATCAATATTATAACTCGATGCAAGCCGTTGCTTATGCGATTGCCGGGTCGGTTATCGCTGATGAAGTTGTTCAAGAAGCTTGGTTTTCAGCGTTAAAAGCTTTACCAAAGTTTGAGGGCCGTTCTTCATTAAAAAGCTGGCTGATCAGAATTGTCGCTAACGAAGCAAAAACTCGTCGCCGCAAAGAGAATCGCTCAGTTTCACTGGAAGCTGTTCAAGATACCTGGGCGACTGATCCTCGCTTTACCGAAAACTCTCATTGGAAAAACCCAAGCTCTCAGTGGCATGGCGATACACCCGAAGATTTATTAGTCGCCGATGAACTAAGAAATTGTATCGAAAAAAACATGGAAAAACTTCCAGAAAATCAATTGGCTGCATTAAGGCTCCGCGATGCAGGCGGTTTGTCGATGGATGAGCTATGTAACATCCTAGAAGTCAGCTCTTCTAATGTGAGAGTACTGTTGCATAGAGCAAGAGATAAAATGTTAAAAGTGATCGACAATTTTCAGATTACGGGAGAGTGCTAGTGTTACCCAATTGTAAGCAAATTGCCGAACAAGTATCTGAAAATATTGATGAACCTTTAACTGGCATTCGCTGGTTAAAAATGAAGTTTCATTTGCTGATGTGCGCTTACTGTCGTCGATATAATAATCAAATACAAATCTCCAGTGATACTGTCGCAACCATTTGTAATGAAACAAAACCAAATGAAGAAGTTCGCATTATTGTCAAAAAAAACTTTAATGAGATGCATTGCAAGCCGAGTGAAAGTATCGAAGATTAATTTGATTTGAAATACCATAAAAGCGCTTTTCTCCAACACAGAAGATTCGCGCTATTATAGTGAATGTTCAAAAATTATTAATTTACTGTCTCAGCTGAAAAAATATTGACTGCTGGTCAATCACAACGTTTCTATCAGAGTACCAGCGACCCAGTTACCACTGTTTGGCGCATCTCTATTTATACCTCCGCTAACACTACTTTCTACACCAGTTGCGGTATTTCCTCGACCACCACCAACACTGCTTTCGCTAGCAATAGCTGTATTTCCCTTACCTCCGCTCACACTACTTCCATTACCCTTCGCTTCATTTCCAAACCCGCCACTAACAGAACTTCTATCGCTTGAGGCAATGTTGATTAAACCACCGGAAATACTACTATCCAAACCGCTCGCTGTATTTTTAAAGCCTCCACTCACACTACTTCCCGATCCAGATGCTTTGTTTTCTGAACCTCCACTGATGGTTGAATTTGCTCCTAATGTTATATTTTTTGTGCCGCCCGCTATACTGCTTCTTTCGGCTGCGCTAACATTTTCGGTTCCGCCTAACACACTACTATTCGAGCTCAGAGCAACATTACTAATTCCTCCATTAACACTACTGAATGTCCCGTATGCCGTATTATTCTGCCCACCAGAAACGCTGCTTGCCACTTGAGAGGCAACATTATTCGAGCCTCCACTGATAGTGGTATATTCACCTATAATGCTGTTTTGATGACCCGCAACCAAGCCGCTATGACTGCTATAATTATGTCGCTCACCTATTACGACATTGTGTGAGCCGCTCTTGTGAATGGTTGACCATATTCCGTTAATATTGTCACATTCAACTTGATTTGGAGCTGAGCCTATTGAGCACATTTCTTTTGTACTTGTTGTGATTATATTATAGCCAATGAACAAATTTCCCAAACCATTAACTTGTAGAGTATCATCAGTTCCGTTATTCACATTGACATTAACCCCAGAAAAAACAACCGTTTGAAAACCATTTTGATCAGTCTCTACATTGACAATTTCATTCAAATTTAAAGCAGTATTGGACTCTAGAGTTGTCACTTGGTTTTCTAATTCCAATACTTGAATCTCCAGTTCTTCTATTCGACTATCATGACTGTTTAAAGCCAACTGTAGTGCTCCTATTCTTGATTCAAGAAAATCTAAACGATCATTATTATCATTTACAGAATCTTTAACTGCAGTGAAATTGTCATTAACATCAGCAGCGACTGCTCGACTACCTGAGCTAAAAATATTTGGTACAACCAGCTCGCTTGCTTCTAATTGAGAAGCCATAAGTAAAAGTAAAGCGCCTATTAATTGAAGTGTTTTTTTAGGTATCATTGATTAATCTCCACCGAGTAATTTAATTTATAAATTGTTATTTAATTTAGGTTAATTGTTTTGTTTAGAGATAAGCTTACTTATTATCCCCAGTTATCTGCATCCCAGACCATTGCATCCCAATTGCTTGAGCCTTGCTGAATTGGTCGCATGAAATTAGTTTCACTGACACCTTCGCCACCACCTCCACAAGAACTGATTACAGAAACAAGAAAACAGATTAATAACTTCTTTTTATGGTTCATGATTTTTTCCATATAGCATTAGAATTTGCGATAAAGTAACAATTGATTGAATCGTAAACTAGTACACAAGTTGTACTGGCTATCGCCTTAAATTAAAAACAATGGAAATGAACACAAAGAGAGGAGAAAAATACCAAGTTGACTGAGGAATTTAAAAAGAGGGTGCTACCCCTCTTCTGTTTTATACTAAAACGATCTCGGAACGCATACTATATAAAATAAATAACATTTCTTCTTGCTCGCGCTGACCAACTCCGTTATCGATTAATGCATTGAGCGCATCATCCATGACCGCCATAAACTCGCCTGCTGAAATATTCATTCCCTTATGAGTTGAAAGCATATCTCTACCTTCATACACATTCGGTCCCCCTGTTCCAGAGGTGATAAAAGTATCCGCCAGAATTCGAAGTTTGTCTAAATCAACATTTTCAAATCGAGTTGATATTGTTGGGTTATTCGCATGATTATCAACTAACGAATTAGCGATTTTCTTTACATTTTCTGCTCCACCAAGTCTCTCAAAAAGTGATTCTGGCATAATGTTTCTCCTAAATATATTGTTTGATTGAGTTTGTTAAAAGTTCTACATTAGGTTAGCTTTAGACGGATATTTAATCTAGTCCAAAAGTTAGACCTAGTGGTACAAAAACTGTATCATATCGCTACAACCTCCGATTTTACTGATGTACGGATGAAATCAAATACTCAATATGGTCAATATTGCCCTTTGGCAATGTCTTCAGAATTCTTATGTAACCGATGGACAATGCTGTTGCTAAGAGAGCTTTTGTTCGGTTCAACAAGCTTTAACGATATTAGTCGCGGCGTACCCAGAATGTCTCGAACACTGCTGTCTAATCGATTAAAAGAGCTTATTGAGCGTGGGATCGTTACTCGCCAAAAGAAACAAGTCGGCGGTCAAGCCCATTATCAACTCACTGAAGCAGGTGTTGCTTTGGGGCCTGTGGTATTTAGTATGGCGCATTGGGGGCAAGAGTGGCTTGAAATTGAGCCTTCAGTTAAAAATATTGATGTTGGTTTTTTAATGTGGGATATTCGTCGTAATGCCGTTTCATTACCAGAACTTCCTAATCCATTTATTGTGGAATTTTTCCTTAACGACGTACCAGAAAATAAAAGCTCTCACTGGCTAGTCTTTGAAGACGAAAAAATTGACCTGTGCCACATTGATCACGGATTTGATGTCGACGTACATATTAATGTATCCGTAAACAAGCTCACTAAAGTTTGGATGGGCTGGGAAAGTATTGAAATCGCTATCAAAGAAAAGAGTATTAAACTTACAGGGGCAAAAAAATTCACCGAGCTCACTGCCACCTGGCTTGGACATAGCAGCGTTGCGCATATCGAAAAAAGAGCTTTTGAGCAAAGGGTTGGTTAAACCTAATTTAACAGTCAAATCACGATAAAAATCTCGGCAGCAAGCTAGCCGAGTTTTAAAACAATCCCAACTGGCGAGCTGGTTCTTCTTTTCTGTCAAGCTCGGCTAGTTGGTTCTGAACGTATCTCCTAATTGTATTTTCATCTGCATTTCCGATAGTTTCAACGAAAAAACTTTGAGTCCACAACTTACCACCCCAAAAATATTTCTTTTTTATATTTGGAAACGTTCTAAAAAACTCTCTTGCCGAAATGCTTTTTATTATTTGCATTATTCCACTCGGGGACTGTTTTGGCACACTTCGTACAACCATGTGGATATGATCTTCAGGAATTTCTAATTCGACAATATCAATCTCATAATCATATCCAATCTTCTGAATAATTGCTTTCATTGCCTCTCGTTGCGGCTCTACAAACACTTTATGCCGATACTTTGGAATCCAAACAAAATGATACATCAG
>Ga0316205_10000741_pt1 | contig 51578 bp, 60 predicted proteins | sample 3monthpyrite_MG_FD_204941 | JGI IMG/M metagenome (GOLD analysis project Ga0316205, IMG submission 204941) | Microbial mat bacterial communities from mineral coupon in-situ incubated in ocean water Damariscotta River, Maine, United States -... | ecosystem: Environmental > Aquatic > Marine >...
GTCGCCCGCCGCAACATGTCGCTAAGTGCATCGGGCCGGTCTCCGGGCTTACGAGTAATTATCTGGATTTGTCGCCTTCCCATGCGTTTGCACAGTGGCTGGATGACAAATCTTAACTCGATCACCGTTGCGGGGGCAGCGTCGGAATTAATAGAATTGTTTCTATATCACCGACTTCCCGTTTCACTCCGTTAATTGAAAAAATTGCAGGAGCACCTGATGCAGGTGAAGTGAGGTTAGGGCGTTCACGCATTGCAGTCAAGCAAAGAATATAACTAGGAGTTCAAATCAAGGGCTTAGATGAAAATGATAAAATTAGGCCGCTGAATCAGTGCTAGCAAAAGCCTTCTCAGCAATTGCTGGACGGGCAAAGTGATAACCTTGTCCGCATTTAACCCCCATGTGCAGCACAGCTTCGCGAAGGGTTTCATTCTCAATGCTCTCAGCAATACTGACCGCACCGAATGAAAGGGCTAGGGCGTGAATATGTTCAATAATAGTATGGTCAGCATGGCTGTCGAGCATCTTACTGACAAAGTCGCCATCAATCTTGAGGTACTCAGGGCGGAACAAGCGCAGGTAATTATAAGTAGAGTAGCCTTGACCAAAATCATCCAGCGCAAGTTTACAACCAGCATCACGCAGCAATTGAATATCCTTCAGCAGACTATCTGTTAGGTTAATCGTTTCACGTTCAGTGATTTCGATTGTTATTGGTCGTCCTGCCTCACAAGCGGGTTTAATTAATTTTAATAATTCTTTGCTGAAATTATTATCATTAAAAGAAGTTAGGCTAATATTCATAAACAATTCTATGTTTGGCGGCGCGAGTTCCAATGCACTGCCAATCACGCATAAATCAATTTCACGTACTAAACCAAGATCTTCAGCGACCATGATAAATTCAGATGCAGAGAGCAGGACATCACCACGTTTCATGGTTGCTAAGACTTCATAGGCAAGCGGCTCACCGGTATTCAAGTCAGTAATAGGTTGGAAGGTAGGGATAATGTCACCACCCTCAATGGCGTTACGTAACTCAAAGCCACGGCTGAAGACCTCCATAATTCCCTGACTGATATCAATAGAGAGCACTTCGATATTGCCACGATGACGGCGTTTAGCTTGATAAAGCGCCACGTCGGCGGCACCAATCAGTTCTTGTACCGAGTTACCATGGAAGGGCGCAATCGACATACCAATACTGGCGCGAAGCTGAAGGTGGCCAACGGTTAGCCTAACCTGAGAGTTATGTAAGGCATCAAGTGCTTGCTGGCAAATTGCTTTTGCTTCATCAATAGATGTTTCAGGAAACAGTAATGCAAATTCATCACCCGCAAGGCGTGCAACAACATCGTCGGGTCGTAGTAGGTCACGTAAAATTTTAGCCGTGGTTTTAAGCACCTGATCACCGACTAAATGCCCGTAGGTATCGTTAATGAATTTGAAACCATCAATATCGACCAGCGCCAAACAGAGTGAATTGCCTTCCTCAAGTTCTTGAGGGAGTTTTTTTGTCAGAATTTTTTCAAAGTGACGTCGGTTATAAAGGCCGGTTAACTCATCAGTGATCGATATCTTATAAAGTTGAACACGATGCCGTTGCAAGGTCTGCGTTAATTCATAGCGTTCACTGATGTCATGGAAGCGACCAACCACCCCAATTAATTTACCGTGATTATTAAACGTTGCGTGGGCGTCAAGCTCTACCCGTATTGGTTTGCTGCCCGCAGAACGAATTTCGACTTCGGCACTGCTGATATCCAGCTTATGAAGTTTATCTTTTTTAAATAATGCTCGATGTTGTTCCTCAGGTAAAAAGTCAGAAAAATATTTACCAAAGGTATCGGTCGCATTGTAGCCAGTGAGTTGTTGCCATGCAGGGTTAAGAAATGAAATCGCACCGCGACTATCGAGCTCAAACATGGCTTCGCGCATATTGTTAACAAGCGAGCGTAATTGTTGCTCATTAGTTTGTAATTTATCTTGAGTACGCTGCAAATTATTAATTTGCTCAGACATCAGGCGTGCACTTTCTGTCAGCGCATTGCCTAGATCTTGAATTTCTCTGTAACCGGTATGTGGGGTGACAATATGTTGTTGCCAATCACCGCGACCAATGTGCGAAGCGATTTTTACTAACCGTTTTAAGGGTAAGGTAAAACCAGAAATAACCCGATAAGTGATTGCCGAGCTAATTAAAAGCAATCCCACGAGAATAAGTAGATTGTTAATTAAAATACTGGTCAGACGTTGACTAATCGGCAAATGTGAGAGCTTTATTTCTAACGAACCTTTGCTGATGTTATCTTCGTATAAAGCAGATTCAAGCACGACGTTGGCTTCATCTTGGCTAATAAAGAACTGCACAAATTGGCTAGGTGGCAGTTCATTTTGATCGAGAGAATAAATCAATGTGCCAGGACGGTTACTGACAAAAACGCCAGCGATGGCGGTGTTTTCAATTAGGTTATCAAGGTACTTCTTTATACCTTCCGCATCACGCGCTACCAGCATACGACGCACATTAGGTTCAGCAAGAGCCATTAAGTTTTTAGCCAGGTTGCGCTGAGAGGCTATCTCTGTGCGAGCAGCTTGCGTGACCAAAAAAAAGCCCAGTAAGGTGATGGCCAATACCTGTATTAAGGTGAACGCCAGCACAAGGCGGCCACGAAGTGTGCCGGGTAAATGAAGCTTCACGAGTCCCCCTGTTAGTGTTGTTATTGGCCTGTCGTTACTATTATGGACGCTAAGCCAATGCGTGTCACGCCTTTGGGTTTAACCTATTGATTATTATAATAAAACATCTTTGTTTGAGGGGCTGCTATCGAAGACTGAGCTGTGGCCAATCATTCTGTTGCGCATAGCTTGCCAGTTTGTCATCAGCGTCCACCGCAACGGGATGGGTAACTAATTTAAGTAATGGCAGGTCGTTCTGAGAGTCGGAATAGAAATAACTGTCGTCGAGACTATGTTGGTTAGTTTTGAGCCAGTCATGGAGGCGTTTTACTTTACCTTCTTGAAAACACGGGGTGCCAGTGACGTTGCCGGAGTAGCGATCGTCAATAATCTCAGGGTCGGTCGCGAGTAAATGTTCGATACCGTAGGCGGCGGCAATAGGCGCTGTCACGAATCGGTTTGTTGCGGTGATAATCAATAAGGTATCACCTTGATCGCGGTGCTTGTTAACCAAGGCCTGTGCTTTTGGCAGCATGATTGGCCGAATAACCTCATCCATAAATTGCTGCCGCCAATTTTCCAAGGTCTCCATGTCATGTTCAGACAAAGGTTTTAATGAGAAGGTAAGGAACTCGTAGATATCCAGATTGCCGTCTTTATATTCATCATAAAACCGTTGGTTTTCAGACTCATACAACTCGGCATCAACAACACCTAGTTTGACTAAAAAGCGGCCCCATAAGTAGTCACTGTCATCGGCTAAAAGGGTATTGTCTAAATCAAATATGGCCAAGCTCAAAATGGTTCTCCTTAATGTATGGTGCGATAGCATAAGGAACACGAGGTAAAAGGACAATGAGTATATTGGTTATTGTTTGTCACCTGCCATCAGGTCTTAACTGCTGCCTCAGGGAATCTCCCTTTGGTCGGTTCGATTCGGCATCATTTAAGACCTGATGGCAGGCGACTGGTTTGTTGTGATGTTATTGATGGTCAGGGGTAATCGTGTGACAATCTATCCAGATGATTTAATGAGGGTTGATTTGTGATAGACGAACAGGGATTCAGGGCCAATGTTGGCATTATCCTGTGCAATCATGAAAATCGCCTATTGTGGGCGCGCCGCATTGGGCAAGATGCCTGGCAGTTTCCGCAAGGGGGCATTGATAAACATGAAACCATCGAGCAAGCGCTTTATCGTGAGCTTGATGAGGAAATTGGCTTACAACCCGACCAAGTGGAAATACTCAGTCAAAGCAGTGACTGGCTGCGCTATCACTTGCCAAAGCAACTTGTACGGCACGACAGCAAACCACTTTGTATCGGTCAGAAACAGCGTTGGTTCCTACTCAGGCTAACCGCTGAGGACGATGATGTCTGTTTGGATACGCATGGCCAGCCTGAATTTGATCATTGGCGCTGGGTTGATTACTGGCACCCACTAACAGAAGTGATTTACTTCAAACGCGAAGTATACAAAATGGCGATGAAGGAATTTGAGTCCATATTATTTCCCCGTTAATAGCTGTGCTATATTAATTTGACTATGGACGATCAAATTACAATTCAGTCAGCCGATGCCGCGGAATTTTCATTAGCCATCGCTGGGGCCGGTAGCCGCAGTTATGCATTCCTTTTAGACTGGCATATTCGTTTTGTTGTTGCTGCGGCTTGGATCCTCCTCGTTTACCTTGTCTTGAAATTTGCCAATGGCACAGAGCTGGATTTGTTCACGGATTCTGCTTGGAGTTCAGTGACATGGATCCCCGCATTATTAGTTTATTTTTTATACCATCCTGTGCTTGAAGTGTTAATGCATGGGCGCACGCCGGGTAAACGCATGGCAGGTGTACGAATTGTCGATTTAAATGGGCGTACACCCGGTACCGGTGCGCTAATATTACGAAATGTATTTAGGCTGGTGGATTCATTGCCAAGTTTATATATGGTTGGTTTTACGGTCTGCCTTTTTAGCAAAAATTCAGTGCGTATTGGTGACATGGCGGCAGGTACCATCCTCATTAAAGAACAACGTGCAACTGAAAAAGATTTGCAGCAAGTGAGTATGCTGGCAAACAATACCGAATATGCACCCGAGCATCTCGAATTAATTAATTCACTACTGCTACGCTGGCAAGACATTGACTCAAGCAAACGATTGGCGCTGGCGGAGAAAATATTTGAAAAAATGCGCGTTGCTTTACCGCCGCAAACAGCTGCACACCAATATGGAAAAAGTGTTTATGAAAAACTGATGGCCATCCAGCAGGGTGAGTTGTCATGAGCCAGCATGCATTACAAACCTGGTTGCAGACGCGCAGTGGACATTGGCAGCGGCTGAATGATTTATTGTCAGTACAAAAGGACAAAAAATCGCAACCCTTGGATGAGGTATTGGAAATTGTTCAGGAATCGCGTGCTCTGGCACGGGATGTTTCGTTGGCACAAAATGTGTTACCTAACAGTAATACCAGCCGGGCACTGGAAGCGCTTTTTGCGCGTAGTGATGATGTTATTTATCGCAAACCGCAAGCCTTCTGGCATGAATTTAAAAAACTGATTGTCATTGAAGTCCCGCAAGTCATGGCTGACTTACGAAATACGTTTATAGTCACGGCAAGTTTATTTATTTTAACGGCTATCGCCGGCTGGTTACTGGTTTGGAACTATCCGGAAATGATCAGTTTATTCGCTTCAACGACCATGGTCGATCAGGTTCAATCTGGAAAACTCTGGACAGATGATTTGCTGAATGTCACGCCTTCGTCAGTGCTTTCCTTATCAATTATGACCAACAATGTCGTAGTGAGTTTGTTTGCTTTCGTGCTGGGGGCTTTTTATGGTATCGGCACGCTTTATATTATTGGCATGAATGGTTTTATGCTGGGTGGGGTATTTGCCTTTACGGCGCATTATGATTTGGAAGGTCGTTTGTTTAATTTTATTATTGCCCACGGTGTCGTCGAACTTACCGTTATTTGTCTCGCCGGTGCCGCCGGGATTCGTTTAGGTGAAGCGTTAATCAGACCCGGCGACCGTTCGCGCGTCGCGGCTTTTCAACATGCAGTAGGGCAAGCTGGAAAATTACTGGTGGTGGTATCAATATTTTTGGTTGGTGCAGGTTTAATAGAAGGTTATGTATCACCGAATGATTCTTATCCGTTTGCATCCCGCGTAGTGATTGGTCTTGGTTATGGTGTGCTGCTTCTAACGGTATTAAATGGATCCATTTGGACGTTTGGAAAATCAAAACAATCGCGTTAAACGCTGCGTCGTTCACGCAGTTCCTCATAATAATGCAGTAAGCGTTTATCCAGATACTCAGGAAAGGTTGTTAAAACATGCGCCCCCAATCGTTGTAGTTGCATGGTGGTTTTATGGCGAGCATGGTTTGATTCACTGGCCGCAAAGGCGTAGTAAGGGTCGAGCCATTCTGAAGCGGTTTTAGAATATAAGGCATCAATTTCACGATCATTAATCCCTGCAAGTAATGGTAAGTGTTTTGGTGTGAGTAATTGTGTCGCACGCAGCAATTGTTGTGCAGCGGTATTCTCATCAATGTCACCAAACATAACGATTAAACTACGTTGCCGAACCAGTTCGCGAACACGCAATGCGGCATTGAGTGGATTCGATTCACGTTGTCGGGTGGTGAGTTGTTCAAGTTGTTGGCGGATTTGTTGTATGGCCTGCATGCCGCGCGCAGGAGCTAAGGCAACCAGTACTTGATCAGCATAAATAACCAGTCCCACATGGTCACCATTTAAAATGGCTTTTTCTGCAAGTCTGGCAGCAATGTTAGCGTAGTGATGCAAACGCGTTAAGGTATCTGCTTGCAAGCCACTGGCTTGTCCAACGTCAATACAAAGCATTAGTTCAAGGTGTTGTTCTTCGGTAAATAACCGTACGGTTGCCTTACCACTGCGCGCTGTCGCTTTCCAATCAATCGCACGTAGCGGATCGCCTTGTTGATATTCACGTAAGCCGAGCAATTCATGACCGCTACCGGTGATGCGCTGATTGATATCACCTTGTTGTTGTGTGCCACTGCGGCGTTCATCAGCTTGTAGGTGGTCAGGTTCAACTTTCAAATTTTGTTTAAATTCAATACGCCGATTCCACCAAGCCAATTTTAATTTGCCAAGACTGCGTGTGTAGAGATATTGCCAAGCTATCTTACCCAGTCGCTGAGGTATGACTTTAAGTTGCAGAGTATGGTGCTCTCCTGCGGGGATCTTTGAGTTAGTTATTTCTCGTGGGTAAATTAAGTCATGAGAAAAATGTGGCATGGTTTCAATTTCAAGTGAACGCGCCGAGGCATTCTCAATGCTTATTTGAATTGCTAATGCTTTGCCTAAGGCGGCCTGTGGTTCGGCAATTAGTTTAATCGTATGCAAGGATATCCTTGCTAACAATCCTTCATAGAGCAGTCCTAAAATCCATGCCGCAGCAGGGTAGCGCCATAAATACTGCCATTCATTCCCCAGCCATTGCCCAGCAATGCCCAGTAACGCAATTACCAGCAAAATAATATAGCTGCGATAGGCTAAGTTCATAATTCAGTCTCGAGGGACGTCTACTTGATTGAGAATATCGTCAACCAGCACATTATGTTGTTGCCCTTCCAGCATGGCATCAGCAGAAAGAATAAGCCGATGCGCCATAACAGCATGAGCAACCGCTTTAACATCATCAGGGGTAACAAAATCACTGCCACGCAAGGCGGCTTCGACACGCGCTGCGCGCATTAACGCAAGTGCACCACGACTGGAAAGCCCAAGGTTGATGTAAGCATGAACACGACTTGCGGCGGCAATGTCGCTCACGTAACGATACATGGCATCAGAAACAGTGATGGCGGCGGTTTGTTGCCGCGCTTGTTCTAACAAACCTTCTGGTAGCGTGGCGATATCAAGTTCTCGTGTATGCGTGCTGCCCGGTGTGTCGTAGGCGCGTAAAATTTGTTGTTCTTTATCACTGTCGGGGTATGACATGTGTAACTGCAACATAAAGCGATCCAGTTGTGATTCAGGTAATGGATAAGTGCCTTCAAATTCATGCGGATTTTGAGTTGCGATAACGAAGAAATCATCGGATAGTTTATGCGTCTCACGATCAATCGTGATGCGATATTCTTCCATGGCTTGCAATAAGGCTGACTGGGTTTTAGGACCAGTACGATTAATTTCATCCACCAGTACAACATCACTGAACAAGGGGCCGGGCATAAACGTAAAGGCATTCTCATTGGCATTGAAAACATTAATGCCGGTCATGTCAGAAGGCATCATATCAGCGGTACACTGAATACGATTAAACACGCCACCGAGTTGGCGTGCTAGCGTCTTGGCCAGTAAAGTTTTGCCTAAGCCTGGCACACCCTGCAACAACACATGACCTTTTGCGATTAAGGCAAGACACAAGTCATGGATCAGTTGGTCTGCACCAAAGACGATTTGTCCAGTGTGCTTCTGTAAGGTGGTTTCAAATTGTTCTGCTGGAGTAGTCATAACAAAGATTTCCTTGTTTCACGTAGCTGATTTTGTAATGTAACGAGATTTTGTTTCTTATTTTCTTGTGCATTCTTATAGTGGGTTTGTAAGGCAATCACTTGCTGTTGTTGAATACGTGGTGCGTTATCAAGTATTTCCCAAACCGGTTGGCCGTTGGCAGGTAAACCGTATTGCAAACGAATTTCATTAAAAAAAGCCCGAATCAAGCCGAGTGCTGCGGTGGCATTACTGAGACGTCGGGCAAACAAGCCACCCATCGCACGAATAAAATCGGCGGCATGCACTTTTACGGGGCTTGTTGACGGCGGGGCAAGGCGATTACTGTGACCAATTAAGTAAAGTAACCAAAAGCTAAATAAAAACCATAAGGTATTGTGAACGCGCGGATCGCTATAAAAAGCATCCGGATCGTAAAGTTCAGTGAGCCCTTGATGCATATCATCAAATAACACAAAGCCGTTGTCGCTTCGATGTTGCTGTAGCAGGGTATCAAATAAACGCGCATTGTCACCTTTAGCAAGCCAGTTATTACTGAACAAGTCAGCGTAGCGACTAATAATTACGGTACCGTCACCAATGCGTGTTTGCCAAAGTGCCCCCGAGGCTTTGTTATCAATTTCTGAAAATAAAATACGGCTACCTCGAGATGTCTCGCGCGGCGATAAAACCCACTTAGTATCTTGTCGCGGCTGTTGCATCACCTTGACGGATTTAAGCAGAGAATTATTTATGGCGGCTGGAACTAACGTTGTCTCGATAGGCTGACTTGATTTAATTGCATCATAGAGAGACTTGGCATCGTCGGTTTCTTTCTCATCCTCCTCGCTATCTTCTTCCTCGTCTACGTCAATCGAAATATCAAACCCCAACGCGGATAGAAGAGGGTAATTGGAATAGATAAGTGTGTTGCGATTTTTCGGTGCCCATTCAGGGGCGTCGCTGTGCGCAACAAGAAGTAATGCTGTGTTGCCTTGTGCAATCCATTGTCTCAGACTGGCAATTTCTTCTTGTCGTGCTTCAATTTTTAATGGCAAGCTGATGAAAATTAAATTCCCGACATCAGGCATTTTTGCAAGGCTACTAATATCGTCGTAACGCTGGCGCAGTGCATGCAAAGGTATGTTGTTTTTTCCTAGCCATTCATAGAGTAAGGCAAGACCATGTTGATCACGATCAATGCTAAGCGGATAGGAAGCGTAGTCAGGCTCGGAAGGTGGCGCTAGCAGTGCAATAACAATATAAAGTGCAAACAGGCCAGACACTAAGGTGATGAAACGATCTTTCATGCGGGTGTTGCCTGTTCGTCATTGAGTATTGCTTCAGTAAGACTAATTAGCGTGCTGACTTCTTCTGCACTGAGCGGGTGTTTTCCATAAACAGTTTGTTCGGCGGCATTGACAACTTGATTAAATTGCATGGCTTTGGTTACGTCGATTTTTTTAAGACGTTGATAGAATTCACGGTTAGTAAAACTATTGTTGTCAGGTAACCAATCTCGCGTAATACATTGTTGAATAAGGTATTGCAGTAATGCCGCCGCCTTTTGATGGACAGGTAAAGCTAGCACTTCATCCCAACTGAGTTTGCGTAAGGCATGTAGATGCGCCAGTGAATCAGTATTAGCCGAGTGTTTATCTCGATTTTGATAGCGTTTGTAATGGCGAAACTCATTCACAATGATAATAATCGCGAGTAAAATTACCAGCCCGATAGAACCGTAAAAAATCGTTTTAAACAGCCATTCGGGTAGGCTGAACTCATCAAGCAGTTTAATGAGCCAGTCGATATCAGTGTCTTCATTGTCGCTGCCGTAGTTGTCTTTTAGCCATTGCGTAAAACGCGCCCACCAACTCGGTTCGTCGGCGAGGGTGTCATTAAGTTGATATTTTTTTGCAAGTTCAGCAAGCAGATTAAGATCTGTATTTGTAGATTGCACCGCCGAGTAAGGGTGTTGCCGTAGCGTACGTTCATCAATAAGACGATTGAGTGTGGTATCGCTACTTAGTCGAGGTTGGATGAAATCTTGGTCTTCACGTGTGGCTAATAAAATGGCCAGATCAGGACAGCTTTCTAGTAGATCGAGTTTTTCATTCAATACTGGCGAAGATTGTTCATCAAATTGTTTTTCAATGCAGCTGTTTAACAGCGCATCAAACTCGGATTGCTGTGTACTTGCCTGGCCAAATGTGTAGCTCGTTGCTAACAGCAACCAAGTGCATGCAAGAATCCGTTTTAGCATTAGTCCATCTCGTCGAGTCGTGCCTCGAGATCACCGCCTTCACGGCGTATTTTAAGATCATTAAATAACGCAATGAGCATGGAAAAGGCGAGTGGAGCCAAAATGGTACCAATGATTGCACCGACCATATCAAATATAAAGGCGTAGTCATTAATATCTTCGGGTGGGTTTATTGCAACAGTAATGCCAAAGCCAAGACCAACAACGGAATATAAAATACTGTAAACAATCATTACTACGGTAACGATAAGCATGCTACGCCACCAATTTTGTTTAACTAAATCCATACTGCGTTGCAATGAATCAAGCGGCCCAGTTGATTCGGTCACCATGGCGATCGGAAATAACATTAAATAAATGGCTAAGGCAATACCCGGAATAATCAATAAAATAAAACCGACCATAAGAATGAGTGAATTAAGAATGGTCGCCAGCACCATAGGGAAAAAAAGTTTAAAACCAAGCTGGAACGACTCATTAGTGGAAACACTATTATTGTTGGCAAAATTATTGATGCGATGGATGATCGCAACTTGAAAGATAAGATAAACCAATAATATAGAAAATATGAGCGCAAAAATTTTTACGACATCATTAGGCTGCATTTCGCTTTTTATTATTTCAGGCCCAAATACCAGACCATTAATTAGCCATAGGCAATTCATGATCAGGGAGATAAAGAAAATACTCTTGAAAGACTTAAAATAAAGTTTGAAGCCTGTGTCCAGTGTTTCACCGATAGTTTGAGGTTGGCTTGGCAATGTGAACATACGTAACATCCTTTTTATTCGCTTTTATTGTTATTTTAGCTCGCTCTATAGTCAATGAGTATAGCGTATTCGTGCCATACGTGAAGTGACAAAGCGGAATTAAAGAGACTTAATAAAGATCTTTGAATTCCGCTGGTAGTTGTACAGGGAGCGCCGTTTCCCCGGTAATGTTTTGATGTCGGTGGCTTTAAAGCCGCGTTCCCTGAACCAGTGCGCAGTATGTGTTGTGAGCACAAAAAGCTGCTCAGCCTTCATGGCTTTTATCTGTTGCTCAATCCAGCTTAATAAACGATCACCACGACCTTCGTTTTGATAATCAGGGTGAACAGCCAAACAGGCAAGTTCAACCATGGTTTTTTTACTGGTGGGGTAAAGCGCCGCGCAGGCGATAACCATGCCGTCACGTTCAACAACTGTAAATTGTTCTATCTCAGTCTCAAGATTTTCACGTGAGCGTTTGACGAGTGTGCCGTTTTCTTCCAAGGGTGTAATCAGCTCGATGATACCGCCCACATCATTGATGTCGGCCTGCCTAATGCCTTCGTAAATATCGTCAGTAATTAAACTGCCCACACCATCACGGGTAAATAATTCAAGCAGTAAGCCGCCGTCAATATTCCGATCAATTAAGTGCGCCCGTTGCACGCCATGTCTGCAGGCAAACACGGCACTTTGCATGTCGCGAGTAAAAGTTTCATCAGGTTTGTTTTGTTTGCTAAGAAACGTTTCCGCTTCACTAACCGAGAATTGACGTAAAAACTTCTTGCGCGTGGCTTTGCTGCCATAGGGTTCAGTTAGATAAATAAGCTTATCTGCCTGCAATTGCACTGCAGCAGAACTGGCAACGTCATTGACGCTGAGATTAAAAATCTCTCCCGTAGGTGAATAACCCAGTGGCGACAGCAACACAATTGAATTATGTGCATGCTGTTGCTCAATGCCACTGACATCAATACGCCGCACTTTTCCGGTATGCTGGTAATCCACGCCATTATGAATACCGAGCGGCTGCGCGGTAACGAAATTACCCGAGGCCACCCGAATGCGTGCACCGGCCATGGGTGAGTTAGCCAGCCCCATTGAAAGCAGGGCTTCGATTTCTACCCGTACAGTCGCAATGGCTTGTTTAACACACGGTAACGCCTTGTCATCAGTGACACGTAAATGGTTGATGTAATCAATTTTGGCGCCGGCTTCTTTTAAGCGTTGTTCTATTTGTGGCCGCGCGCCATGCACTAACACCAGCTTGATGCCTAAGCTATTGAGTAAGGCCAAATCGTGAACCAGGTGTGCAAAACCATCGCCCGCCACCACGTCGCCACCGAACGCCACCACAAACATGCGACCACGAAAGGCATGTATATAAGGTGATGATTGGCGGAACCAGTCAACAAATTGTGGGTGTTGCGGGGTCTTACTCACGTCGTTACTCCTTAATCTGTGGGGATTATAGCTTTAATTAAATGAACTTGCCGCAGTTTGCTCACCTGAATTATTAACAAATAGCGGTAAAGTTGAGGCCTTATTTAATTAAAAAAGGGCAGGATAGTCACAATTAGTGACAATCTGAGCAATAAAATCAATAAGTTACATGCCTACAGATTAAAGGTGTGGCCAACAGGGTCGATAAGCTTAGTGAGACCGCAATAAATATCATCCGTGGGTAGGAGGTTTAAATGCGTAACACAGATATTCTGACCGCTAAATCGCGTCACTTCGACTGGAAAAGTCGCCGTTCACTTATTTCGTTTGTATTGTTGTTGGCCAGCTTGATTCTCGCCGGCAGTGTTGATGCGGCGACAAGTTCAGCTCGGCAATCACAACCGATTTTACAACAAATGCTGAATCATGCCTTGCTTGCTTACAAAGTAACGGATTATCAAACCGCCTTTCAACGACTGAACTCACTCGCGCTACAAGATGTTGCTGATGCGCAGTACTATCTTGCGACACTTTATGATGATGGCCGCGGCGTTGAAGAAAGCCCTGCAATGGCGGCTTACTGGTATCGACGTGCGGCGAAACATGGCCACGTTAATGCGCAATATAATATTGGGGTTGCACATGCCAATGGCGAGGGCGTGCAAAAGAACATGGTCGATGCAGTGCGCTGGTGGCGGGTAGCGGCAGTACATGGCAGCATTAACGCACAATTTAATTTAGGCATCATGTACTTAAAAGGTGAAGGTATCCGACGTGATGCAAGTGAAGCCGTGCATTGGTGGAACAAAGCCGCTCAGCAAGGCGATCCTGCTGCACAATATAATCTTGGTGCACTGTATGCGAATGGTCAAGGTGTTTCACAAGATGTAAACGTTGCTTTAAATTGGTGGGCGCGTGCAGCCGAGCAGGGCTTTGAGCAAGCCATTGTCGCATTACGTGATTTTCATACCTTGAAGCCAGAGCAAGAATAAAAAAACTAGTCGGCAGGGACAGTCCTATCCGATGCCCAGTCGCGCAAGGTCTGAATTTGTTCAGCCATGACAATGGATAGCGGTCTGGTTGTTTCAAGTTCATGAAGTAAATGTTGAGTGTTCAATGTTTCTTCGAGTGCATGAGCCGAATACAATCCTGACACAACCGCTTGTTCAATTTCCGCACCTGAAAAGCCCTCACTGGCATTCACCAAAATACTTAAATCAAATGTTTTTGGGTCAAGTTCGCGTTTTTCCAAATGGATTCTAAAAATCGTCCAACGGACGTCTGCTTTTGGCAGGTCGACAAAAAAGATTTCGTCAAAACGGCCTTTGCGAATTAACTCAGGTGGCAAGCGTTCAATATCATTGGCGGTGGCAACCACAAACACCGGCGTTTTCTTTTCAGACATCCATGTGAGCAAGGTGCCGAGCATTCTTCTTGACGTGCCACCATCGTTATCGCCAACTGCAATGCCTTTTTCTATTTCATCCATCCACAGCACACAGGGTGACATGACTTCAGCCGTTTTTAATGACTCGCGTAAGTTACGTTCGCTTTCGCCGTGAAACTTATTATATAAAGCACCAAAATCAAGCCGTAATAAAGGCACATTCCAAATCCCCGCAACAGCACGTGCAGCCAAACTTTTGCCACAGCCCTGCACACCAAGCAGCAGCGTGCCTTTGGGCATATCAAGGCCTTTGTTTTCAATCTCGCCATGAAAAATACCGCGACGTTGTTTGAGCCAGTCACCCAATTTACTGAGACCACCCACATCCGAAAAACTGGCGGTTTCATATTCAAATGCCAGCACACCTTCGTTATTCAGCAATTCGTACTTTGCTTGCATGACGTTGGGCAAGTCACTTTTTGTTAACGCGCCATCATTATAAATAGCGTTGTGAGCTAAGCGTTTGGCATCACGTAAGGTCAGTCCTGTTAGGTTATTGATCATGGCATCGAGTGTCTGTCGATCGGTGTGTACTTTTTTACCGCGATGCTGCGCTGCCCATTCATTTGCGGTATCGCGAATTAATTTTTCAAGTTCATCGCTATTGGGCATCGACAATTCAAAATGCGCGGTAAATTTTTTTAACTCAGGTGGAATATTGAGCTCGTGACTAATGAGCACGATGTGCGATCCCGTTTCATGATGGCTAAGTGCAATGTCCTTAAGGAGCCGAACATGCATGGCTTCATCAAGGTAGGGGTGAAAATCGGCAAGCACATACACGGCCGCTTGTTTAGCCGCCTTAATGTGGCGCAGCACATCGGTAGGTTCTGAATTATGCCGTTGCGGATCCAGATCGATATCAATGCGCTCAAGGCCCTCCGTGATGGTCCACTTGAAAAGCGGTTTTGCTAGCTTAACGGTATGTTGGGTGAGCAACTCAAGCACGCGTTTCTCTTCATGTGATTCAATCACAATCAGCGGAATGTGTGAGGTCAGAATTAACTCAAGATCGTGATGGTTATACATGGTCATAGCAGTTCATTATTGTTATGTATTAAGTCTATCTTGTTGTGCAGACAACAGAAAGTTCACCTAGAAAAATTATGTTATTACTGGAATCAGTCTATTGTTGACTGATTTAATCAGGAATTGTAATCTCGAAGCATGGAGTAACAATTTGTTGGAGATGGACATGAAGATTTCGTCGAAAGCCCGCTATGCAATTCAGTCGATGATACAACTGGCGATGCAGGTTGATAGTAAACCTTTAACCTTAGCCGACCTAACGGAAGCGCAAGGTATCTCGTCTTCATATCTTGAACAGTTACTGGCAAGTCTTCGAGAAAGTGGTTTGGTTGTGGGTGTGCGCGGCCCTGGCGGTGGTTATCGGGTAGCGGCTGATCTGAGTAAAATAAGCATTGCAGATATATTAATGTCAGTACATGAACGGCATTTAAAACGACCCAAACAGTCTGGATACGGTGTGAGCGTTTACAATGATATGTGGTGGGATCTAAGCGAAACGATTCAAGCCTTTTTATCTGAAATCAGCATCGCCGATTTAATGGACAGAGAAGACGTGCAAACCTACCTACATCAACAACGTTTATTCAAAGACATGCTTCAATCATCCTCTCAAGCTGAGACACAACGCAAACAAGCCTAAATGATCATTGTTTTGTGACGTAGTTCGCAGAGGATCCGTCGCTCTGTGAACCGGTTCATGTTTCTAACGCCTTCTGATTGCTAAAGTTAATACACTTAAGAAAGGTCTGAGGAGGCAATCATGGCACAAGTCGTAGAACAATTATTTAACGAAATGAGTGCTGAGGAACGTTTTGAAGAATCTATTCGAAACGAAATAAACTATTTCAGTTGTTGCCTTGATGAAATCCGTCTTAGCGATAGCATGGAACACAAAGCACTGACACCCATTTATGAAAGTTTATTAGCGCACCGACGCCGTCAATTAGATCGCGTCACGGCAAGACAAGCGTAACTTAAACCCTAACGCTATTGTTATAAGAAAAGGCGCCAGAAATGGCGCCTTTTTTTATAATGAAGAATTGATAGAACTAAAAATTTAGACGGGATTTACAAGATTAACATGATGATAAAAGCTCAATGTTGATTATTTTAAATGTTTATTCATAAAATTTGTCGCACGTAAAATGGCATCTTTTGATGCCAAGTCATCAGCGAAGCTACGTACATTGTCAGGACGAAAATCAAAGCCACGACCAACACCCGGATAAATAATTAAACGCGCATCAACTTTATTTTTCTGCATTACTTTAATGGCAGCCTCAATCGGGCGGCGACGTTGGTATTGTTCATCTTCACCAATAAAGATCAATGTTGGGATCTTCATATCATTTGCTTCAACTGCATACCGATACACTTGCGCAGGCTCAGGAAGATTGGGGTCTTGCATGTGTGGGTAATAAGAAACATAACAGGCAACATCTTTTTCCTGTCGCTCGAATTTTACAGCGACTTTTAAGGTGTAATAGCCACCACGGGTATGCGAATAGGTACAGGCTTTTTTAGTGCTTATATCGTCGCGTGATAACAGATAAGTGAGCAGCTGATTAACATCGCCTTCTAATACGTAGTCATGTTCAATGGGGTAGCTATCGAGTAAACGACCTTTGTATACATCACCTGCAACAACAACAAAGCCACGCGCAGCAAGGCGTTTAACGTGCAGTTGAATCAAGTCATCTAAACCGCGACGACCATGCTGAAATAAAACCGCTGGGTATTTTTTATTATCGTCTGGGCGCGCCACCATTACTGGCATTTCGCTGTCATCATGTTCAACATTTACCCAAGAGACAGCTACTTTATGATTGCTAAGGACTTCAAGCTGACCTTGTTCCCACCAAGTATCACTCCACCACCAAGGGTATTCTCTTGCAGCATAACTGTAAGAAGAAAGGCTGATCAGCAAAAGACATAAAAAATAACGAACAGATTTCATTGAAAATAATTCCTACTATTTTAAACAACATTAATGTGGTCACGCAGGTAAACCAATGTGCCAAGTGCCAGTAATGAAATAACCCAGAAAATAATATAGCTGGTCATCGATTGGCGCGCGCGTTGTTGGTCTAGCCAAGTTCTGGGCTTAATTCCCATAAAGAGAAACCCAAGTTTTGCAGAAAGATTAACACTGACAATATTAACGGCTAACAGTAACGCTGCGCCAGTGGCTAAATCGTAGTGACCACTGCCGATCATAAAGCCCAGTGCGGCGGTTGGCGGTAATAAAGCGACTGCAACCATTACACCTACCAAGATACTGGATAAGCCAGTGGTCATTGAAAGCACAGCTGCCGCACCAGATGCCAGTGCAATCGCGATTGAATCAAGACCCACATCCGTACGTGATAACAGTTCCTGACTATCCATCTCATAGGGCCACCACCAACCTAATAATATGCAGAGCGATAACGTAAATGTCATCCCGACTAAATTGGTTTTGAGTGATTGCCAAATAAGCGCGTTGTCGCCAAGTGCAGTACCAAGCGCCAGTGCAATGTTGGGACCAAGAAATGGCGCAATTACCATGGCGCCAATGACCACGGCCACATTGTTTTCCAACAAGCCAATGGTGACAACAATCGTAGAAAGAAACACCAGCAGTAGGAAACGGCCATTCAGTTTAGTATTTTGATATACCGTGTCATAAAGTTCTTCACGGCTTAAGGCTGTTTTGCGTTTAATTCTTTCATCCTCGAGATCTTCATCGAGGGGAGGGAGGCTGACTTCAACCGGTGTGACAATAACGCGTGCGTTAGCATTACTACCCAGTACTGATTGCAGTGCATCAAGCACAGCTTGAATCGAATCGGGTCTAACCAGCATTCTGACTGAACGACGGTTGTCTTCGGCAACGGGGCTCGGCCAATGGTCAACCACCCCTTGTTGCTCGGCGATGCCTAGAATCGTATCGTAATGGCCTTGATCGACGACAATTTCAATGATTTTCATAATAACGAGCGTTCATCCATGAAACTGGATAGCGATCCTAAATTAAGCGTTAATCAAATGCCGCACCGGGCTTGGCACCAAAGGCTTTTTTCAAAATCATCGCCAGTGGACAAAAACCGGTAAAACTGGATTGCAGCAAATTGGCGCCTACAAACACGGTTAACCACATCCAAAGCGGGTCGTGATACTGGGTTAAAGCAACGGAGATTAAAACCATAAGGCCAGCTACGGCGAAAACAATGCGATCAATACTCATGTGGATACCCTCTGTAGATACTCTAATTATCAGACTTATCACACAATACGCTATAAAAAGGCGCATTGTGGTCATTTCTGCTATCCTTTGCCGCCTGAACCGCTGGTGCTCAGGAGATAGTTTGCCTGAGAAGAGTGGGGTAATGCAAAGCATCACCTCAACTACCGTGAATAAAAGTGTAAATAATTAACTAAATCAGGCCGCTAGGCGCAGCCGGAGTGAGATATGAGCAATAAACTAAACAAATTCAGTTCCCGCATCACCGAACCAAAATCACAGGGCGCATCCCAAGCGATGCTGATCGGGACAGGCTTAACCATTGCCGACATGGCCAAACCTGAAATTGGCATCGCCAGTGTCTGGTGGGAAGGCAACACCTGTAATATGCATTTGAACGACTTAGCCGCAGTCGTGAAAACCGGCGTCGTCGAAGCCGACATGGTGGGCATGCGCTTTAATACTATCGGTGTCTCCGATGGTATCTCCATGGGCACATCGGGCATGGGTTATTCACTTCAGTCTCGCGAAATCATTGCTGACTCCATTGAAACGGTCATGGGCGCGCAGTGGTATGACGGTTTAGTGGCCATTCCCGGCTGTGACAAAAATATGCCGGGTGCCTTGATAGCCATGGGGCGTTTAAACCGTCCTGCGATCATGGTTTACGGTGGCACAATCAAACCCGGTCATCTTAAAGATCAAACACTCGATATCGTATCGGCTTTCCAAAGTTACGGCGAATACCTTGCCGGTAAAATAACCGAAGAAGAGCGTCAAGGCATTGTTGAAAAATCGTGCCCCGGTGCAGGTGCCTGTGGCGGTATGTATACGGCCAACACCATGGCTTCAGCAATTGAAGCACTGGGCATGAGTTTGCCTTATAGCTCTTCAACCCCCGCAGTTGATCAAGGTAAGTTAGACGAATGTCGTGCAGCCGGTGCAGCAGTACGTAACTTACTTGAAAAAGACATTAAGCCACGCGACATCATGACGCGTGAAGCATTTGAAAATGCTATTGTTATTATCATGGCACTGGGTGGTTCAACTAACGCCGTGCTACACATTATCGCGATGGCGCGTGCGGTTGATGTAGACGTTAGCATTGATGATTTCCAAACCGTTTCAGATCGCATTCCGTTCATTGCCGATTTAAAACCATCAGGTAAATACGTGATGGAAGACTTGCACAAGGTTGGCGGTATTCCTGCGGTAATGAAATACCTGCTTGAAAAAGGCATGCTCAACGGCGACTGCTTAACCTGTACCGGTAAAACCATCGCTGAAAACTTAGCCGACCTACCGGGTTTAACCGAAGGTCAGGATGTTATTTTGCCAATTGAAAATCCGATTAAAGAAACGGCGCATATCCAAATTCTAAAAGGGTCGTTAGCACCAGGCGGTTCGGTTGCAAAAATTACTGGCAAAGAAGGTTTACGTTTCGTTGGCCCCGCGCGTGTTTACGACAGTGAAGAAGACATGCTTAAAGGACTCGAAGACGGCAACATTCAAAAAGGCGATGTGATTGTTATTCGTAACGAAGGCCCTAAAGGCGGCCCCGGCATGCCAGAAATGCTCACCCCGACCTCAGCCATCATGGGTGCCGGTTTAGGTAAAGACGTGGCACTGATCACCGACGGTCGTTTCTCCGGTGGTTCGCATGGTTTCATTATCGGTCACGTTGTACCCGAAGCTCAAGACGGCGGCCCGATTGCACTCGTTCAAGATGGCGATGAAATTACCATTGATGCCAGTACACGCGTACTTGATGTTGCAATAAGCGATGCGGAAATGGCGAAACGTAAAGCAGCGTGGGTGATGCCACCTTACAAAGCAACACGCGGCACGCTTTATAAATTCATTAAGAATGTGAAAACGGCCTCCGAAGGTTGTGTAACAGACGAATAACGTCACAGACTAGCAAACCATGTTGGATTAAATAGCTATGGACATGCCTGAAAAGCAAAACATAAAAATAGGCATCAGTAGCTGCTTATTAGGTGAACATGTTCGCTTTGACGCAGGGCATAAGAAAAACTCGTATATCACCGGTGTATTACAAGACTATTTCAACTTCGTGCCTTTTTGCCCTGAAGTTGAAATAGGACTTGGCATTCCAAGAGAACCGATCCGTCTTGTTTCTGTTGATAAAGAGATTGTTTGCCAAGGCACTAAAAATAAAGAATTAGACGTAACAAAAAAACTTTACGACATTGCCGAAAAACAAAAACCGTGGCATGGCGAATTGTGTGGTTACATCCTAAAAAGAGACTCACCAAGTTGTGGCATGGAACGCGTAAAAATTTACAGTGGCGGCATGCCTCGGCGCGATGGTGTCGGTCTGTATGCAAAACAGCTAATGCAAAACTTCCCTTCCTTGCCCGTAGAAGAGGAAGGGCGCTTAGAAGACGCACACCTTCGAGAAAACTTTATTCGACGCGTCTACATTTATTCGCGTTGGAAAAAAATGTGCGGCCAAGCATTTACCATTACACAGCTTCAAGAATTTCACGCGAAACATAAATATATATTGATGAGTCACAATCAAGATAAAGCCAGAGCATTAGGCGCATCATTGGCAGACAACAAAACCACTGATCTAAACAGCCTAGCCGACAAATACCTTGAAAACATGATGAGCACATTAAAGATCATCGCGACAAAGAAAAATCATGTTAATACACTGCAACACCTTCAGGGCTACCTGAAAAATTATTTAGATGCGGATGATAAAGCCGAGCTAAACGAAATTATTACGAATTACCGAAATGGTTTGTTACCGCTGATTGTGCCGATCACGATATTGCGCCATCACTTTAAAAAACACCCCAATGACTACATCACCAACTCTTACTATATGTCGCCGCACCCCGGCGAAATGATGCTGCTCAATAACATATGAAAACCGTTCACGTAAACGACACAATGCAAGAAGACTATGCATACCAACTGACTGAGCCGGTCGGCAAAAACTTTGACAGTGAGTTTAAACCCGAGCTAACGCCTAAAGAAATGTTGGCGCTAGGTGTGTTCGGCGGCAAATACATGACCGACTGCCAAGAAGAATTCCCGCGCAATTGGTTTACCAAGGCTAAATTAAGCCCAGAAGTAAAAGACATTTCACTCAACTATTTTTCAGTTGACGCCTCCCAATCGCTAAGCGAATGGCAACGCAAAGGCTGGATTCATCCTCACGACCCACGCGGCTGGTTCCAATGGTATTGCCGTTACTACATGGGGCGCCGGTCAGAGGATGATGCCCGTCAAATAAGCCGCTGGAAAGGATTCAAAAGACACGCCTCTGCGGTTAAAAAGAACTGCGAAAAATACGACTTTTTTTGCCGCAAAAAACAGCGACAAGCATTGCTGCATTGGGCATATGATTCGCGTAATATGTAAACGTTGTTTTTATATCCGTTCCAGTGGACTCTTTACACCATTGCAACCTTTTCCCATCACATGCGTATAAATCTGTGTAGTCTTAACATCCTTATGGCCGAGTAATTCCTGCACGGTACGAATATCATAACCATCCTCCAGTAAGTGCGTAGCAAATGAATGACGTAAGGTATGAGAGCTCGCGGGTTTTATAATCCCTGCATTTTGGATAGCCTGTTTAATATTTCGTTGTAAAGTTTTTTCATAAAGATGGTGACGCCTTCGAATCCCCGTTCTAGGGTCAGTTGAAATATTATTTGACGGGAACACAAATTGCCAACCCCATTCTCGACAGGCTTTAGGGTATTTTCTTTCCAATGCGTGAGGTAGATAAACGCAGCCGTACCCATCGCGAAGGTCTAATTCATGTAGCTCTTTAACACGCGCAAGATGGTTGCGTAATGGCTCAATAAGCGAGTCAGGTAATAACGTGACACGATCTTTGCCACCTTTTGCATCACGCACAAAAATTTGTTTATAGTGAAAATCGATATCTTTAACACGTAATCTTAAGCATTCAAGGATTCGAAAACCACATCCGTACATCATGCTGAAAATCAACCATCTTGTGCCATCAAATTGCGCCAGCAGCGCTTTTATTTCAGGACGAGTAAAAACAACGGGTAAGCGTTTAGTTCGCTTCGCCCGCACAACATTATCAAGTAATGGTAGTTCGATTTTAAGAACGCGTTTGTAAAGAAAGAGCAACGCATTCAATGCTTGATTTTGAGTTGATGGGGAAACTTTTCGATTAACTGCTAAATGGGTTAAAAATTCAGTTATCTCATCGGCTTTCATTTCTTTTGGATGACGCTTATTGTGAAAATAAATGTAGCGTTTTACCCATTGAATGTATGTACGTTCAGTGCTGAGACTGTAGTGATGGACACGCATCACTTCGCGGATTGAATCAAGTAAACGAGGGGTATGAGTAGTCGAAGTAGAATTAGCCATTTAGTCCTCCTTGACGTTCGTGGCATAACAATAGTAGAGTCAAAGATAGCAAGTTAACTCTTTGATTAAAAGAGAGATATTGCATTTAGTGCAAAACTGCTACATATCACTCCTAAATCAATATGGAACATTGGTGTATAAGAACATGAAAACAATCGAAATGTATCTAAACATAAACTCAAAAAACCAAAAGACGGGCGTACTATGTAGCACTTATGCCCTATATTTATAGTTATATGCACAAGGAAAGTTTATGCCAACGAAACCAATAGATCGTCTTATTTTTGCACAAGGTGGAAAATGCTTCTTTTGTAAGAAAACGCTATCCAAACAAGAGGCAAGTGTTGAGCATTTGTTGGCAAGTTCACTTTCAGGAACAAACAAAGATGACAACTGTGTTGTTTGTTGTAAAGCACTTAATGCGTTACTTGGCAGCATGACATTAAAGGAAAAAATTCAGGTCATACTTAATCAAAATGGTAAATTTAAATGCCCAAATGGAAAATAGTTAATGGCATATAACAAATCACTCCATCGGACGCACTTGTCTGTCACGCCTTTTGCGGAGCAAAAGCCTTGCCAGCCTACGTTCGCCGCTGAGCTCAACCGTTAGCTGCCAGAGGAAATTATGGAGCAAGAATTACAATTCATTCAAAATCAAATTTGGTTCCTAATCGGAGTCCTTGCCTTACTAGTGGCTACTAATGTCATTTGCTATTTCTCAAAAAAATCAGATGAAGAGAAATCACCAAATTTCAGTAAAATGTGGAGCAAAGGACAGTTAGATGAATTAGTAGTAAAAGCGAGAGAATATTTGTTGGAATACCCAAACCAACAAGATGCATTGTATTTTGGTGCTAAAGCAATGATCGCTCAGCGTAAAAACCTAGATGAAGCAAGAAAGTATCTAGAAAGGTTTGCAGAAATAGAACCATCTTTTAGTGAAGCCGTGAAAGAAGGTATTGATGAAATTAATAAAATACAAGGCAGCTAACAAATCACTCCATCGGACGCACTTGTCTGTCACGCCTTTTGCAGGGCAAAAGTCTTGCCAGCCTACGTTCGCCGCTGAGCTCAACCGTTATAAGGCAGTCAAAGAATAAATTATGGCCTCTGCATCTCCTATTGCAATTATAATCATGATAGCTTTGGCAGGAGCAATTATCTTGCCCATACTATGGTGGTTGTTGGCTTACTATCAGCGCAAAAAATATCTAAGCACTTTATCAAAGATTTCATTTGTATTTTCATTTACGTCTATTTTATCCGTGCTTGGTCTATACTTTCGCGAGGCAATTTCAGCAAAATATATATTCATTGTATTTGCTGCCACACCATTTATAAATGTTATAGCTATTATAGTTGTATGTATAATCACCTATATAACAATAAGAAAGCAAAATGCCTTATAACAAATCATTCGAGGTTGCCCGCAAAAAGCGCGGGCGGGACGCGCAAAAGTCGCGCGCCCCTCAATTCAACCGTTAGGCAACAAAACATGGATCGTATAAACATTATAAGAATTGTTACCTTCCTTGCCTTAACTGCTTTATGTGTTTCTATAGTTATTCTTGGTGCACATTTAGAGCGAACAGAAAGGTTTGGGAATGTATTTCTTGCTGCTTTCGGGTCATTGTTCATTTTTACGTTTCTGGGGAAAATCGACATGAGTTTCCCCGGGTTTACTGCCAAAGCAAGTAACCGAAATCATTTGTTTGCAAGAGTAATTGGTTTTGTTTGTGGCATTGCTATAGTTTCGTGGGGTGTAAGCCGTGCAATTGTCGCCTAACAAATCACTCCATCGGACGCACTTGTCTGTCACGCCTTTTGCAGGGCAAAAGTCTTGCCAGCCTGCGTTCGCCGCTGAGCTCAACCGTTAGGCTAATAAAATGGATTTAAACATATTATTTAGTAACCCTTACTCTACTGCTTTGGTAGCAATATCATTAGGTCTAATCGCTTTTGCATTATTTAGTAAAAGAATTAGAAATCTTAGCGATGAGCAGGGTAAAAAAATAAATAAACCAGGTTCATATATAGCTAATCAAAAAGACATATTTTCTAGCTATTGTCCCAAATGCAATAGCAAACTTAATCTGAGTACACTTAAGCTAAAAAAATGCCAAATATGCAATGTTAAAATAGCCTCCAATAAGTCATTTTTAATACTTTTATTTGGTGGAATTGCACTACTATTAATATCACTTGTTATTGAAAATAAATTTCCAGATTATGGTGTTACATCACTTTCATTGAAAGTTGCTAGCATTTTTATTCTGTTAATTAGTTTCACCAAAAACAGGTATATAAGCAATGAAAGTAAATAGCCTAACAAATCGCTCAAGAATGGGACGCGCGAAGAGCTGCGCGCCCCTTAGCTCAACCGTTATGCAACCGTGTAAATAGATATGTATGAATACAAAATATTAGAACGTCTAAGCATTCATTCTTTCTATAATTATCAGATATCTGTAATTACGATATCTGATAAACAGGAGAACATCCATAAAGGTATAGCGGTTCTTCCTGCCCCTGACGCAATGTTTAATGAGATGTCAGCGGTAACGGGAGACTTTGACCAGCCGCTAATAATTGACCAACGGCAAGCATTATTGTTGTGTCATTTTATTGGGGAAGTTCTTAGTGGGTCATTGCCTAGAAAAATAGAAGTCAAAACAAATGGCCCAACATTAAAGATTCATTTTAAAAAATTTGTTAAAAATTGGTATGGAGGTGGTGGCTATAGAGGTAAGGTTCGCTTTGGAAGTCTCTTCTCTTTTTTAACATTTACTTCAAATGCTACTATTGCGAGAAATTCATTATTAGAACTAAAGGATAGCTTAGCAACCCTATATCAACTGAATAATATGGAGGAAATAAATGCATAACAAATCACTCCATCGGACAAACTTGTCTGTCACGCCTTTTGCGGTGCAAAAGTCTTGCCAGCCTACGTTCGCCGCTGAGCTCAACCGTTATGTGTAAAAAAAGGAATTTGATAGTGGTTTACATTAAACGAATATTAATATTTACAATACTACTAAGCTCAGCTGTAGCAAATGCAGGCTGGATAGATAAGCAAGGTAATCAAATACCTAATTCAGAAAGTATGAAATCCGCAAAGAATTTCATTGCGCAGTTGGTTGTTACTGATAATGAAGCTCAAGCATTGAAAAACTGGGGAACTCCTTCGGAAAGCGTACACTTTCCTGTTGCTAATAAAATAGAAAAAGGAAAAATAATTACGGCATTTATTGTTTTTGGAGGTTGCACTACTGATACTGAAGGTAACTGTAATCTTAGAATGCAAATGAAAGTGTATAAACCCAATGGATCTATATATTCAAATTTGCCAGTAATGGAGGTGTGGTCAAATAAACCTGTTCCTCCTAACAGAAGTCTTGGTCTAGGTGTTGATTATATGCGGGTCATTATTGAGCCACATGATCCTCTAGGTAAATACAGAATCGATACAAAAATCATTGATAATAATAGTAAAGAAGAAATGATATTAACATCGTATTTTACAGCAATAGAATCAAATGAATAAAACACATAACAAATCACTCCATCGGACAAACTTGCCTGTCACGCCTTTTGCGGAGCAAAAGCCTTGCCAGCCTACGTTCGCCGCTGAGCTCAACCGTTAGGTAAACGGCAATATGCTTATACATAAAAGAACAATAGTTATTTCAGCAATATCAATTCTAGTGGCAATTGCATCAACACTATTGCTAGCTTGGTTGATAGAAGGTCAGTCGTATTCTCAAGTAGAAATTAATAGTTTGTGGGAATCAGGGGTGTTGCCTACTTTTGCTATTCTATCTCTAGTTTTTGGGTTGGTTGAGCCTAAGGCGCCATGGCGGTGGCCCCTTTTGCTTATGTACGTTAATTATGTAAGCAGGTTATGGATCATGAAGGATGTTGGTCAGCTACTCCCATTTGAATTGGTGTTTATAACAGTCTATGCATTGCCAATGATTCTGCTTGCATATGGTGGAGTTATAATAAGAAGAAAATTTGTTAGAAATTGACAAGTATGAGCACATTCTGAATAAAGTTACCTAACAAATCGCTCAAGAACGGGACGCGCGAAGAGCTGCGCGCCCCTTAGCTCAACCGTTATATTGCATAAGGAAAAATAGAGATGACAGTTGACTGGAATTTGGTGGCGAGTATATCAATGCCAATAATTACTCTATTTCTTGGTGCACTGCTTAATAAGTTAATTGAAAGCCGTGAGAAACTTATTGCCCATCTTGGCTACATTTCATCACATCGAGTGAGATCGGCAGAACCAGATGGTGAGCCGACACTAGTCAACACACACTCAGTAATTATAAAAAACACAGGAAGAAAAGCTGCAAAAAATGTTCGATTAGGTCATACGTTTTTACCTGATGTAAATGTATTTCCTGATGTTGATTACACAACAAATCCCTTGCCTGGTGGTGGAACAGAAATCGTGTTTCCTACGTTAGCCCCTAAAAAAGAAGTGACGGTATCATATTTGTATTTCCCTCCAGACACTTGGGAAAGAGTTAATACACATATTGAATCTGACGAAGGCCCAGCAAAAATTGTTCAGGTTCTGCTTCAGCAGCAACCTAAACCATGGCAGCTTAAAATTATATGGTTCTTAATAATTGTTGGTTTAATTGCAACGGTATATGGTTTAGTTGAAGCAATAAAATGGTATGCAATATAACAAATCACTCAAGAACGGGACGCGCGAAGAGCTGCGCGCCCCTTAGCTCAACCGTTAGCCGCCATGAGAGAGTTATGAATAGAGTAAAAGCAGCAACAAATTTACTTAAAATAAAAAGCGAGGGGTTTTCTGCGCGCAGAATTTATATTAGGTCTTGGAAGCGCCTGTTTTTCAGAATAATAGTTCTATGCATAGCTGTTTATTATTATTTTTATATAGAATCAGATGTTTTATTTCTTTTTTTAGCAGGCATGTTAGTTGGAGCAACGCTCCAAGATATAGGGTGGGTTCTCAGTGTAAAAAAACAATGGGGGTTCACCAAGGAAGTGACGGACTGGGAAAAAGTAGAGAAAATAGCAAATGACAGCTAACAAATCACTCCATCGGACAAACTTGTCTGTCACGCCTTTTGCGGGGCAAAAGCCTTGCCAGCCTACGTTCGCCGCTGAGCTCAACCGTTATGAGCACTAAATATGCATAAGAAAATTATATTATTTATATTAGCCGCATTAGTGATTTATGTTGCTGGGTTTTATTCTGCGACGGACAAGTATCACGCTTTATTAAAGACTAATACATGCGGGGTTGTAAGGGTGGTATCTCATGACTGGCAAAAATACATTTTTTCACTTGGTCATAAGGTAGAAAAAATGATTCTCGGTCAGGCTGAGGGTGCAACCACTATGCATGTCGAAACTGAAAATGGTGAATTGAGAGAATACTTTTCGAATCAATTATGCAATACAAGCAATGGGAAAGAAATTGGCTCATAACAAATCACTCCATCGGACAAACTTGTCTGTCACGCCTTTTGCGGGGCAAAAGCCTTGCCAGCCTGCGTTCGCCGCTGAGCTCAACCGTTATAGTGCTTGAGAAAAGAATAGGAAGTTAGAAATATCGAGTAGTAACAGAATTAAAGCTTTATATGCACGTAAATACAGTTAAAAGGAATTACTGTGCTAGTGAAAGGGAACTCGGCATGGCGGTAGCGTGCCAAATACCAAATCTTCCACTACACTGAAACTAATGCACTCAAATTGGCATGTTATTCTTTTAACACTGCATAATAAAAAAAGAGGTGTAAGTTACTTCAATGGCAAGCAGCTATAACAAATCAATCAAGTACGCCCGCATTCCATGCGTGCCGGACGCGCTAACGCGCGCCGCTTATTTCAACCGTTATGTGCCATATTAAAATATGAAGAAGACTACTATATTGTGGTTAGCTTTCACTAGTAGCACTTTAATGCTTCTATACAGTGTGCTATGGATAATCATGGGTGTACGATTAAGCTCACTAATCTATCTATTTGAACCTGATCAATATGATTTTTATTTATCGGTAACGCTGGCAGTAATTTCCTCTATTTCATCGATAGCTTTAGGTTACATTATATATATGAGAAATAAGTTAGCGAAAAGCACGATCGATAATATTCGAAGTATTGAAAATTCTGCTTTAAGAAAATTCAGTTCAGGTGAGAACAATAGTGGCACATAACAAATCACTCCATCGGACGAACTTGTCTGTCACGCCTTTTGCGGAGCAAAAGTCTTGCCAGCCTGCGTTCGCCGCTGAGCTCAACCGTTAGCGATATAAGGAAGGATATGTATTCAAAAATAAATAAAATACTAGCTAGCATATTTGCTATTGGATTAGGTGTTGGCGAGGCTGTAATGAATTGGGGTAATTGGCAATATGCTCCTCTATGGATTATTGATTACATGATTGTTATTGCCTTACTTGTTGGAGTATTCCAAGTTTCTACTAGTAAATCAGCTTCAATATTAAAAGCAAGTTGGGCATTTTCTTTTGGTGTAATGTATATGGCATTGTTTGTATCAATTGACCCTGAGATGGAAAAACATTATAACGCTACACCAACTATATTGTATTTAATAGGCTTATTAATAACACTTTCAGTCATTGGTATTATTTTGTCAGTGTTAACTGAAAAATCGCTAACAAGGCACTCCAGTTGACCACCAAAAGCGGCGCTCCTATCGTCGCTCTGCTTTTGGAGTCAACTGAGCTTAATCGTTATATTTCAAAAAGAAAATTCGTAAATGACTGATAGAATTTTACTAAAACCAGAACAATATGCTTCATGTCCTTATGATGAGAAGATCCTTGATTTTTATAAGGGACAGTTCAGTGATGTTTTTATATTGCTTCACCCATTTATTAGTCCTAAGAAAATTGATTTAGAACGATTTTGTCCTGAAAAGTGGCCAAGCAAAAAAGAGATTATTGAAGGTTGTGAGGCAGTTTCTTGGGCAAAGGTATTAGAATTAACTGAGTTAAAGAAACTCTCTCAAATAGATGTCGGCCTTCGAACTAGCATTAGTAGTTTAAAGAAAGAGATAGCAAATGAAACATACGCATCTTGTCTAAATGATTTAACTAAAAAGTACGGCATTATTCATCCTTCAGAGGGAGATTTACCGCCCCTTGTTGAAAACCGTATTTATAATGCAATAAAATCTTTAGGTCACGAATGGTTATGGGTAGGTGACGAGCATGGCACTGAGAGAAAGCTATGCTGGATCGATGACCTAATAGCAAATGATGAAGTACCTAGTCATGGTTGCGTATTCACACATGATCACAGTCTACTAGTTACGACGCATTGGGATAGTCATTGTTCGTATTTTTGCTCTTCTAAGAGTATTATTGAAAGTGTATTGGCAATAGAAAAATTTGAGGGTTTTTATTGCTCTAAAAATACAGAGGTTTATTGGGGGGTACATGAAATATAACAATAACATCCAAGGGATTTTTGGCAGCGTGGTTTCTTTGGTGTGCGGTCGCTGTGCTCCACTTTACACCAAAGAAACCACGCTACCAAAAACCCCTGATGTAAAACGTTAGGTGATCATTCGGAATGGTTGAAATAAATAGCATAGAAGAACTCGAGAAATATCTGGGTGTAAATTTATCTAGATATTACCCTGAGGAAGAAATTGAGCATGCGGGAATTCAACTAAACGAATTAACGCACAATATTTCAAAATTAGTTAAAAAAGCAGATGGCTTGGCAATTGAAGATGCTTGTAAACTAATTTCACTTGATCCACATTTACCATTTGGAAAGTTAATAAAAAGTGAGCTTTCTAGATCCTTAAAGAAGAGCGCTGAATATATACAGAAAAATGATAGACAAAAAATTGTGAAATCTACAGCAGCGCTATTAAGTCTGGAATTTTGTCCTAGAGAAACCGAGGATTACTGTAAACTCATAAGAAAATTAGGGCAAAATGAAGTTTCAGCAACAATTGAATTAGCAACACCGCAAGCAGAGAAGTCGAAATTATTAATGGAAGGGCTAGGGAATGTCACCTAACAAATCACTCCATCGGACGCACTTGTCTGTCACGCCTTTTGCGGAGCAAAAGCCTTGCCAGCCTGCGTTCGCCGCTGAGCTCAACCGTTATATGCAATAAAAAGGAATTAGCATGAGAGAAAAGGATATTCACGAGAAAGAAACAAAGATTGAGAATTCTTGGTTCTGTTTTTTAAATGATAATATTGGTTACCTTTGTTTTTTATGTGCTTTAGCATCTCTTGGAACTAACAATCCTGAAAGGTACGCTGGAGTATCATTTTTTTATATTACTCTAGTATATTTTTCCAGATCAAAGCCGTTTATGAATATACTTTCGCTTTGGAGAGAAACTAATAGCCCTCGGCTAAGATTTAAAAATATCTTTAAGCAAAGTCATATTTTTCTATTTAGTTATGTTCTTCTGGTATTAGTTATGACTGGCTATTTGAAATGAATGCATATAACAAATCACTCCATCGGACGCCCTTGTCTGTCACGCCTTTTGCGGAGCAAAAGCCTTGCCAGCCTACGTTCGCCGCTGAGCTCAACCGTTATGTGTCAATTTGAATAATGGAAACTAATAGAAAGCTTAGCAGAGCAGAAGTTATATTTTGCGAGATAGCAATTAAGTCATTTTTGCTTGGCTTTATATTCTTTCTTTATATTGGGTTAGTATGGTGGGCAGGGCATAGAAATGTTTTCGAAAATTTATTGGGCTTCTCAGCCATATTCTTATGCGTCATTATGGTGTTTGTCCCAGTAAGGAATAAGGCGTTTAATAAAATGGCTTTAGCATCGTTTGTTCTTTCGGCAGTGTTTCTTATCATGGATTACAATTGGTGAAAACACATAACAAATCACTCCATCGGACGCACTTGTCTGTCACGCCTTTTGCGGAGCAAAAGCCTTGCCAGCCTGCGTTCGCCGCTGAGCTCAACCGTTATGTTTCAGAACAAAAATCCAGAGGCGATTATGCTGGTAGGGAAAACTGAGGGGTATCATGCGTGCCGCACTTTTAGCTAGCTTATTTTTCATGATCTGTGCTATTGCTGCAGCATTCGGATTCCCCACGGTGCATGCCGACGGAGAAGCCATTACCGGGGTACATGGTTTCTTGATCGGAACCGTTTTCGCGCTGTTGCCGCCCTCAATCGTACTTGCGGTGAGAAAATTTTCGAGTTCACAAAAGCGCAATGAATCGTCGCAATAGTTGTTGGAGATAAAATATGGAGGCCGTGGCATTTGAAACATAACAAATCACTCCATCGGACGCACTTGTCTGTCACGCCTTTTGCGGAGCAAAAGTCTCGCCAGCCTGCGTTCGCCGCTGAGCTCAACCGTTATATTCTTTCGGGTGTAGAAAATGCCAATTAACCTCTTGTTGAAATGTCATGATGTCGAAGCAACGAAGTCTTTCTACAAAGACATTTTGGAGTTTAATGTCCGAGATAGTGCTAATAATACCTGCACTGTCGAGACGGAGGGAGGAAGCATAATTTTTACATCTGAAGAATTATGGAGCGGGCATCCGAAATGTACAGGAACGATTTACTTTTTTATCGAAGATGTCGAAGGTTACTATGAACAGATTAAAGAAAAGGTAATTATTAAGTGGCCTCTGCAGGAAATGCCATATGGTACTAAGGAGTTTGGAGTAAAAGACTACGATGAATATTCATTGGCCTTTGCAAGGCGAATATAACAAATCACTCCATCGGACAAACTTGTCTGTCACGCCTTTTGCGGAGCAAAAGCCTTGCCAGCCTACGTTCGCCGCTGAGCTCAACCGTTAGAGTTTAAAAATGATAGCCAAAAATAAAATATTACTAATTGCAATTGTTATGCTACTAGCAGCTATAGCGGAGGTGTCAGTTACAGCGTATTTAGTTGAAAAGCTCGGTGTCTTTAATTTGATTGCTGTATATATTGCTACTACAGCAATAGGGTTGTTGTTTGTTTGGGTAAATCGTGCCCGTAAGAAAGAAATGCTAGAAGTAATGAAAAATACTAATTGGGATTCCTTTCCAAAGAATATTGAGGAGCACAAAATTGATCCTCGAGCACAGTACTTTGGTACGGTTGGTTTATTAGTAGGTATATTCTTTTGGGCAGTAATACTTATAGTAATCCCTGGTGTTGTTACTGATGCTCTGGGTTTATTTATTCTTTTTGTATGGATATCAAATTCAACAGTTAGAAACTTTGATCCAAATTATGAACCAAAACTCTAACAAATCACTCCATCGGACGCACTTGTCTGTCACGCCTTTTGCGGAGCAAAAGTCTTGCCAGCCTGCGTTCGCCGCTGAGCTCAACCGTTATGTGCTTAAGGAAAGTTAAGTAAGGTCTTTTAATATGGGAAACTTAATGTTTTATATAATTGGCGGAGGCTTAAGTCTTATTGGGCTTAGCATGCTAATTGACCCAACAATGCAGAGTAATAAATATGGAATCTCATATGACCTTGCTGGAGTTAATGTTCCTATAGGTATTGGTCTTATCGTTTTCGGAATGTACATAATAATTGCAATAAGGCGTAATGCGTTAAAGAAAAAATAAATTTATTGTTACATCCAAGCAAAAGGAAGGGCGTAAAAATCATTAACAAATCAGCACATAACAAATCACTCCACCGGACGCACTTGTCTGTCACACCTTTTGCGGAGCAAAAGCCTTGCCAGCCTGCGTTCGCCGCTGAGCTCAACCGTTAGGTAACAAAATGGATAAAAACCTACAAGAATTTAAAGTAGCAGTACATAACGCAGAAGTGCGATCAAAAAACGCCCATTTGTCGTGGGTTAGAACAATCATAACTATACTTACACCGTCACTTGTTCTATTGATTGGGTTACAAGATAATAATCAACTATTTACAAGTTCACAAAGTTTCTTTTTGGTTGCATCCATTGTCCTGATGTCCATAACCATTCTACTAGGTCTGTTAGTTCTCCATTCCGAATCAAGAGGGCACTATCTGTTGAGAGACAGTATTATTGATCAATGGAATAAGGAAGACGGTAGCTTAGATCAGGCTGGAATAATATTGCCAACAATTTACTTATTTGCAGAGAGAGCATTTTCGTTTATGACGCCTATTTCGGTTGCACTTTTAAGTATCTTTGGCTTTCTAAAATATGTCACCTAACAAGGCGCTCAAAAGGTTCGTTATCACTCACTGGGACGGCGCAAAGAGCCGCGCCGCCCTTTAGCTGAGTCGTTAGGTGTATTAATTAAGTTATGGATAACGCACTAAAAACAATAATTGTAGCTATAGTATCACTAGCAAATTGCTGGTTAATTTTTGTTTTAATAGACGGGCTTTACAGTAGATCAGCGCAATGGGACTTAGAAGTGGGTCTTTGGCTATGGAGTGTAGGCACACCTGTGGTTTTTGCATCACTCTTTATTCTAATAATATCAACAGCCCAAAAACAGAAAATGAAGCGTAGTTGGTTAATTACATGGTTAGCTAATTTATTCGTTCCAATGGTTGTCTTTGGTGCTTTAATAAAGTCGTGGTAGAAAATTATGCAAACACCTAACAAATCACTCCATCGGACGCACTTGTCTGTCACGCCTTTTGCAAAGCAAAAGCCTTGCCAGCCTGCGTTCGCCGCTGAGCTCAACCGTTAGGTGAAAAAACTTCAGGATTCTTATGAAACCAATCATATTGCCACTTGCAGCATTTAGGTTTTTTGATGCCGCTGTAACAAGAAGAAATTTGCCATTTTCCAATCTTAGGGTTTTTGCCGAATTCTCTTCTCTTGTAGAAACAATGCTTCTTTCTGATTCATTATATTTTTTTAATGTTGGTGCATTTTCACTTGAATGGCGCAGTGGCCAAATGTTCCCAACTAGCAATTCTTCTTATAATCCATATGAAGCATTCCACGGCATTGATTTTATAAATGAAGCGCCATTGGACTATATGGGAAATGATAAAAAATTAATCCAAATGGTAAGTGAGGAAGAAAGGAATAGAGTACTAGATGAGGTGTTTGGTAAAGAACCAAGAAATAATTTTGGGCTTTGGACATACTTAAGTGCATATGTGCAGGCATATAACGGAAGTTTTGGCCCGGTCGAAGTGAAAGAATACCCACTAATTAGCGAGCTCCTTCCTAGAATTGTCACTTACTGCGACTCGAATGTACCAATTATTAGCGATCCTTTAATTGAAAAGTCTTACAATCTATTGAAAGAGAAGTACGCATCTAAGCTAGAGGCAATAACTGAATTCAATGTAATGCCAATTGCTATCCCACCGCTAACTGCTATTGTTCTTGATAGGTTGCCAGACAATTGTACTGATCCGTATATAGTTGTCAGAGCAATTCTAGATTTGCGTGAAGAACTTGTATCTGTAAGAGCAAGATTCGCTGAACTTGAAAGTGTGCTTTATAGTAAAGAGTCTGAACTGAAAGATGTTTTAAGTGTAAAAGCTTCTGTTGAGGCAGATGCTAGAGCTATAGACAAGAAATTTGATATGCATTTTCAAAATAATGCAATGATGCGATGGTTTGTAGATAAAGCCTCCTTTTTGGCAAAGCTTATAACGTTACAAAAAATAGAGCAAGATGAGGTTATAGATACCGTTGCAAGCTTAATTCCTATGTTTGGGGATCGATTGAATAGTGCAACCCCTTCATTATTGTTCGATATGACTTTGAAGACAAAAAATATTAAGGGCTATAGTGGTCTAGTAGAAAGAAAACTTGGATTAAAAATCACCTAACAAACGCTTCCAGCCGACGCAAAAAACGCGCGGCTGAAGAGAAACGTTATACGACAAAATCAATATTTACAATTTTCACAAAACTGGGGGAAGTATGAATAGAAGTGTCACATTAATAATTTTACTATTTTTATCTGGTTGCGTAACAAGTCCAATACCTGAAGCATACAAAGGGCCTGTTTCAATAGTTAAAGATACGATGGAGTCGGTGACAGATAAAAAGGTATATTTTTTTCAATTGAGCTCGGTGAATGGTAGGTCGATAGAGACTAGTGAATTGAAGACGCTAAATGCGAATGAAGGTAGAGGGTTCAGCATGACCACACAGGTTGCATTTCGGAAAGTCCCAGCTCAAGAGCTGGTGGTGGAAATAGAAGGTACTACGCATTATGCAGCGCCAATATTAGCTATTTTGGGAGAAAACCTTTCTGTATCTGGTACAGTTAAATTTACTCCTCAGCCGAATAAGATATATTTTGTAAAAGGCAAGTTGAGTAAAAAACATTCTTCCGTTTGGATTCAAGAAAAAAATGGAGGGATAGTAAGTAAAGTAATTGAGAAAAAGGAATAATGCCGTATAACAAATCATTCCATCGGACGCACTTGTCTGTCACGCCTTTTGCGGAGCAAAAGCCTTGCCAGCCTGCGTTCGCCGCTGAGCTCAACCGTTAGGTTGTAAACATGAATAGGTTAATTAAATTATCATTAGTTATATTGCTTGCATATCTACCGATAGATGGTGCTATAGCAAATAATAAATCTAATATATTTATTAAGAATAATGACATCGTAATTGATGGAGAATCCGTAAAGAATCTTGATGGCATGCTGTCTAAAACTAAAGGAATAAAGCTAGAGAACTTTCAGTTTTGTATAGAACGAAGTGTCCCAGAAGAGTATAGAAATGAATTCGTGTCAGAGATAACGAGACAGAAACTTCAGGAGGAAGAATATACTTCGGAAATGAATGTTAAATTTAGAGAAATATGCAAATAATTCAACTTAGTATCAAGCCTGAACTGCAACAAAACGCGTGAAAATCAACTTAAACGTTATGCGGCTTGACTCCGTTGCGCAACATGCTACACTTAATGAATGATCAAGTCTTTTAAGCATAAAGGCTTAGAAAAATTCTATGCCTCTGGCAGTACAAAAGGGATTCAAGCTAAGCACAGTAGAAAGCTCCGTATGCAACTTGCCGCCCTTGATACAGCACATAGCGTTGAAGACCTTGATATCCCGGGCTATCGATTGCATCAACTTAAAGGCAAGCTTAAAGGGTTATGGTCAATTACTGTCAATGGTAACTGGCGTATCACTTTTGAGTATAGCGATGGCAATGTTTATATCGTCAACTACGAGGATTATCACTAATGGCTATGCATAACCCCCCTCATCCTGGTGAGTTTATTCAGTCTACTTACATGGAGCCTTATAATTTAAGTTGCCGCTTTCTCGCTACACAACTTAATGTGGCAGCTTCCACGCTTAATCGGATACTCAAGACACAGAGTGGTATTAGTCCTGAAATGGCACTACGCCTTTCTAAAGCGCTAGGCCGCAGCCCTGAAAGTTGGTTGTCTATGCAAGATGCATACGATCTTTGGCAGGCGAAGAAACATGTAAAGCTTGGGAGTGTTCATAAAGTTAACATAAATGCCGCATAACAAATCACACCATCGGACAAACTTGTCTGTCACGCCTTTTGCGGAGCAAAAGCCTTGCCAGCCTGCGTTCGCCGCTGAGCTCAACCGTTATTTTTTTAAAAACCTTGATTTTGCGTACGCTTAGGCGTACGCTTTGCTGAGAGGTAAAATATCATGATTATATTAAATGCTACTGAAGCTAGATCTAAGTTGTACAGTCTTATAGATGAGACTACTGAAACTCACCAACCTGTTGTAATTACAGGGAAAAGAGGTAATGCGGTTTTGGTTGCAGAAGAAGACTGGAACGCTATCTCTGAAACACTTCATTTGCTATCAGTTCCAGGAATGAGAGAATCTATTCAAGAGGGATTAAAACAAGACCTGTCTGAAAGCACTAAGGAGCTTGATTGGTGACTTGGGAGGCTTTTTATACAAAACAAGCCCAAAAGGATGCAAGAAAACTTGCTTCTTCTGGGCTAAAAAACAAAGCAAAATCTCTTCTAGATATAATACAAAAAGATCCTTACCAAAACCCACCGCCGTATGAAAAATTAGTGGGCGATTTATCAGGCGCATACTCGCGCCGTATCAATATTCAGCATCGACTCGTGTATCAAATTTACGATAAAGAACGCACGGTTAAAGTTATCAGGCTGTGGACACACTATGAATAAAAACATACGCAAATCACTCCATCGGACGCACTTATCTGTCACGCCTCTTGCGGAGTAAAAGTTTGCTAGCCTACGTTCGCCGCTGAGTTCAACCGTTATGCATCCAAGAGAATCTGACTTCATGCCTAAACCCGATGCACCTAAAACGACAAGCTTTAAGTCACCCAAAGAATTGAGTAAGTGGCTACAAGTAAACCATGCCACCGAAAGTGAACTTTTAATAAAGATATTCAAGAAAGGATCTGGAATTCAAAGTGTGAGCTGGAATGAAGTCGTGATTGAGTCGCTGTGCTGGGGATGGATTGATGGAGTGAAAAAATCGCTCGATGATCAAGCCTACCTTCAACGGATTACGCCGAGAAAGACTCGAAGTAATTGGTCGAAGCGCAATACACAACATGTCGAGCGCCTGATAATTGAGGGACGGATGAAAGAGCGGGGTCTTGTGCATGTTCGAGCGGCAAAAGAGGACGGTCGTTGGGAAAACGCCTATAGCGTTAGTGAGATGAAGGTGCCAGCAGACTTTCTAGTTGCTCTAGAGAGTATGCCGAAGGCAAAACAGTTCTATGAGTCCTTAACTAAATCCAGTCGCTGCGCGATTGCTTATGGACTGGAATCTGCAAAGAAACCTGAAACCAGACAGAGGCGATTCGAAAAATTCATGGATAAGCTGATCCGCAAAGAGAAACCTGACCTTGGCTTCAAGAAATAGACTAAAATTCTTCTTACTGAAGAAAAACCAACAATGGCTTAAATAAAGGGCAGGTGGATAAGGTGGAAAACGAAGTGCTTCACTGGATCATTTGTCCGGAATGTAAGGGCCACGGCAAGAAAAGTAAGCGCCGCCGCAAGCAAGTGAGGCTCCAATACCAGCGGGCGTTGGATCAATTTGAAAAAAATAATTGCGAAGGGACGGCACCGGTTCGTCCTAAGGCTCACCTCGATACTTGCTTGAACTGTAAAGGGTCTGGCTTGGTACATTCTTCTACTCCTCCTTCAATAGATAAAGAAAACTACCCCCAGCTTGCCATCATTGGTGCGGGCATCGGTGGGGTGGCGCTCGCCGTGGCTTGTTTGCATCGCGGCATTCCTTTCACGCTTTATGAATGGGATGGTGATTTCGAATCACGATCACAAGGCTATGGCCTTACATTGCAACAAGCGAGTAAAGCGATCGAGGGATTGGGAATATTCTCGTTAGCTGCAGGTGTGATTTCAACTCGGCATGTGGTTCATACAACTGAGGGAAAAGTAGTCGCTGAATGGGGAATGAGAAAGTGGGGGCAGTCTGAGACAAAAAACGCGCCGAAGCGCACCAATGTACACATAGCGAGGCAATCGTTGCGCTTAGCGCTGCTTGAGCAGTTAGGTGGACATGATGCAGTGCAGTGGGGGCATCAGTTAGTGAGGTTTAAAGAAAGCGACGGTGAAGGTGTCGATTTAAGCTTTCAAGTAAACGGTGAGTTAAAGCATGCCAAAGCCGATCTTGTGGTGGGGGCAGATGGCATTCGTAGTGCGGTACGTAGCTTGCTGATTGGAGAGGCGGCTTCGCCATTATGTTATTTAGGTTGTATTGTGATTTTGGGTATTTGTCCTTTGGCGGATATCGACGTTGTTGATAATGCTTTGTTGGACTCGGCCACGGTATTCCAAACCGCCAATGGCAATGAGCGGATTTACATTATGCCTTATGCATCAGACTCGGTGATGTGGCAGCTTAGTTTCCCTATGCCAGAAAACGAAGCGAAGGCTTTGAGTACACAAGGCGCACAGGCGCTCAAAGAAGAAGCAATTCGACGTTGTCAGTGGCACGATCCGATTCCGAAGATTTTAGCGGCGACGCAATCAGCCCTGGTTTCGGGTTATCCTGTGTATGACCGAGCATTGCTCGATTCAGCATTGTTGGCTAACGCGGAAGGTGTAACGCTGATCGGCGATGCAGCACACCCCATGAGTCCATTTAAAGGGCAGGGCGCGAATCAAGCGTTACTCGATGCCTTAGCATTGGCGCGTGAGATCACAAGAGGTTGCCGACCCTCATCTCAATGGCGGGATGCAGGCGTACGGAAAAGTGTCTTAACTGAATTTGAATCAGAAATGTTGCAACGCAGCGCGACCAAGGTGAAAGACTCAGCCGAGGCTGCAGCGTTCTTGCATTCCGATATCGTGCTGCATGAAGGCGATGAGCCAAGAGGTCGCTGTTTAAAGCGAAAAGCAGAAAATGAAAAGGAATAAAAGAGTGCAGAATAAAATGAAAAAAAACATAACGCTAATAATCATTATTATCGTCATTTCAATATATGGGTACTTAAATAATAATCCTGATTTAATACCAACAACGGCTCAGCAAAGTGCCACAGATGGCAGTGCACTTGCCGATGCCTACAAAAACCGAAAAAGTGATGTGCAAGTTAGCGGTACTGGCGTTGTCATTAAAAATTTAGCAGATGACAACGTTGGGAGTAGGCATCAAAAATTTATATTAAAACTGCCCACAGGCAAGACAGTCCTTGTTTCACACAACATTGATTTAGCACCGCGCATTAATTCATTACGTAAGGGCGATACCGTGAGTTTTTACGGCGAGTATGAGTGGAATGCTAGAGGTGGCGTCGTACACTGGATACATCATGACCCTAGAGGCAAACATGTCGGTGGTTGGTTAAAACACAATGGTATGACTTATCAGTAGCACAAATGTAAGTAAATAAGTTCGATGGCGCTATTATTTTCACCCATCCTGTCATTTATATGGCATGCTGAGAGGGCGTTAATTATTAATAAAAGATCAACAAAAGCACTTTATTTAAATAACTTAACAATAACATAAATATAAAGGGGCATAACGATGAGCATGATGAAAGACTTTAAAGATTTTGCAGTAAAAGGCAATGTCGTTGATATGGCAGTTGGTATTGTCATCGGCGTGGCATTCGGGAAAATCATCTCGTCTTTAGTGGCCGGTGTATTGATGCCACCAATTGGTGTGTTATTAGGTGGCGTTGATTTCAGCGATTTGGCTTATGTTATTAAAGAAGCTGTGGGTAGTGAACCGGCTGTTGTGATTGCTTATGGCAAATTCGTTCAAACGGTGATTGATTTTACCATTATAGCTTTCGTGATTTTCATGGTTGTTAAAGTGATTAACTCCCTTAAGAAGAAAGAAGAAGCAGCGCCTAAAGCGCCACCAGCACCATCGGCAGAAGAAGTGTTGCTGACAGAAATACGTGATTTATTGAAAAAATAAATAGTAAAAAAATATTTCTAAATACCTTGTTGCAATACCATTAATCGGACAGTAAAAGCGGTGCATTTTCGTTGCACTGTTTTTACTGTCATTAATGGTACACGTGATGGTTTAAAATTTTATGAATAAAAATCACATATCGACTTTCAAATTATAAAGGATGATTTAGTCGTGTCTATGCCAACTGGTCATTCACTTTTCTACCGTTCCCTTTCTTGGGTAGCGGCATTCGTCATTATCGTTCTTGGCGTATATTTATCAAACATTCATTTCATGAATAGCGAGTGGTTATCGCGTGCCGGCTGCTTAGTGGTCATGATTGGGCTTTGGTCAGGGATTGGCGGGATATTCCAAGAACGCGTTGTTATAAGTCGCCTTCGGTGGCACCGCCGAAATGCGGTAATCAGGGCTAAGGCAAGACTCGCTGAGGAACAAGCAGATTCAGAGCAGGTCGACAAAACATTAAAAGAGATAGACGACTCGTTCGAAAAGGAATTAGAAAAAACGACGCAAAAATTAAGGTTATCGTTAGGTGTTGTAGAAGCATCACTGTTGATGACAGGCACGTTTCTTTGGGGGTTTGGGGATCTTCTTGTTTAGATAATAAAGTTTGAATGTAAACAGCTGGCATGTATAAACAATAATGAATCAAAAAAAACTAACAAAGCTCATTGCATATTGTTTGCTTCTGCCAATCACCATCGCGTCAGCGCCATTCCTTTCTATTGGCATAGTGATGTGGCCATTCATTATCTACCAAATGGGCATTTCAGATATCATTAATACGGTGTCGAACCCGATGAAGTGGTCAATCGGTGAGTTTGTGCCGCTTGTTGTGCCTTTAGGTATATGGGGTTTACTGACGTTGTGGCAATTAGCGATTCATTTTATTAACAACACGCATGCGCCGAACAATATAGGCAGGAAATACTTAGGGTTATTCTTCGGTGGGTTTTCAGCTGTGCTGTTAGCCATAAATATATTTTCTCAAACTAATCGAGGTGGTGCTTGGTTGGGTTATGTATTGATGTTGTCACTTGTTTGTGGCGTATATTTTGCGTATTTGTTGATGACTTCTCAAAAAGAGGAGCACTAAATAGATTTCCACATCAGCTGATTAAGATCTTAATTAAGCTTGCTTGAAGACTTACAAGGGATTCATTTTCGTATATGTCATTTTGATTAGAGCATGTCTAATGGAAGTTAATGCATAATTTTTTACTCTGCCCCTATTTATTAATTCTATATCGGTGCTACACTCGACCGTGCAAATAAAAACAATATAAATATCGACGATCTCATTTCTATTGAGACGATTGATAACAAGGAGCAATTGAAATGACTAGTTCTCGCATTCGATACTTACTTCCTTTACTACTTTTATTGTCCACCGGTTTTATTGACGCCAGCCCTCGGGGTCAAAATTTTATAACTTTTGAAACTGGCCAAGTAAGGCCGTTAGCACAAACGCCTGATGGTAACTTATTATTGGTTGCAAACACGCCTAATAACACTGTCGAAGTATACGGTGTGACAGCATCCGGTCTGACGTCACTCACAAGTATTCCTGTCGGTCTCGAACCCGTTGCAATTGCTACACCTAATAATGGTGAAGCATGGGTTGTTAATCATTTATCTGACAGCATTAGTGTTATCGACCTCACTACTTCGCCGATGAAAATCAAGCGTACGCTTAATGTTGGTGACGAACCGCGAGATATCGTTTTTGCAGGGACGAATAATAAATTTGCCTTTGTGACCACGGCGCATCGTGGCCAAAATGGCGCTGATGACGCACCCATCGATGCACAGTTAATGACCCCAGGTGTTGGACGTGCCGATGTATGGGTCTTTGATAGAAACGCTAACGATGCAAGCCTTGGTGGCGCACCACGAACGGTTATTAATCTATTCGGTGACACACCTCGGGCACTTGCTGTGAGTCCAGATGGCAAAACAGTCTACGCGGCTGTTTTTTTATCGGGTAACAAAAGTACTGTGTTAGGTGAAGATTTTTTCCTAAACAAACGTGGCCCAACGCACAGCAGTGATGGTGTAGTACAGCCAGCAACAGGCTTGATCGTGCAATTTAATGGCACTAACTGGGTTGATGAAACCGGTAGTACTGCTGATTTAGATGGCAATGCTTACGATGACAAAGTGCCTTTTAGCTTGCCTGACTACGATGTCTTTACTATTGATGCAAGTTTAGCGACACCTGCAAAAACAACCACGCGTTATAGCGGTGTTGGTACGGTGTTATTTAATATGACGGTTAACCCTAAGTCGGGCGCCGTTTATGTTTCAAATACCGAAGCATTGAACCTAACGCGCTTTGAAGGTGGTGGCGTTAGCATTGACCAAAAAACCTTACAAGGTAATTTCTCTAAAAGCCGCATTACGGTTATTAACAACGATGGTGTATTACCGGTTGACCTAAATCCTAAAATCGATTTTTCTAAACCGGGTAAACAAAAAGATCGCGACATAGCCGTTTCGATTCCATTGGAAATGGCGATATCTTCTAATGGCAAAACTTTGTACTCAACGAGCTTTGGCTCTCAAAAGCTAAGTGTTTATAAGGTTAAGGATCTTGAATCAGGCAAGGTCACCCAATCTAAGGGAAAACAAATTAATCTATCTGCGGGTGGTCCGTCGGGTATTGTATTAGATGAAAAACATAAACGACTTTATGTGTTGACCCGTTTTGATAATGGTATCTCTGTTATTAATACGAACAATGGTAAAGAGGTTGATCACTTAACCATGTACAACCCTGAACCGGATTCAGTGATTGCCGGTCGTCCGTTTTTATATGACACAAGAATTTCTTCGAGTCATGGCACCTCGTCATGTGCTGTGTGTCATGTGTTTGGTGACATGGATGGCTTAGCATGGGATCTTGGTAACCCCGATGGTGTGGTTGTTAATAATCCAAATCTATTTATTGATTTCTTCAACGAGCTGCTTTCAGACCCAATTACGTTCCATCCTATGAAAGGTCCAATGAATACCCTGAGCTTACGTGGCATGGCAGGTAACGGCCCAATGCATTGGCGTGGTGATCGAACTGGTAATGTTCGAGAAGAGGGAGAAACACTTGAAAATGCTGCGTTCAAAGAATTCAATGTTGCGTTTCCAGATTTACTCGGCAGGGAAGAACAACTAACCGAAAGCGAAATGCAGGCGTATACAGATTTTGCGCTTAAGTTAACTTACCCGCCAAGTCCGATCAGAAAATTGGATAACACGCTTACACCGAATCAAGCACTTGGTAGCGCTACTTTCTTTAATGATTTAACAACTGGCGAGGTTATTACCTGTAATGGTTGCCATGATGTTGATCCAGCCAACAATCTATTTGGTACGGCGGGTGGTAGTTCGGTAGAAGGCCCAGCGATTTCGCAACAATTTAAATCGCCGCATTTTCGTAATATGTATCAGAAGGTCGGGAAGTTTGGTAACTCAGGTAAGTTTGCCTCAGATCCTACTCAGTTTGGTCCACAAATAAGAGGCTTTGGCTTCATGCATGATGGCGGTATGGACACGTTGGATAAATTCCTGACGGCAGAGATTTTCAAATTTGATCCTGATCCTGTCACGGATGTTATCAAACGCGGGCAGGTTGTCGATTTCATTTTGGCATCAGACAGTGAAATGCCACCGATTGTCGGTCAGCAAGTGACAATTGCTAATGGCAGTAGCGCGGCTGTTCATGGTCGACTCGATTTATTAAAAGCCAGAGCGCAAGTGACTAGCCCACGAGCAGAGTGTGACTTAATTGCTAAGGGCGTTATTGATGATCTGCCACGCGGTTACTTGTTGAAAGCAGATGGTCGCTTTCAATCGGATAAAAGCAGTGAAGTTTTAACTGATACCCAACTGCGCGCGAAAGTGCTTAACAACGATCAAACCATCACCTTCACTTGTGTGCCATCAGGATCAGGTAACTGGATGGGGATTGACCGTGATGAAGATGGTATTTTAGACAGAGATGAGATCGATAATGGCACTGCGCCATTTTAGATAACTTCACGGCACGTTGTGTCGCGTCGTTTTAGCTAAAACACGAAGCCAGAAAAAGGAGGGAAACTCTTTTTTCTGGCTTTTTTAATGGGATGTTAGCCTATAGACCTATAGTTTTTATGTTATTAGCATCCGATTAACCCTTTAATATACATCTATAATTGTCGATGCATACAGGGGCAAACATTTATTGATAAATGATTATTTATACATATATAATCGATTTGTCGCCTATCTATACTTACATTCTAAAATAAATAGAATGTATAAAAATGATAATAAAAATAATTAACAAGCTAATCCAGACTCTTCGTTTTCTTACGCTACAACGCGCAAAAAACGAGTCGGTTTTCTTGACAATAAACAGGTAACTAAAACAGATGTTATTGAACGGTTTAGTCAGTTTTAGTATCGAGGAAAACCGTTCAGATGATGTCTAAACTCATTTTACTGATTATATTGCTGCCAGTGTTGTCGGCGTTGTTTACACAGCTTCTGGCAGGCTCACTTGGTCGAGTTGTCGCCCGCATTAGTGTCGCGGCTACCTTGCTTAGCGTTATACTTTCCGGGGTGCTGTTGTGGTTATCGCTTTCTGGGTATTTGCTCGACAAATCCATCTCTATCGGCTCATGGGCGATTATCTATTTTGATTCACTGACGATCGTGATGGCTTTGGTCATTAGTTTAATCAGCCTCATTGTTCACATTTATTCATTGCGCTACATGGCAGAAGAGTCAGGTTACGCGCGATTTTTCGTCCTTTTGGATTTGATGACAGCATCACTATTAATGATGGTGGCAGCTGGTGATATGATCACGCTGATTATTGCGTGGCACTTTGTTGGCGTCTTGCTCTATTTCTTACTTGGCCAAGATACGCGCAACCCCACGGCCTATCGTTATGCTTTCTGGACATTAATTACATACCGCATCGGTGACTTGCCGTTGGTACTGGCCGCTGTATTACTGTTTCAGGCATACGGCACATGGTCGCTGCCGTTTATCTTTGAACAACTCAACAACGCGCCGAATGCACACAGTGTCTTTGGCATGCCATTACCTGAGGTAGTGGGTATTCTGATAGCACTGGCAGCGTTTGCCCGTTCAGCACAATTTCTATTACACACATGGCTGCCTTATACGATGGATGGCCCAACCCCCGTCTCTGCCTTAATGCATGCCGGCATTGTGAATGCAGGTGGTTTTTTGATTAATCGCTTTGCCCCTGTGTTTGCTAACACCAGCGATGTCTTGCAATGGGTGTTTATTGTTGGCTTTATCTCGGCCATCATCGGTTCAATTTTGATGCTCGTACAAAATGACATTAAAAAATCACTTGGCTATTCCACGATGGGGCAAATGGGCTTCATGATCATGGAATGTGGCATCGGTGCGTTCTCTCTGGCGATTTATCACCTTATTGCACATGGCGTGTTTAAAGGCACGTTGTTCTTAAGTACGGGTAGTGTTATTAATTCTGCACGAAAGAACGATGGTGTACCGCAAGATGAACTTTATACCTTTGTTGTAGAAAAACGACCGGCAAGAACACGTAAACCCTGGTTGTTGATGGCCGCTATAACGCTATTAGTACCACTTGCTATTCTTATTGTTTCACACTCGTTTATTTCTGAAGATTATTTCCAGAAACAAGGCGCGATTATATTGTTGTTCTTTGGTTGGATAACCGGCGCACAATTAATTTTTGCAACGTACCGGACACATGCTCAAAATCTTTGGCGTTTAGTTATAATTAGCATTTTATCGTTTACCGTGGTGATTATCGGTTATACGTTTATTAGTCACGCTTTTGATGTCTATCTTTATCCAGATGCTGAGTTACGTGATAAATTATTTGCAGCAGCGAGCATCGAAAAAATTCGTTTTGATATTCTAGCGGCAATCATCACCGGTACGATTGTCATCGGCTGGTTAGTCGCCTATTACAATGAGCGTAATCGTAAAGGTAAGAATCCAAGGTATGTTGGGCGCTTATGGACAATGTTCTATGCCTTAATTTCGCGCGAGCTTTACTTAACTGATCTCTATTCACTGCTAACACGAACGATTCTTTCAACAGCGAATAAACTCAATGTCTGGTTGAGGTGGAATTAAAATGCCAGATATTATTTTTCTTTTTCTAGTTGGCTTGTTTCTTCCTTTGTTTCCATTAAGCATGGTGTTCAATGCCTTGTTTAATCGCGTTCAGCATGTAGTACTTCGTTGTGTTTTATTAATCATCTGGCCGCACATAGCGCTTGCGACGATTCATTTAACAGAAGTGAGTATTCCAACGTGGGTAGTCGCGTGGGCATTGATTACATCACTGTTATACGCGATAAGAATGCTAGCACTGCGTAGCATGGGGCAATGGACGAGCTTTTTAGCAACCTCGATGTGGGCGATGCTGTGGTTAACAACAACTGATATCGAACAAAGCGTGCAACACTTGTATGCATTCGGTCTTACTACGCCGCTGGTACTGTTAGCTATACTGAGCGCAGGCTTGGAAAAAAGATTTGGTGCAGCGTATACCGATTTATACGGTGGGCTTGCAGAATCCATTCCGCGTTTTGCTGGTGTGCTTGTCGTCGTTGTACTCGCGGCTGTTGCAACACCTTTATTCCCCAGTTTTTTTATTATGTTGAAGCTCATTATGGAATGGAGCGTTGCAATGCCTAGTGCGATGTTTGCATTGCTTACGATATGGTTATTATGGAGCTGGGCAGGCGTGCGTTTATTGCAAGGGTTGATCGTAGGTTCTGCAAGCCAAGGTGAGGCGGCCGATCTTAATCTGATGTCTTGCTGGAGTTATGTCGTTGTCTTAGTCGCACTCATGTTGAGTGGTCTTTATCTTTCAGTCGGTGTGTTATGAGTCTCCCTCTTGGCAAAAAATTAAAAATTCGGTCAATGATTTATGTTGCGGGTGAACCGATTCCGTACTTTTGGCCAATGCGCTCATTTATTCATCACAATCCTTTACATGCGCTTGAACATTTACCTTTTGACGAAGCGGTTAAAGAAGGGGAGCGACTGTTTCACGGCAAAGGCTATTTAACACGTACGGGCTACCAAGATTATCTGATGCAAGGTAAAGTTGATGAGTCGCAATTACTAGACGATGTTAAACAATTTTTATTGACAAGAAATACAGTTGGCGACATTGATACTGAACGTTGTTTGATGAAACTACTCACCAGAACGACTAAACCTGTTATTCAGGGGTTTGAAGTCGCCAGTGTTTCTGATGTTAGAGCCGCGTTAAATGGTGAAGCTGCAGCAGTAGATGTGCAGGTGGACATGGACAAGCTAAAAGCGGGCTTGCGTAAAAAATTACAGGGCGACCGCCCAGTTTATGAAGCCGTTGATGATCTTTATGGCACAGAAATCAGTACTGAACTTGATGAGCTGGTTGTAAAAAGCTGCCTAGATTTTTTTGATGAAGGCCAATCCGTTTGGGGTATGCCTGAACGTAAGCGCGGTTTCTTCAGTGCATGGCGCGAAGTAGCTCGTCGTAACGCCAAGCTATTCTTGCGCGGGCTAAACGTTAACCGGATCCTCGAAGCGAATAAGAGCCCAGAAAGTATTATTGCCTGCGTGATGGAAACGCTACAAATACCAGAAGACGAATGGGTTGCTTACTTCACCCGTGAGCTTACCCGCTTACATGGTTGGGCTGGTTTCATTCGCTGGCGCGCGAATGCACGCCATTACCACTGGAGTGAACGATATCCTGCTGATCTAGTCGATCTCGTCGCGGTTAGATTAACCTTCGCTTTAGCGTTGTTAAATGAACGGGCGCGAAAAGACATTGCGACTACCGCTGATGGGATTAGCGATCTCATTGAAAATCAAACTAAGCAAACCTACCTGCGCTATGAGTTAAACAGCGGCAGTATTTTACCTGCCTTTGCGCTGCGAGTAGAACAAGCGCTTGCGATAGGCAACAAGAAACGAATTGAAGAACTGTTTGATGTATACATTGCACATAAACGTGATCATGAAGCGAGCCAACAAAATATACGCTTGCGTGAGCTTGCCATCGAAGCTGAGTGCAATATTGATACCTTGCAAAAACTGTCCGAAGCAGAGCTATCGGAATTGATCAATATTTTCCGGGACTTTGAAAAACAGGAAGGACATACCTGGTTGCGTGCAATGGAAGCGCATGCGATGACTGATCTATTAAAAGGCATAAGTCTTAAGCCCGAACCAGAAAGAGAAAAACGTCCGTTTGTACAGGCATTGTTTTGTATTGACACACGTTCAGAGCGGATACGTCGTCATCTTGAAAGTGTCGGTGATTATCAAACATTTGGTATTGCCGGTTTCTTTGGTGTGCCGGTGAGCTTTATGGAATTGGGTAAAGGCAGTCAGAGTCATCTTTGTCCTGTGCTACTAACACCAAAGAACTTAGTGCTTGAAATGACCGTCTCACCGCCAGAAGATATCACTGCTGCGACGGCGATTAAAAAAGCGATCTATGAACTGAAAGAATCCATTTTCGGTCCGTTTGTCACTGTTGAAGCGATCGGTTTGTTATTTGGCTTTGATATGTTTGGTAAAACATTGATCCCGCAATCTTATAATCAATGGCGCAAATCGTTTGCTAAGAAAAAACCACCGACGCATTTGTTGCTGGATAAACTTGATCGTGAGCAAGCCGATTCTATCTTACGCGCTGTACAGCGTGCGGTGATCGTGCAGGCAGTCCATCTGGAGTTCAATCTAGAAACTGAAAAAATCAAAGACACCATGGTGCGGGCGCTGCGCGAAGCAGCGTTAAGTAAAGAAAATGTAGTACCTGAATTCAAGAAAACATTGAAATTGGATGATGAAGAAGTACAAAGCTTCATCGAACGATTACGTAAGGCTTATAAAATCAACCGCGCCTTTGGCCGTGTGCAACTCGAACAACTTGCACGTATTGGTTTTAGCCTAGATGAACAAGTTAATTTTGTCAGTCAGGCATTACGTTCGATTGGTATGAGAAAAGAGTTCTCACGTTTCATTCTGTTGATTGGCCATGGTAGTACTTCGGATAATAACCCTTATGAATCAGCCTTAGACTGCGGTGCTTGTGGTGGTAACCATGGGCTAGTTAATGCTCGTGTATTGGCGCAAATGGCGAATAAGGCGGATGTGCGGCATCGATTACGTAAACAAGGTGTGAACATTCCCGATGATGCTTGGTTTATCCCTGGCCTACACAATACAACAACAGACGAGTTGCAATTATTCGATTTGGATCGTATTCCGCCATCGCATATTGTTTACATGGATAGATTGCGCAATGGTTTGTTATCAGCATCACGCTTATGTGCCCAAGAACGTTTGCCCAGTTTACAAATACAACCGACGGAATGCGAACCTGCTGAGGCATACGATGAGATAGAACGAAATGCAATGGACTGGTCACAAGTCCGTCCTGAATGGGGCTTGTCGCGTAATGTTTATTTTATTATTGGGCGACGTTCATTGACCCGCGAGCTAAGCTTGGAGGGCCGTGCGTTTTTACATTCTTATGATTATCATATTGATCTTAAGCGACGACTGTTAGAAAACATACTGACAGGCCCGCTTGTGGTTGGTCAGTGGATTAATATGGAACATTATTTTTCAACGGTTGATAATCATCGCTTTGGTAGTGGCAGCAAGGTTTACCACAACGTCGCCGCTCGCTTTGGGGTAATGACAGGTAACTTAAGTGATTTGCGCACGGGGCTGCCAGCACAAACAGTATTACAAAAAGGTCAGCCTTATCACGAACCAATGCGCCTCATCACGGTGATTGAAGCACCACTTAAGCACGCAAAGCGCGCTATTGAGGATGTCGTGACTGTTAAGCACTTAGTCTATAACAATTGGATTCGGTTATTGGTTATCGATCCTGAACGACAAGTTGTATGTTCCTATGAAAGAGGGGAATGGATTACTCGACCTTTGTCATCTCTACAAGAAGCTGTATCGCCTGAGGAGGCTAATACGTTATGAAAAATCTCAACTTCAGCCAAGTAAAAAAGCTTGAAATCATTTTGGAAGGTGAGCACCAAGGATTAGTGACCGATTTACTCGACCATGCGGGTGTTACTGGCTATACGATTGTCAATAATCTGTCGGGTAAAGGACGCCATGGTTTTCATGAAGGACACCTCATGTTTAATGAAGAGGATGTATTAGTCATGATCATTGTTGCAATCCCCGAGGAGCTGGTAAATCCAATCATCGAAGGTCTGACGCCTTATTATAACGACCACACGGGTATCGTCTTTATCTCTGACATCCAAGTGACACGATTAGTGAAGTTCAAACGTGAAGAGAATAACTAGCCAGCCATAAGACCGTGAAAGTAGTAGCGGGTGAATAAAGGCATCAATCAGTCCAGACGCATTTGATTATCTGGAGTACAATGAGCCGAATTACTCGGAATGGCAGATATTATGAAGACACCTAAAATTTACCCTGGTTTAGACAATGACTCGAATGGCGGTATGACGAC
>Ga0316205_10000744_pt1 | contig 51452 bp, 50 predicted proteins | sample 3monthpyrite_MG_FD_204941 | JGI IMG/M metagenome (GOLD analysis project Ga0316205, IMG submission 204941) | Microbial mat bacterial communities from mineral coupon in-situ incubated in ocean water Damariscotta River, Maine, United States -... | ecosystem: Environmental > Aquatic > Marine >...
GCGTGATCTGATCGACAGCGCGATATTGCTCACCCGCGAGCGGATGCGCGAGGATGTGGAGGCCCGCGCCCATTCGGCCGCCGAAGATCGGGTGATCGAGGCCTTGGCGGGAAAAGACGCCCGCGAGCAAACCCGCGATATGTTTCGCAAAAAACTGCGGGATGGCTTGCTGGACGAAAAAGAGATCGAGATCGAGTTGGCGGATAATTCAAACCCGATGCAGATGATGGACATTCCGGGCCAGCCCGGCGCTGGTATGGGCATGTTGAATATCGGCGAAATGTTTGGCAATGCTTTTGGTGGCCGCACCAAAAAACGCAAGGTGCGGGTGGCGGATAGTTATAAGCTCCTGATCGCGGAAGAGGCCGACAAACTGCTCGACGAGGAGGTTGTCAATAAAAAGGCCATTGAAGCGGTTGAGCAGCATGGTATTGTTTTTCTTGACGAAATCGACAAGGTCTGTGCGCGCTCGGATGCGCGCGGTGCCGATGTTTCGCGCGAGGGGGTGCAGCGGGATTTGCTGCCGCTGATCGAGGGCACCACGGTTTCCACCAAATACGGGCCGGTGAAAACCGACCATATTCTGTTTATTGCTTCGGGGGCGTTTCACATTGCCAAGCCAAGCGATTTGCTGCCCGAGCTTCAGGGCCGCCTGCCGATAAGGGTAGAGCTGCGCGCCCTGACCGAAGCCGATTTTGTGCGGATTCTGACCGAAACCGACAATGCCCTCACCTTGCAATATACCGCCTTGATGGCAACCGAGGAAGTGACGGTGGCGTTTTCGCCGGAGGGCATTGCCGCGCTGGCCAAAATAGCGGCCGAGGTCAACCAGTCGGTTGAAAATATCGGGGCGCGGCGGCTTTATACCGTGCTCGAACGGGTGTTTGAGGAGCTGAGCTTCGAAGCGCCGGATCGCGGTGGCGAGCAGGTAAGCGTTGATGCCGAATTTGTGGAAAAACACCTAGGCGAGCTGAGCCGGAGCACCGATCTTTCCCGATATGTGCTTTAGAGGTCTATTTTGAATATCTATTTAAAAGATTGCCTGAAAAATCCACCAAGGATAAAGTTGAGTTGATTCTTCAATTATTAGGAACCAGAAATATGAAAAAACACCTTTTGATGATGACCACTGCCGTTGCGATCGGTGCAGCCGCCCCGGTTGTCGCGCAGGATGATTTTGCCGGCTTCGCCGATGGTATTGTTGCTTTGCTCGGCAGTCAGGGCGCAACCGTATCTTTTGATGCCCGCAATATCGGGGCCGACGGCTCTGTTGAATATGTGGGTTTCTGGATGTCGGCCCCCGAGGGCGAGATGACGGTGCAGGCTGACTGGATCAAGGGGGTGCCCTCGGCCACGACGCCGGGGCAGGTTACCTTTACCATGTCACCCTCGGCCAGCATCACCTTCATTGACCCGGATACCGGCGAGCATGTGATAAATGTTTCAAATGATGGCCTTGTGGTCACGCTTGACGGTATCACCAGTGGCCAAAATGCCGAAACGCTTGATTTTTCGGCGGTGGCCAACAGTTTGGGCATTAGCTCCGGCAACCCGAATGACACGGTCATCAAGGCGCTGGACCTCAACTTCACCAATTTCAGCCAAACCGTTTCCTTCTCGCCAGCCAGCATGCTGCTGCGCGGCGTTGGCACTATTTCGCTGGCGAGCCTGATTTACGATATCGATATGCAACAGGACGGGCAGATGGGGGCCAATGGTCAGACCTCTGATCTCCGGCTTGCCTTCCAACTCGTTGCAAATGATGACGAGCGCAATATACTGGATTATCTGAGCGGGGTGACCACCGCATTTGTCGAGCTTAGCGCCGGCCCTGCCACCTCTACCGCCAAGCTTTACGGCCCTGATGCCCGGATTGCCTATAGCGGCACGGCCAGCAACACCAATATCATGGTGCGGGCCGAAGATGGCCAGTTCAGCCTGGTCGAGGAAATCGGTGCCACCCGGTATTCCTTTAGCGAATTCAATGTTGAGGGCATGCCGCTGCCGCCATTTGATGTTGCGCTCGAATCGGCAAGTATCAAGCTCCAAACACCAACGGTTGACCGCGGTAAATTTGAAGAAGCCACGGCGGTATTTGCGCTGCGTGGTATCGAAATTTCGGAATCGATCTATTCGATGTTTGATCCCGGTCAGGCGGTTACCCGTTCGCCGATCAATGCGGTGATTGATGTGAGCGCCAATGTGCGCCCGAATATCGACTGGTCCAACCCCGATTCCGCTTTCAATAGCGGTAACCCGGCCGATATTGGTGCGGTGCAGGATATCACCATCAACGAAGTGCTGTTTACCGCCGGTGGTGCCGAAATTACCGCCGAGGGTGGCGCCACCATCGATAATTCGATGGGCTTCCCGTTCCCGACAGGTAAGGTGACCGTTACCGCTGCCGGTGTTCAGGCCTTGGTAAACGGGCTTGTGAGCCTCGGGTTTATCCCGCAGGATCAAGCCGGTATGGCAATGGGCATGATGATGGCCTTCGCCCGCCCCGGTGAAACGGCAGACGAGTTCATTTCCGATATCGAATTCTCGCCGCAGGGGATCACCGCCAACGGCGTGCCTTTGCCGATGTAAGGCCGCGATAGCCCGACAGATCAAGGCCGCGGCTTAGCTGCGGCCTTTTCTTTTGAGATAGACATAATAGGCCCCGCCACCGCCATGCCTGATATGGGCCGAGCTTATCTGCAAAACAAGCGGGCTCAAATCGGGCGCGGCCAGCCATTGCGGCAAAGCGTGGCGCAACACGCCCGAGCGGGTTGGCATGATACCGATTTCCTCGCGCCTTGTATTGCCCTTGCCGGTAATTACCAACACAAGGCGCAGCCCGCGCCCGTGGCTTTTATGGATAAACCCGCGCAAGGCCGCGTGGGCTTGCGCCGCTGTCATCCCGTGCAGGTCTATCCGCGCTTCGGGGGTGGTTTTGCCTTTGCGCAACCTGTCATGGGTGCGCCGGTCCAGCACCTGTGGCGCGCGCGAAAGCGGCTGCATCGGGTCCTCCGCCAGATCAAGGCGCAGCCGGGCTTCCTTGCCCGGGCCGGTCGGTTTGATTTTACGCAGCGGGCGCGGTGTCTTTATCTTTGGCGGCTTGACGGTTGGCGCGGGCAAGGAAGAAAAATGCGCTGTGTGCAGGGGCTCGGTTGATTGCCTGACCAGATCCCATAGTTTTTGCTCCTCGTCGGAGAGGCTTCTGTGGCGCCGCTTTTGCATCTAGTTACCTCGCAGACGGGCCGCGGTTGCATTGGGTATCAGCGTGATCATATCGCCGGAATAGCGAATGCGCCCGGCTTTGTCACCCGCCGCAGCCCCGGAGCCGTAATAGATATCGGCCCGCTGCGCGCCCTTGACGGCGCTGCCGGTATCTTGTGCCACCATCAGGCGGTTCAGCGATTCGGCACCGCCCTCCATTTTAACCCATACCGGTGCGCCTAGCGGGGTGTAGGCCTCATCCACGGCGATCGAGCGCATCGGGGTAAGCGGCACCTGCAAGGCACCAAGCGGGCCGAGCGCGTCGGGGATATCGAGCTCCCGAAAAAAAATAAAGGAATCATTATATTGCAATGCGGTTCTGGCGGCCGCCGGATTATTTTCAGCCCAGGCACGTAGGCCCGGAATTCCGGCCTGATCGCCGCTCAGGATGCCGTGTCGCACCAGCTCGCGCCCGGCGGAGCGATAGATATAGCCGTTGCGGCCCGCAAACCCGACCCGCATAAGACTGCCATCTTCAAGCTGAACCCGGGCCGACCCCTGCACATGCACAAAAAACGCGTCGACCAGATTGTCGAGCCAGACCAGCTCGAGGTTTCGGCCAGCCAGCAAACCGCCTTCAATTTCGGCCCTTGTCCGCCATGGCACACCGCTTTCGACCTCGGGCGGGGCCCGGTAAAGCGGGTATTTATATGTTTCGGTTCGGGTGCGCGACCCATTGAGTTCCGGCTCAAAATAGCCGGTAAACAACGCTTCGGTGCCGTTTGATATCCGAACCGGTGTAAAGTTTTGCTCGAAAAAGGCCTTTGCCGGGCCGGGGCCGGTTTGCGCCAGTGCACAGACCATATTCCACTCAAACCGCGGCATCTTGGCTGTGCTGCCTATGGCATCACAGCCAAGGCCAAACGCGACCAGCGCCGGGTTTTGGTCATCCTGCGCCCAGCCCGGAATATCGGCAAAGGTAAGCTCGGTGATAGTATCCGCGCGGGAGGCCGCCGGCACAGCTAGAGCCAGCAGCGCCAGGGTTTTGACAAGCCTTGGCATTATTCATCGGTGGCAACGAGCAGCCAGTTCGGATTGTCGGTGCCCATCAGCCGTGCAAAGGTCCAGATATTGGTTTGGCGTTTTATGGCGTCGCGGCTGCCTTCAACCACATCACCGGCGCTGTCTTTCACAACTGATGTGAGCTCGCCCACAAAACGCATGGTTATTTCACCCTCTTTTTCTTCGGCGTCAAAACGTGCAGATTTAAGGGTAATTTCGCGCACACCTATAAAGGTGGCTTCTACTTCATAGCCCTTTTCCTCGCGCTCTTCGATTACCTTTGAAAAACTGTCATAGATATCGGGGGCGAGCAGGCTTTCGAGCAGCTTGAGATCACCTTCCTCAAACGCCATCAGGATCATCTCATAGGCCTGCCGTGAGCCGGCCACAAAATCCTGAACGGAAAAGTTGCGATCGGCGCGCTTCATGGCGGCCAATGCCTGCCCGGTTTCACTTTCCGGATCAGCATAATCGGCGATATCCGGATCATCCGAGCCATCGATCACGGTTAAATGGTTCGAATTGCGCGACTGGCGCGCCTGCGGTTTCGGCTCAAATCCTTCGCGTGTGCCAAGAACCGAGAGCAGCCGCATCACCAAAAATACCGCGACGACTGCTAAAAACAGTAGTTGAACCAGTGTAGATCCCATAATTTAAGCCTTTTTCCACCTATTTTTGCCCCGTAAGTTGGCATTGGGGCCGTTGCAACCCTATGTAAGCATAGTAATGCTGCAAGTCTATGGGCTGAAAGCGGCAAATATGCGAGGTAAGCAAAATGTGGGTGTTTTTGGTTCTGGTCGTGGTGCCGATCGTCGAAATCGGGTTGTTTGTGCAGCTTGGCGGCTTTATCGGCTTGTGGCCAACGCTGGCCATTGTGGTCGCCACCGCGCTTCTGGGCTCTTTTTTGTTGCGCAAGCAGGGGCTTTCAACCCTGGAAGAGCTGCGCCGCACCGCCGAAACCGGGCAAAACCCGGCCGGGCCGCTGGCGCACGGGGCGCTGATTTTGGTGGCCGGGCTTTTGCTGCTCACCCCCGGGTTTTTTACTGATGGTATCGGATTTCTGCTGATGGTGCCACCGGTTCGGTCCGTGCTTATCCGCTGGGTCGCGGCGCGCGCCCAAATGAAAATGTATGCCTCGGCAGCCAATAGCCAGCAGGCCCCCGATATTATTGACGCCGAATTCGAGGTGATGGAAGACGAAACCCCCGGAGCGCCCGGAGATTCTGGCTGGACCAAGCGCCCTTGATATTGTGGCCCGCGCCCGGAGATGATAAGCGGAAAACTGAACTTACCAACGAGGAATAAAAAATGGCAGATAAAGCCGCCCCCGCTGCCGCGCCGCAAGCCACAGACGTGCCAGCACCGCCAATGCTTAAGGTTATTTCGCAATATGTGCGCGATATGAGCTTTGAAAACGTGGCCGCACAACAAGGCAAAACCCCGCAAGGCCAGCCGGCTTTTAACGTGCAGGTCGGGCTTGACGCCCAGAAAAAAAGCGACAAGCGCTATGAAGTGGTGATAAAACTTCAGGTAAACGCCACTTCGGGCGAAGATAAACTGTTTATTCTCGAGCTTGAGTATGCCGGGTTGTTTGAAATTGACAACGTGGCCGAACAGCAAATGCACCCGTTTTTGCTGATCGAGTGCCCGCGGCAGATCTTCCCTTACCTGCGCCGGATTGTCAGCGATGTGACCCATGATGGCGGCTTCCCGCCGCTCAACCTCGATGCGATTGATTTCCTTGGTCTTTATCGGCTGGAATTGCAGCGCCGTGCCCAGGCCGAGGCGGCTGTGGCCCCGAAAAACTAATCTGATTTCCAGAGTGTTTCGCCGCCCATGGCCTTGAGAAAGGCTTTGTGGGCGGCGTTTTCATGTTCGGTGAGCCGTGGCGGCAGCGGCTTGGGCCGCTTTGGCGGGGTATAGTCACCGCCCGGGGTGTTTCTGGAAGTGTTTTGCACCACTTTCAGGGCAAAATCGGGCTGACGACCGCCGATCAGCTCCAGATAGACCTCGGCCAGAATTTCGGAGTCGAGCAGCGCGCCGTGCAGGGTGCGGGCCGAATTATCAATGCCAAAGCGGCGGCAAAGCGCATCCAGCGAGTTTTGCGCACCGGCGAATTTTTTGCGGGCAATGGCGAGGGTATCCAGCGCCTGCCCCATGGGTAGCTGCTTGTGGCTGCACCAGTCGAGCTCGGCATTGAGGAATTTCATATCAAAGCTGGCATTGTGGATGATCAGCCGCGAATCCTGCACGAAATCTAGAAATGCCTGCGCGATACTGGCAAATACCGGCTTGTCTGACAAAAACTTTTCGCTCAGCCCGTGCACAGCAAAGGCCCCGGCCGGCATGTCGCGCTCGGGGTTGATATATTGGTGGTAGGTTTTACCGGTTGGCATATGGTTAAACAGCTCTACCGCGCCGATTTCAACGACACGATCACCATCAAAGGGATCAAGCCCCGTGGTTTCGGTATCGAGCACAATTTCACGCATTTTCAGCCTCCAGTTTGTCGATCAGGGCTTTCACATCGGCTTTGGTGTGCGCCAAGCCTTTTGAGGTGTCAAAGACAAAATCGGCCAAGGCGCGCTTTTCCTGATCGGGCATTTGCCGGGCTAAAAGGGTGGTGAACATGGTTTCATCCATGGATTGCCGCGCCAGTATCCGCGCTTTTTGCACCTCGGCTGGTGCGGTCACAACCAAAACATAGTCAAGCCAGCTTTCGGCATCGGTTTCATAGAGCAGGGGAATATCAAATAATACCAAGTGTTTATCAATATTTTTTTGCAAAAACCCGGCTCTGGACTGCGCCAGAAGCGGCTTGAGCATGGCTTCGATTTTGGCCAGCAAAGCCGGGTTTTTGCTGATTTCGGCCTTCAGCACCCTGCGGTCAACAAACCCCGCCGCCACCGCTTCCGGCACCAATGCGCCCATTGCGGCCACCGCCGCCCCGCCTTGGGCATATAGCTTGTGCACCTCGGCGTCGGCATCCCAGACCGGCACACCGGATTCCCTGAAAAACCCGGCGGTTGTGGTTTTTCCCATGCCGATGGAGCCGGTAAGACCAAGCTTGATGCTCATCGGCCCAAAACGGCCATGCGCAACCCTTCGTCAACCTCTGGCCACTGGTCAAACCACAATTCGAACCCCGGCACGCCCTGATGCAAAAGCATGCCCAGGCCGTCGACCACGGTGAGGCCGAGCAGGGTGGCCTGTTCCAGAAGCGGGGTCATGAGCGGGGTGTAGACGATATCGCAAACCGTGGCGGATTTGGGCGCGGAAGAGAGTGAAATATTCAGCTCCGGCTGGCCCTGCATACCCAGCGAGGTGGTGTTTACAATGGTCATCGCCCCGTCGGCAGCGTCGGAGGCGCGGTTCCAGTCCACCACCTGCACCTTGGCGCCAAACTGGTCGGCCAGCAGGGCGGCGCGTTGCCTTGTGCGGTTGGCAAGGCGAAGCTCTGTCACACCCTCGCCCAGCAAGGCCGATATAACCGCCCGCGCCGCACCACCCGCGCCCAGCACCAAGGCCGGGCCGGTGCGCGGCTCCCAGTTTGGTGCGTTTTGGCGCATATTCTGGATAAACCCGTAGCCATCGGTGTTATCGCCCCGAATGGTGCCGTCATTTTTAAAGGTGATGGTGTTTACCGCCCCGATCAGCGCGGCGCGATCGGTGACACTATCTGCCAAACCAAGCATCGACACCTTATGCGGCAGTGTAATATTTACACCCTTGAACCCCAGCCGCGGCAGCGATCGAATGCCGGCGACAAATTCGGCGGTCGACAGGGAAATCGGCACATAATAACCGTTTATGCCGTAACGCTTGAGCCAGTAACCATGCAAAAGCGGTGACCGGCTTTGCCCGACGGGAAAGCCGACAACCCCCGCCAGCAAAGGTGGTTTATTTTCAGCTATCTCTGACAAATGCCATTCCCTCGCAAAAACGCCAACACTTCCAAAAGCGGTAAACCCAATACCGTAAAATAGTCGCCTTTTACCGATAAAAACAACTGCGAACCTAGGTTCTCGAGCTTATATCCCCCTACTGTTGTAAAAAGGTCATCCCCCATGGCGGCAACATACCCATCTAAAAAGCTGTCGCTGAAATCACGCATATAAAGCTCGGCCTTGCCGACAAAGCGCCAGACCGGCACCCCCTGATCATAGATTACCGCAGCGGAATAGAGAGAATGCGAACTGTTGCGCAAGGCCACGAGCTGGGATTTCGCCTCGTTCATACTAGTTGGTTTGTCATAAATAGTGCCATTCTGGACCAAAATCTGGTCTGCCCCCAGCACCAGCCTGTCCGGGTGTTTACCGGCCAGCCGGCGCGCCTTTATTTCGGCCAATGCATCGGCTATATCTCGCGGGCGGGCATTTTGGGCCAGCAAGGCGGCCTTGATCGCCGCCTCGTCAATACGGGCGGGCAGGCACTCTACCTCGACCCCGGCATTTTGTAACATGTCGCGCCGGGCGGCAGACCGGGAGGCAAGAAGGAGCGGTTTGTTCATGGTTAACGATCTGTGGATGAAAGTGTGGACAGGTTCAGTGTATCAACAGGGAGAAATATTTCCGTTGTTTCTATCACGGTTTTTAGAATTTTTTACACGGGTTATCCACTGTGGATACTTTTTGACGCAATTTTGCACCCTGTGGACAATTTTGACTTATTTCAGCCATTACAATCCTCTTTTTAAAATTCAACTGTGGAAAACCCGGTTGATAAAATTTCGCTTATGGTAATCCCCATGATTCATGGGTATCTACTACCAAAACAACTTTTCTTAAAATATATATTTTAAGAGGGAATGGAACAAAACTTATGCCTGAACAGAAAAAACTGCTTAAAGCCCTGAGTGGCGTAAGCCAGAAAGTGCCACCGGTTTGGATTATGCGCCAGGCCGGGCGCTATTTGCCGGAATACCGCGCCAGCCGCGCCACCGCTGGCGGCTTTTTGGACCTGTGCTATAACCCTGATTTTGCAACAGAAGTAACCCTGCAACCGATCAGACGATTTGGTTTTGATGCGGCTATTTTGTTTGCCGATATCCTGTTGCTGCCACAGGCGCTGGGCATGAAGCTCTGGTTTGAAACCGGAGAGGGGCCGCGGCTGGAGCCGGTAACAAATTTGGCCGAGATACAAAACCTCAGGCCGGTCGAGGATATTCACGAGGTGCTTGCACCGATTTATGAAACCGTAAAGCGCCTGTCGGCCGATCTGCCCGCTGAAACCACGCTGATCGGCTTTGCCGGTGCGCCCTGGACCGTGGCCACCTATATGATAGCCGGGCGCGGCACCCCCGATCAGGGCCCCGCACGGCGCTTGATGTATCAAGACCCGGCTGCCTTTCAGATGTTGATAGATTTGCTCACCGAGGCAACCATCGAATATCTGGCGCGACAGGTGGAAGCGGGGGCCGAAGTGGTGAAGCTGTTTGACAGCTGGGCGGGGGCGCTTGGGGGTTCAAGCCTTATGCAATATGCGCTGAAACCGGCAGTTAAAATCGCAACCGAGCTTAGGCGGCGCTATCCGGCCCTCAAGTTTATCGGCTTTCCGCGCGGTGTGGGCGGCGGCTATGAAATTTTCGCCGATACCGGTGTTTTTGATGGCCTCGCGCTTGATACTTCGGTGCCCGCCGAATGGGCACGGGATAACCTGCAAAACAAGGTGGCGGTGCAAGGGAACCTTGACCCGATGCTGATGGTTACGGGTGGTGAAGCGTTGATTTCCGAAACCAAACGGCTGGTGGATATTTTGGGGGGCGGGCCTTATATATTCAACCTCGGCCACGGAATAACCCCCGAGGGTAAACCCGAGAATGTTGAAAAAATGTTGAATGTTATCAGAGGGTAAAGAATGGGTGACATTCTTCTGGATTATTACAGCTGGGTCAAGGCGCTGCATATTATTTCGGTAATTGCGTGGATGGCGGGGATGTTTTACCTGCCCCGGCTTTATGTTTATCACGCCGAAAAAGCGCCGGTTGGCTCGGAAATGTCCGAGACTTTCAAGGTGATGGAGCGAAAGCTGCTGCGGGCGATCATCAACCCGGCAATGGTCGCAACCTGGACCTTTGGCTTGCTGCTGGTTTTTACCCCGGGCGTGATCGACTGGGGCGATATTTGGCCATGGGTAAAAGCCATAATGGTGCTTTTAATGAGCTGGTTTCACGGCTGGCTTTCCACCCGCCGGCGCGAGTTTGCCAGAGATGAAAACACCCGCAGCGGCCGTGCTTATCGGCTGGCCAACGAGGTTCCGACAGTTTTGATGCTGGTGATTGTAATCATGGTGATTGTGAAGCCGTTTTAAGGCCGGTTTGACAAGCACCCTCAATTTCGGCTATGAGGGTTTTGCGCGGGCTGTTCTGGCCATCATGGCGCGATTTCACCACATGTTTTATCAGGCTTTTGAGCCACACAGGAAGTTACTATGGACGATTTACTGACAATCGAACGTTTGTCATTGGCTGATCTTAAAGCCAAAAAACCATCCGACATTTTGAAAATGGCCGAAACGCTTGATATCGAAAATGCCTCGACCATGCGTAAAGGCGAAATGATGTTTTCGGTGCTCAAGGAGTTGGCACAGGACGGGTGCGAAATTTCGGGTGACGGTGTGCTGGAAATCCTGCAGGACGGTTTTGGCTTTTTGCGCTCGCCCGAGGCCAACTACTTGGCCGGGCCGGATGATATTTATGTATCTCCCGAGCAGATTCGCACTTTTTCAATGCGCACCGGTGATACGGTTGACGGTATCATGAAAGCCCCCGACGAGGGTGAGCGCTATTTTGCACTGGTAAAGCCGACGCTGATCAATTTTTCGGACCCGGCCGAAGCCAAGCATAAAATTCATTTTGACAACCTGACACCGCTTTACCCCGACGAGCGCTTTAAACTCGAAATAGAAGACCCGACGATCAAGGATAAAACCGCGCGCGTGATCGACCTTGTCGCGCCGATCGGCAAGGGGCAGCGCAGCCTGATCGTGGCGCCGCCTCGCACCGGTAAGACAATGATATTGCAGAATATTGCCCATTCCATTGAGCGAAACCACCCCGAATGCTATCTGATTGTTTTGCTGGTTGATGAACGGCCGGAAGAGGTGACAGATATGCAGCGCTCAGTTAAGGGCGAGGTGGTTTCCTCAACCTTTGACGAGCCGGCAACCCGCCACGTGGCCGTAGCCGAAATGGTGATCGAAAAAGCTAAAAGACTGGTGGAACACAAGCGCGATGTGGTGATCTTGCTTGATTCGATCACCCGCCTCGGGCGCGCCTTCAATACGGTGGTGCCTTCATCGGGCAAGGTGCTTACCGGCGGGGTTGATGCCAATGCATTGCAACGGCCAAAACGCTTTTTCGGAGCGGCCCGTAAAATCGAGGAAGGCGGTTCGCTGACGATTGTGGCAACGGCGCTGATTGATACCGGCTCGCGGATGGACGAGGTGATTTTTGAAGAATTCAAGGGCACCGGCAACTCCGAAATCGTGCTTGACCGTAAAGTGGCCGACAGGCGGACTTACCCGGCGATCGATATTCTTAAATCCGGCACCCGCAAAGAAGACCTTTTGGTGGAGAAATCTGATCTGGCCAAGCTGTTTTTGCTGCGCCGGATTCTGAACCCGATGGGCACGAGCGACGCGATAGACTTTTTGCTGAGTAAATTGAAGCAAACAAAAACCAATGCCGATTTCTTCGATTCAATGAACGCTTAATATAATAATATCAGATGGTTAGATGGATAATGCCGAAACGATATTTGCGCTGGCAACTGCGCGCGGGCGTGCCGGCTTAGCGGTTATTCGTGTGTCCGGGCCGCAGGCATTTCCGGCGGCGCGGGCTCTTGCCAAAACCCTGCCAACCCCGCGCAAAACTTCGCTGCGGATATTGTGGGATGGGAGCGAACCGCTTGATCAGGCCTTGGTGATTACCTTTGAAAAAGGGGCCAGCTTTACCGGCGAGGAAGTGGCCGAATTTCACCTGCATGGCGGTGTTGCCGTTATACAGTCGGTGTTGCGGGTGCTGGGTGGTATGCCGGGTTTGCGTATGGCCGAGGCAGGAGAATTTACCCGGCGCGCCCTTGAAAATGACCGCTTGGATTTGCCGCAGGTAGAGGGGCTTGCCGACCTTATCGAGGCAGAAACCGAAGCGCAGCGCAAACAGGCGCTGAAGGTGATGCGCGGTGAGTTGAGCAGGAAATGCGATATTTGGCGGCAAAAGCTGGTGCGGGCGATGGCGCTGATGGAAGCAGTGATCGATTTTGCCGACGAAGATGTGCCAACAGATGTGCGGCCCGAGGTGAGCGCTTTGCTGAATGAGGTGCTCGGTGAGCTTACCCGCGAGATCGACGGGCGCAAGGCCGCCGAGCGCATAAGAGACGGTTTCGAGGTGGCGCTTGTCGGAAAGCCCAATGTCGGGAAATCAACCTTGCTGAATGCCATTGCCGGAAGGGATGTGGCGATTACCTCGGAAATTGCCGGCACCACCCGGGATGTGATTGAAGTGCGGCTGGATCTGGATGGCTTGCCGGTAACCTTGCTGGATTTGGCGGGGATTCGCGAGAGCACCGACAGTATTGAAAAACTAGGCGTAGATTTGGCGCTGTCGAGGGCGGTTGCGGCTGATATGAGGGTTTTTCTGGTTGAGCGCGCGGATGAGGCTTCCGGTTTTGGCATTGATGTGGGAAAGGATGATATAATCGCCTTGGCCAAGGCGGATATTTCCGACCAGCGCGGATTGCGCGTGTCAGGCAAAACCGGATATGGTATTGAGGCTTTGCTTGCCGAAATCGGGGGCAATATATCAGGCAAGGTTTTTGGATCGAGCTCGCTTATTCGGCAAAGACATATGGAAGCTATTATATTAGCTAAGGAAAACCTGGTTGCGGCTTTGGATGGTCTTGAATCGGAAGCTGCGATGGATGAGTTGATTGCTGCGGATTTGCGATTCTCGGTTTCAGCGCTGGACGGTCTGGTTGGAAGAATTGATGTCGAGCAGGTGCTTGGCGAAATATTCGCTGGATTTTGTATTGGAAAGTAGGATTGTTTCACGTGAAACATTTTGATGTCATTGTTGTAGGAGGTGGGCATGCCGGCACCGAGGCCGCGCATGCAGCCTTTCGAATGGGGTGTTCGGTTGCCCTGATCACCCATAGTTTTGCGAAGATTGGTGAGATGTCATGCAACCCGGCCATTGGTGGCTTGGGCAAGGGCCATTTGGTGCGCGAAGTAGATGCGCTAGACGGCTTGATGGGAAAAGCGGCAGATGCGGCTGGCATTCAATTCAGGCTATTAAACCGCCGAAAAGGCCCGGCGGTGCGCGGCCCGCGCACCCAGGCTGACCGTAAACAATATCGAATTGCCATGCAGCGCCTCTTTAAAGAGCGGGAAGGGTTGACGGTTTTGGAAGCCCAAGTCGATGACCTGATTGACCAACGCGGCAGGGTATCGGGTGTTCGCCTTTTGGGCGGTGAGGAGATTATGGCACCAGCCGTGATCTTGACAACCGGCACATTTTTGCGCGGCATTATCCACATTGGTGATGAAAAGAGGGCAGGCGGGCGCATGGGTGACAGGCCTTCGGTTGCGCTGGCTGAAAGAATAGAGGCATTGGCGCTGCCACTTGGGCGGCTTAAAACCGGCACGCCACCGCGGCTAGATGGCCGAACCATTGATTGGGGGGTTCTTGACTCTCAAGCCGCAGATGACGCCCCGGAACTTTTTTCCTTCCTGTCAACCTCGCCCGCCTTGAAGCAGATATCTTGCGGCATTACCCACACCAATGCGCATACCCACGATATTATACGGTCAAATCTCGACAAGTCCGCCATGTATGGCGGCATGATCGACGGTGTTGGCCCACGGTATTGCCCGTCGATCGAAGACAAGATTGTCAGGTTTGCAGAGAAAGATTCGCATCAAATATTTTTGGAGCCGGAGGGGCTGGATGATTTTACGGTCTATCCAAACGGCATCTCTACCTCGCTCCCGATTGATGTTCAAACAGATTATGTGCATTCTATCAGAGGGTTGGAGCGTGCGAAAATTCTTCAACCCGGTTATGCTATTGAATATGATTATGTGGATCCGCGCAGCTTAAGGCCAACGTTGGAGGTAAAAAACGCACCCGGCTTGTATTTGGCTGGCCAAATTAATGGCACTACCGGCTATGAGGAGGCTGCGGCGCAGGGCCTGTTTGCCGGGTTGAATGCGGCTTGCAGGATATTGGAGCGGGAAGACCCCCAGATATCGCGGACCAATAGTTATATGGGTGTGATGATCGATGATCTGGTCACCAAAGGCGTTAAGGAACCTTACCGTATGTTTACGTCACGCGCAGAATACAGGCTGCTTTTACGGGCCGATAATGCGGATCAGCGGTTGACTCAGGCCGGGATTGATATCGGGATTGTGGGTGAAACACGCAAGCGGGCTTACGGGGAGAAATTGTCAGCACTCGAAGCTGCGCGTTCTTTGTGTGGCGGGATGAGTATTTCTGCCAGCAAGGCCAGAGGTTTCGGGTTTTCTGTCAGTATGGATGGTAAAAACCGCTCCGCGCTTTCGCTGCTTTCGCAAAGCGCTGTCGGATTTGATGATCTGCTCAAGGTCTGGCCAGAACTGGCCAGTATCGAGCCAAAGATTCAGGCGCAAATCAGTGCTGATGCGCTTTATTCTGCTTATGCAAAAAGGCAACAAAGTGCGATAGATATTTTGAAACGGGACCATGCGCACAGGATTCCGGCTGGTTTTAGGTATAAGGGCGTGCCCGGCTTGTCAAACGAGCTTACCGAGAAATTGGAGAAAGTAAGGCCTGAAACGCTAGATCAGGCCAATAGGATAGAGGGTATGACACCTTCGGCACTAATGGTCATTCTTTCCCGTATTCGCCTTGAAGAGATGCGCAATGCGGGTTAGTCGAGGCTCTTTCGCGCAGAGCTTTGATGTTTCACGTGAAACAATTGGGCGGCTCGATAGGTATGAGGCGCTACTAAATAAGTGGAATCCAAAAATCAATCTTGTTGCTCACTCCACACTGGGAGAGGTGTGGCATCGCCATTTTGCAGATTCAGCCCAACTCTGGGCACATATACCAGACTATGCCACCTCATGGCTCGATTTCGGCTCCGGTGCCGGGTTTCCAGCACTGGTATGTGCCATATTAGCGCAAGAAAAACAGCCAGCACTCCGCTTTACGCTGGTCGAGAGCGACCAGCGTAAATGTGCTTTTTTAGCCAGCATCTCTAACGAATTGGGGTTGGCCACACGAATTGTGCCAAAAAGGATTGAAGCGCTGCCCGCACAACAGGCTGACATTATCACGGCGCGTGCGGTTGCCCCTTTGTCAAAATTACTGGCCTTGACCGAAGATCACGCGCATAAATCGTCGGTTTTGCTGTTTCCCAAAGGCAATAGGTACGAATCGGAATTGACCGCAGCTCGAAAGCACTGGCATATAGATGCACAGGTTATCGAGAGTTTGACCGATTCAGGCTCTGTGATTCTGAGAATCGAGGATTTCGCGCGTGTCGAATAAGAATCCCCACATTATTGCGGTATCAAACCAAAAGGGCGGGGTGGGCAAAACCACCACTGCCATCAACCTGGGCACAGCTTTGGCCGCCGTCGGGCGTAAAGTGTTGATAATAGACCTTGATTCGCAAGGGAATGCGTCAACCGGGCTCGGTGTTTTCCCCGAAAACAGGGAGCTGACAACCTATGATCTTCTTTTGGGCGAGGCCCTGCTCAAAGATGTCAGCCAGGAATCGCCGGTGCCCGGCTTGTATATTGCCCCATCAACGGTTGACTTGAGTTCGGCCGATGTTGACCTGGTTGAAGATAGAAATCGGGTTTTGCGGCTGCGAAACGCGCTCAATACCCCGGAATCGCTCGAATGCGGCTTTGAATATATCCTGATAGATTGCCCGCCTTCGTTAAATCTCCTGACAATCAATGCCATGGTCGCGGCCAAATCGGTGCTTGTGCCGCTCCAGTGCGAATTTTTCGCGCTCGAAGGCCTGTCTCAGCTTATGCTCACAGTGCGCGAGGTCCGCCAGTCGCTCAATCCGGGGCTTGATCTGCACGGCGTTGTGCTCACCATGTATGACAAGCGAAACAACCTTTCACGGCAGGTTGAGGAGGATGTGCGCAACAACTTGGGTGAACTGGTTTACGAAACCACGATTCCACGGAATATCCGGCTTTCCGAGGCGCCGTCGCACTCGATTCCGGCCCTGATATATGATCACCGTTCATCGGGTGCCATCGCCTATCAAAAGCTCGCCGCCGAGCTTTTGCGGCGCATGAACGACCCGGTTGCCCTAAGTGAAAGGCTCAGCGAATGACCAAGAAACCAATGCGGCGCAACCTTGGGCGCGGTCTTTCAACCTTGTTGGCTGATGTTGATCTCGCAAATGATCGCCCGCAAAAATCTCCAGCGCCCGATACATCGGTGCCGATCGAAAAATTACACGCCAATCCAGACCAGCCGCGCCGGTTTTTTGCCGATAGTGATCTGGAGGACCTCGCCAGCTCAATTCGGGCCAAAGGCATAATTCAACCACTTATCGTGCGGCCAAACCCAAATATTCCTCAGGAATATCAAATAGTTGCAGGTGAGCGTCGCTGGCGTGCCGCTCAGATGGCGCAAGTGCATGATATACCGGTAATTATTCGCGAGCTCGACGACACAGAGGTGCTTGAACTCGGTATTATCGAAAATATCCAGCGCGCCGACCTGAATGCGGTGGAAGAAGCGGTTGGGTATCGGCAGTTAATGGACCGTTTTGGTCACACGCAAGAGAAGCTGGCCGAGGCGCTGGGGAAATCACGCAGCCATATTGCCAACTTGCTGCGCCTGCTTACCTTGCCAGATGAGGTGCTCACCTATCTGAAAGAGGGCAAACTTTCAGCGGGTCATGCGCGGGCATTGGTGCCGGCCAGCAATCCGGCATCGCTGGCGCGGATGGTGATCAACAAAGGTCTCAATGTGCGGCAAACCGAACTGTTGGCAAAATCCGGTGGCAAGCAACTTTCGCAAAAGCGGCAGCTACAGCCACCAAAAGATTCAGACACCCGCGCGATCGAAAATGACCTGACAGCCCAGTTGCGCCTCAAGGTATCAATTGATCATCGACATTCCTCCGGAAAAGGCGAATTGCGAATCGCCTATACCTCACTTGAGGAGCTGGATGGGCTCTGCCAGCTACTTTCAAACTAGCTTTCTTTTTGCCGCCAGATAAACAGGCCGACAAACAGTAAAAAAAGGCTTTGCACCAAAATAAACCCCAGCGGCACAGCGATAACCAACGTGACAACCACAGAAAGCGCCATAGCCGACACCGCCATAAGCTTGGCGCGGCGGCGTATGACCCGGTTTTCGTTCCAGCTCCGTATATCGGGGCCAAATATTTGATGGTTTAGCAACCAGTTATGCATTTTTTTCGATGATTTGGAAAAGCCGAAGGCGGCGAGTAAATAAAACGGAACCGTTGGCAACAGGGGTAAGAATATACCCACCGTGCCCAAAACCAGCGCGGCAAGGCCGAGCAAGAGCCAAAAGAGCTTGGTCACTCTTTGCATTATCGCAACAGTTCAGTCAGAAGGGAGTTTAGCACGGGGCGCCCCTCTGCGGTGGCTTTTAGCGTGTGGCCTTCCACGCAAATCATCCCCATTTCGGTCAATTGCGCAATGCGGACGGGCGATATTTGTCGCCCGGCTAGCTGTTCAAATCGGCGCATATCACTCCCTTCGGTCAACCGCATCGACATCATCAAATACTCGATTGACTGATCTTCAAGGCTTAGCGTTTCGGGGGTCAGCATACCGTGGCCATGTTTGGCGGTTGATTCCAGCCATTTTTGCGGGTTTATCTGGGTTTGAAAGGCGGTGCGATTCCCGTTAAGCGTGAGGCGGGCATGGGCGCCGGGGCCAATGCCCGCATAATCACCATAGCGCCAATAGATCAAATTATGCCGGCTTTCGGCACCTTGGCGGGCGTAATTCGAAATCTCGTAGCCGTTCAAGCCATATTCGGCACAAATCTCGCGGGTGCCTAAATACATATCGGCAGCGGCATCATCGGGGGGCAGGTGGCGCAACTTTCCTTTTTCATAAAGGTCACCAAAGCGGGTGCCTTGCTCGATGGTGAGTTGATAAAGCGAGAGGTGGTCGACCGCCAGATCAAGCGCTTTCCGCAGCTCGGCAAACCATGATTTTGGTGTCTGGCTTTGCCGCGCATAGATCAGATCAAAGCTCACGCGGTCAAACTGTGCCTTGGCAATATCAAAGGCTTTTAACGCCTCGGATACCGAATGCATCCGGCCAAGTGCCTTGAGGTCAACATCGTTAAGAGACTGTATTCCCATAGAAATACGGTTTACGCCGGCCTTGGCAAATGCAGCAAACCGCGCGGCCTCAACCGAGGTCGGGTTGGCCTCCAGCGAGATCTCGGCACCCGGTTTCAAGCCCCAGAGCTTGTCGATCTCCTCAATTAATGCGGCAACAGTTTGCGCCTGCATCAGGCTCGGGGTGCCGCCACCAAAAAATACCGTGTCAACCCGGCGCGGTCCGGTTAAGCGGGCGGCATGGCGCAGCTCGGCCAGAAGGGCCGCGCGCCATTGGGCGTGGTCAACCTCCCGGGATACATGGCTGTTAAAATCACAATAGGGGCATTTGGCCAGACAAAATGGCCAATGGATATAGACTCCGAAACCGCCATGCCGCCAATCATCCACGAAACGCTGTAACCTCGATCTCGACCAGCATTTCTGGCTTGATCAGCCCTGCGATGATCATGGTCGCCGCCGGGCGAATACTTCCCAAAACCTCACCGAGAACGGGGGCAAGATCATCTACCATCCCGGCATTTACCACCGTATATTGCACGCGGCAAATATCGGCCATTGAAAACCCCGACTCTGCAAGAACATTCCCAATGGTTGCAAAACAGTGCCGCGCTTGCGCATCAATGGTCTTGGGCATTTCCATGCTGGTATAGTCATAGCCTGTCACGCCAGAGATAAAGCACCAGTCACCTTGCACCACCGCGCGGCTATAGCCCATGGTGGCCTCGAAAGGAGAGCCGGTCGAGATAAGCCTGCGCGCGCTTTTCATATTAAAAACAGCCCTCTACCATCTTGTTAAAGGCCCGCGCCCGATGGCTGATCTTGTTTTTTTCCCAGCGGTCCATTTGGCCAAAGGTTATCTCATATCCATCGGGCTGGAAAATGGGGTCATAGCCATGCCCTTCCTCGCCGCGCATTGGCCACACCACTTGGCCGTCAATTTTTCCCTCAAAAACCTCGTCATGGCCATCGGGCCACGCTATCACCAAGGTTGAGCAAAACCGCGCTGTACGAGGGGCAGGTGCGGCCTTTTTTTCCAGCTCGTCCCATGTCCTTGTCATCGCCATCACAAAGTCGCGCCCGTTCGGGGTTTCGGCCCAGTCTGCCGTATAGACCCCGGGTGCGCCGCCAAGCGCGTCGATCTCGATACCGCTATCATCGGCCAGCGCCGGCAGGCCACTTTTTTGAGCCGCATAGTGGGCCTTAATGCGGGCATTGCCAATAAAATTATCCTCGGTTTCCTCCGGCTCATCATAGCCAAGCTGCCCGGCCGATACGGTTTCCACCCCGAAAGGGGCCAAAAGGCGGGCGATCTCCTCCAGTTTGCCCTTATTATGGGTCGCAACCACCAGTTTTCCGGCCAGCTTACGCATGTATCGCCGCTTTCTGGGTGGCCACCAACTCGCCTACGCCTTTTTCGGCCAGGTCCATTAAATGGTTAAATTCGGCTCTACTAAAGGTTGCGCCTTCTGCCGAGCCCTGAATTTCTATCAAACCGCCGGCCCCGGTCATCACAAAATTCGCATCCGTGCCCGCGTCTGAATCTTCCAGATAGTCAAGGTCCAGCACCGGCTGGCCGCCATAAATACCACAGGAAACAGCGGCAACATGGTCCACCAGTGGGTCTTGGCTGATCTCGCCAGCCGCCAGCAGCTTATTTACCGCCAGACGCAGCGCCACCCAACCGCCAGTGATGGCAGCGCAACGGGTGCCGCCATCGGCTTGAATAACATCACAATCCACCGTTATCTGGCGCTCACCAAGCGCCACACGGTCAACCCCGGCGCGCAGGCTACGGCCAATAAGGCGTTGAATTTCCTGAGTTCTGCCGGATTGTTTGCCCGCCGTTGCCTCGCGCCGCATCCGCGAGCCGGTAGAGCGCGGCAGCATGCCATATTCCGCCGTAACCCAGCCAAGCCCGGTATTGCGCAGCCAGGGCGGCACGCGCGGCTCCAGCGAGGCCGTGCACAGCACATGGGTATCACCGCATTTTATCAGGCACGAGCCTTCGGCGTGTTTGGTCACATTGGTGTCGATCTTTATATCACGCATTGCGTCTGTTGCTCTGCCGGATGGGCGCATTCGTCTCTCCTGAAATATATTTGCATTGTCATACCCCGCGCACGGCGGCTCGGCAAGCATTGACCACACCGCAGCAAGCGCCTAACTTTCGGGGCAAATAGCGAGAATCCGATGAAAAACCCGTCTCCACTTTCCGAATTGAGCGACCGCTCCCGCGAGGTGTTCCGCCTCATTGTCGACTCTTACCTTGATACCGGTGAGCCGGTGGGCTCGCGCACCCTTAGCCGCCAGCTCGCCGAGCAGGTTTCAGCCGCTACCATTCGCAACACCATGCAGGATCTGGAGCATCTTGGCCTGCTCGACAGCCCGCATATTTCGGCGGGGCGGATGCCCACCCAGCAGGGCTTGCGGCTGTTTGTTGATGGTTTGCTGGAAATTGGCGGGGTTTCCGGGGTGGACCGTGACGAAATCGAAAAATCGATGTCACCCGATGCCTCAGGCATTCAGGTGGCACTGGACAGGGCCGGCAAAATGCTCTCGGGCCTTACCCACGGCGCCAGCCTTGTGCTGGCCCCGAAAACCGAATCAGCAATAAAACATATCGAGTTTGTGTCCCTCGCGCATGATCGCGCGCTTGTGGTGCTGGTTACCGCTGACGGGCAGGTGGAAAACCGGATATTTACCCCGCCACCGGGGATGACCCCTTCTTCGATGCGCGAGGCCGCGAACTTTCTCAATGCGGTGATGGAAGGCCATACGGTTGACGAGTTCCGCAAAATTGTTTCACGTGAAGTGTCCAAAAACCAAAGCGAACTCAATATCTTATCAAAAAAACTCATTGAAATGGGCGTGGCTATATGGGCAGATACCCCCAAGGGAACCCCCGAGCGGCTGATCGTGCGTGGCCGCTCAAACCTGCTGGGTGACAAGGCCAACGAAGCCGATTTTGAGCGTATTCGCCAACTGTTTGATGATCTGGAGCGCAAACGCGACCTCGAAAACCTGCTCTCGCTGACCGAAGGCGGCGACGGTGTGCGTGTTTTTATTGGCTCCGAAAACAAACTTTTCTCACTTTCGGGTTCCTCTTTGGTGGTTTCTCCCTATATGAATACCGAGCGCAAAATTGTTGGCGCGGTCGGTGTTATTGGCCCCACTCACTTAAACTATGCCCGTATTGTTCCGATTGTGGATTACACGGCGCAGTTGATGGGGCGGTTGGTATCCGGCCCGCCAAGGCAAAGGTAAAACAAGATGAACCAAGATAAAGAACACGATTTTCTGGACGATATCGACGAGATCGAAGCTGAAATGGAAGAACAGGAACTGGCGGACCTGGAGCCACCTTCGGTTGAGGAGTTGGAAAGCGAAAACCGCCAGCTAAAAGACCGCCTGATGCGCGCCATGGCCGAAACCGAAAATATGCGCAAACGTGGCGAGCGGGACCGGCGCGAGGCCGAAGCCTATGGCGGCACCAAACTGGCGCGCGATCTGCTTTCGGTGCATGATAATATGGGCCGCGCCCTCGAAAGCATCGACGACAAGCTGCGCGAAGATTTTGCCGCCTTGGTAGAAGGCCTGGAGCTAACCCAGCGCGAGCTGCTTTCGGTGTTTGAAAAGCACAAAATCGTCAAGGTCGAGCCGGAAGCGGGCGACAAGTTTGACCCAAAGCTGCACCAAGCGATGTTTGAAGCGCCGGTGCCAAACACCGTGAAAGGCACGGTCATTCAAACCATGGCTCCAGGGTTCACAATCGCCGGTCGGTTGATCCGCGCCGCGCAGGTCGGTGTTTCATCCAATACCGACCCCGTAAAAGCAGAAGAAGAAAAACAGGAATAGCTTCATTCTTTTCCAAATACTCGCAGGGGGAATTGCGTAGCAAGGGGGGCGGCAGCCCCCTATAGCTTGTTTTTAAGTTCATAAATCAAAGCCAAAGCCTCGCGCGGTGAAAGCTCGTCGGGCGAAATTTCGACCAGCATTTCTTCCACCGCCGAGCCTTGTTCCGGCGGGGCCAGAACCGCCCCGAAAAGCGGCAGATCATCGGCCAGCACTTTGCCGGAGTTTTCGCGTTCGCGCTTTTCCAACATGGTAAGCACGGCGCGGGCGCGGGCAATCACCGCTTTTGGCAGCCCGGCCAACTTGGCCACCTGCACCCCGTAGGAGCGATCAGCTGCCCCTGCCACCACTTCGTGCAGAAAAATCACATCGCCTTTCCATTCCTTCACCGAAACCGTAGCATTATGCAGACCGCCCAGCTTTTCCGACAAAGCGGTAAGCTCGTGGTAATGCGTGGCAAAAAGTGCGCGGCAGCGATTGGCATCATGCAGGTTTTCAAGCGTGGCCCAGGCAATGGAAAGCCCGTCATAAGTGGCGGTGCCACGGCCGATTTCATCAAGTATCACCAGCGCCCTTTCGCCCGCCTGATTCAAAATCGCGGCGGTTTCCACCATTTCAACCATAAAGGTTGATTGCCCGCGGGCCAGATCATCCGCCGCCCCGACCCGGCTAAAAAGCTGGTCCACCAGCCCGATATGGGCAGAAGCGGCAGGCACATAGGCCCCCATTTGCGCCAGAATGGCAATAATCGCGTTTTGCCGCAAAAAGGTAGACTTACCGGCCATATTTGGCCCTGTCAGCAGCCAGACAGGCTTTTTATCGGCGCTCAGGTTGCAATTATTGGCAATAAACGATGCGCCGCTGCCCCGCAGGGCCGCTTCCACCACCGGGTGCCGCCCGGCTTTTATCTCAAACGCGCGCGAGCTATCGAGCTTGGGTCGCACCCAGCCTTCTTCCACCGCCAGCGTGGCCAGCGCGGTGCTTAGGTCAATTTCGGCCAAGGCCCGCGCCACATTGGCAAGCGCCGCCGCTGCCGACATCACCGCGCCGCGCAAACTGTCAAATATCCGTTTTTCGATTGCCAGCGCCCGCCCGCCCGCATTCAAAATGCGGGTTTCCAGTTCGGAAAGCTCGACCGTGGTAAAGCGCACCGCGTTGGCGGTGGTTTGCCGGTGGATAAAGCGTTCGGCATGCGGCGGGGCGAGCATTTTTCCGGCATGGGTAGCGGGAGTTTCAATAAAATAGCCGAGCACGTTATTATGCTTTACTTTCAGCGCATTAATGCCGGTTTCTTGGGCAAATCCGGCCTGCATTGCGGCAATAACTCCGCGGCCCTCGTCGCGCAGCTTGCGGGCTTCATCCAGCGCTGCATCATAGCCCTCGGCAATAAACCCGCCATCGCGCGCCAGCAAGGGCGGCTCGGAAACCAATGCTTCATCCAAAAGCCTGATCAGCGTCTCATGGCCGCGCATCAGGGCCAGCGCATTGTCGGTGCCCTCGGGCCAATCGCTTTGCACTGTGCTCAGGGCCGCTGCCTGCTTTAGGGCATTGCGCACCGCACCAAGGTCTCGCGGGCCGCCGCGCTCCAGCGCCAGCCGTGAAAGGCTGCGCTCCATATCCGGCACCTGCGCCAGCCTGGTGCGCATATCGGCACGCGCCGCCCCGGTTTCAACGAAGCCCTGCACCATATCCAGCCGATAAGTGATGGCCGCCAGGTCGTTCGACGGGCTGGTCAACCGGCTTTCCAGCAAGCGGCCACCGCCGCCTGTCATTGTCCGGTCTAGCACCGAAAGCAATGCGCCCTTGCGCCCGCCGGAAAGGGTGCGCACCAGCTCAAGGTTGCGCCGGGTCGAGGCATCTATCTGCATGCGGCTGCCGGGGCTTTCCTGCACCGGCGGCGATAGCAGCGGTATTTTCCCGCACTGAGTCAGCTCAAGATACTCAACAATCGCCCCCATGGCCGCCAGCTCGGCGCGGCTGAAATGGCCAAAGCCTTCAAGGCTGGAAACCCCGAAAAGCCCGCCAAGCCGCCCTTTGGCCGCCTCGCTGTCAAAACTGGAGGGCGCCAGCGGGGTGAGCACATAGCCCGCCATCTCGAGCTTGGCGCGCAATTCATCCGGCAGAGTATGCGAAACCAGCACCTCGCCGGGGGCCAGCCGCGCCAAAAGCGGTTCCAGTGCCAACGGGCCAACATCGCTGACATGAAACGCACCGGTTGATACATCCACCCAGGCCACGCCATAATCTTCGCGCAAAACCGCAAGCGAAACCAGATAGTTATGGGTGCGCGCATCGAGCAGGCTTTCTTCTGTCAGGGTGCCGGGCGTAACCAGCCGCACCACATCACGCCTGACAACGGCCTTATAGCCGCGCTTTTTGGCCGCCACCGGAGATTCCATCTGCTCGGCCACCGCCACCCTGAAGCCCTTGCGGATAAGCGTCAGCAAATAACCCTCGGCTGCATGGTGCGGCACCCCGCACATGGCAATATCTTCACCCTCAAGCTTGCCGCGCTTGGTCAGCGCGATGTCGAGCGCGGCAGAGGCCTGCACGGCATCCTCGAAAAACAGTTCGTAAAAATCACCCATCCGGTAAAACAAGAGCGCGTCAGGGTATCTGGCTTTGATTTCCAGATATTGCGCCATCATCGGGGTTACGGTTGGTTTTGCCACGGTGGTTCCTTTATTGCCTTGCCGAATCTACACAGCCAAACAAGGTTGGGAAAGGTGGAAATACACTGATCAAGGCGGAAATAACATTGCGCAAACCGGTAGTAAATTGTAATAAATGAAAATCCGATACCAAAACGAGGTCTCCCGTGCCCAATAGAACCAAAGTTACCGACGAAGAAGCGCTCACCTATCATCTGGAGCCAACCCCCGGCAAAATCGAGGTGAACGCCAGCACCGCGATGACAACGCAGCGTGATCTTTCGCTGGCCTATTCGCCCGGGGTGGCAGCCCCTGTGCAGGCGATCGCCGATAATCCGGCACTGGCCTATGATTACACCTCCAAGGGCAACATGGTGGCAGTTATTTCCAATGGCACCGCGATTTTGGGCATGGGCAACCTCGGCGCGCTGGCCTCCAAGCCGGTGATGGAAGGCAAGGCGGTGCTGTTCAAGCGCTTTGCCGATGTCAACGCCATTGATATCGAGCTTGATACCGAAGACCCGGACGAGTTTATTCAGGCCGTAAAGTTGATGGGCCCCACATTTGGCGGTATTAATCTGGAAGATATCAAGGCGCCGGAATGCTTTATCATCGAGCAAAAGCTCAAGGAAATCATGAATATTCCGGTTTTTCATGATGACCAGCACGGCACCGCCGTTATTTGTGCGGCCGGGTTGATCAATGCCCTGCATATTTCGGGCAAAAAGATCGAAGAGTGCCGGATCGTGCTCAATGGCGCGGGCGCGGCCGGCATTGCCTGTATAGAGCTGATCAAATCCATGGGGGCCAAGCACGATAATTGCATCGCCTGCGATACCAAGGGGGTTATTTATCAGGGCCGGACCGAGGGTATGAACCAGTGGAAATCGGCCCACGCCGCCAACACCAACCTGCGCACACTGGAAGAGGCAATGGTCGGTGCCGATGTGTTTTTGGGCGTGTCGGTCAAGGGGGCGGTGACACCTAAAATGGTAAAATCCATGGCGCCGCATCCGGTGATTTTTGCCATGGCCAACCCGGACCCCGAGATTACCCCGGAAGAGGCCCGCGCGGTGCGCAGCGATGCGATCGTCGCTACCGGGCGCTCGGATTATCCCAATCAGGTCAATAATGTGCTCGGCTTTCCCTACCTGTTTCGCGGCGCGCTCGATATCCATGCCCGCGCCATTAACGACGCCATGAAAATCGCCTGTGCCGAGGCATTGGCGCAACTGGCGCGGGAAGATGTGCCCGACGAGGTGGCCATGGCCTATGGTAAAAAATTGATTTTCGGGCGCGATTACATCATCCCGACCCCGTTTGACCCGCGGCTCATTCATGTGATCCCGCCGGCTGTGGCCAAGGCAGGCATGGATACCGGCGCCGCCCGCCGCCCGATCATCGATATGGACGGCTATGAAAATTCGCTGCGCGACAGGTTGGACCCGAGTTCCTCCATCCTGCGGGCGCTTTATGCGCGGGCCAAGCGCGCGCAGGCGCGGATTGTTTTTGCCGAAGGAGACGACGAGCGCGTGGTGCGCGCCGCCGTTACCTTTGTGCGCTCGGGGCTTGGGCAGGCGGTGGTAGTTGGGCGTGAGGCCCAGGTGCAGGAATTTTTGGATAATGCCGGCATGTCGGATGCGATCAGTGAGATCGAGGTGATCAATGCCGCCAAGGTCGATAATCTGGCTGAAATGAGCACTATGCTTTATGCCCGCCTGCAACGGCGCGGGTTTGACCAGCGCGATTGCCACCAGCTTGCCAGCCGCGACCGCCATGTTTTTGCCTCGCTGTTGCTGGCGCATGGCGAGGTGGACGGGATGATAACCGGGGTAACCCGCAAATCGGCGCAGGTGCTGGCCCTGATCAACCACGTGTTTGACGCCGCCCCGGGTGATGGCGCGGTCGGCATTACTGCGGTTATTCATCGCGGCAAGATCGTGCTGATCGCCGATACGCTGGTGCATGAATGGCCCGAAACCCAGGACCTTGCCGATATTGCCGAGCGCGCCGCCGAAGTGGCCCGCAGCCTCGGGCTGGAGCCGCGCGTGGCCTTTGCCAGCTTTTCCAACTTCGGATACCCGGTGTCGGAGCGCGCCGAAAAAATGGCGCAGGCCGCCGCCGAGCTTGATAAGCGCGGGGTTGATTTCGAGTATGATGGCGAGATGACGGTGGATGTAGCGCTAAACCCCGAGGTGCGCAAAAACTACCCGTTTTGTCGGCTCACCGGCCCGGCCAATATTCTGGTGGTGCCGGCGCGGCATTCGGCCTCGATCTCGGTCAAGCTCATGCAGGAAATGGCCGGCGCCACCGTAATTGGCCCGATTTTAACGGGCATCGACAAGCAGGTAAAACTTGGTTCGACCACCTCGACCGTGACCGATATATTGCATATGGCCGTCATGGCTGCCTGCAAGGTGGGCTAGATGATCTTCAACCTTGGTTCTATCAATATTGACCACACCTACCGCGTGTCGCATTTTCCAGAACCAGGTGAAACACTGCTAAGTGATAGTTATATCAAAGGCTTGGGCGGCAAGGGGGCGAACCAGTCTATTGCCATTGCCCGGGCGGGCGGGCAGGTGGCGCATATTGGCGCAATCGGAAACGAGGCGCTTTGGGCCCGGGATATGCTGGCCGAAGCCGGGGTCGGAGTGGCAGAAATCGCGGTGTTGGAAAGCCCGACAGGCCATGCGATTATCAATGTCGATAAAAGTGGCGAGAATTGCATCACCCTGTTTGCCGGGGCCAATATTCTGGTGTCGGAAGGGCAAATCAGCGCCGCCCTGTCGGCCGCCAAACCCGGAGACTGGCTCTTGCTGCAAAACGAGGTCAATAACGCGCCTTTTGCGGCCAAACTGGCGCGCGCCAAGGGATTAAAGATTGCCTATGTCGCCGCGCCGTTTGCGGCCGGGAAGGTCAGGGAAATGCTGCCATATGTTGATTTGCTATCGGTGAACGAAGGCGAAGCCGCAGCGGTGTGCGCAGCACTTGGCGTGTCGGAAGACGAGATTCCGGTGGCAAAACTGCTGGTGACACGTGGCAGCGTGGGCGTCAGCTACCGCGATGACGGCCAAACCTATACCCAGCCGGTTTTTCCGGTCACGCCGAAAGATACGACCGGAGCCGGAGATACCTTTACCGGTTATTTTCTGGCCGAGCTTGATGCCGGCAAGGCCCCGCAAGAGGCCCTGCGCATGGCCGCCGCCGCCGCTGCCATCCAGATAACACGGGTTGGCACCAGTGAGGCGATCCCGCTCAAGGAGGAGGTGACCGGTTTTATCCGGTCATCCCCTCCCAAAAGCTCTTGACCCGGCTAAAAAAATCATGGCTGGCCGGGCTGTTATGTTTTGATTCCGCCTCAAACTCGCGCAAAAGCTCTTTTTGCCGGGCGGTCAGGTTGGTCGGGGTTTCGGCCTCCAGCTCGATATAGAGATCACCGGAGCCAGAGCCGCGCAGCGCCGGCATACCCTTGCCACGCAGGCGCAGTTGCTTGCCCGATTGCACACCGGGTGGCACTTTAACCTTGGAGCGACCGCCATCAATGGTTGGCGCTTCAATTTCGCCACCAAGCGCGGCTGTGGTCATCGAAATCGGGATCGAGCAAAACAGGTTGACCCCGTCGCGCTGGAAAATCGAATGCTCCTGCACCTCGATAAAGATATAAAGATCACCGGTCGGGCCACCGCGCAAACCGGCCTCACCCTCGCCGGAAAGCCGGATACGGGTGCCGGTTTCGACGCCGGGCGGAATGTTGACGCTCAGCGAGCGGTCTTTCTGAACACGCCCGGCACCGGCGCAGGCGCCGCACGGGTTTTTAATGATCTGGCCACGCCCGTGGCAACTGGGGCAGGTGCGCTCAACCGTGAAAAACCCTTGCTGGGCGCGCACTTTGCCCATGCCCGCGCAGGTCGGGCAGTTTTCCGGCTCGGCACCGCCCTCGGCACCGGTGCCACTGCAAACCTCGCAGGAAACCGACCCCGGCACGGTTATTTCAGCATGTTTGCCGTTAAAGGCTTCTTCCAGTGAAACCCGCAGATTATAGCGCAAATCCTGCCCGCGGGTAGCCCGCTGGCCACCGCCACGCTGGCCACCACCGCCAAACCCGCCAAACAAATCCTCGAAAATATCCGAAAAACCACCACCGCCAAAGGGGTGCCCGCCACCACCCTGACCAGCCGAAGCCCCGGTGCCGCCTTCAAAAGCGGCATGGCCAAAGCGGTCATAGGCTGCTTTTTTATCCGGGTCTTTCAGGATGTCATAAGCCTCGTTCACTTCCTTGAACTGGGCCTCGGCGGTTGGGTTATCGCGGTTTTGATCCGGGTGCAGTTCCTTCACCTTGCGGCGATAGGCGGTTTTCAATTCAGCAATGCTCGCAGACTTTTCAGCCCCGATAATGTCATAATAACAGCGTTTTGCCATTTATAACGCCCCCTCTAAATACAAAACGGCCCGCCCGGGCGGGGCGGGCCGTCCAGCTTATGTGGCCAGATCAGGATTTTTCATCTTCATCGATGTCTTCAAAATCCGCATCGACAACATCGTCGTCAGCCGCGGCTTCTCCGGCATCCATTCCGGCTTCGGCCTCTTCGGCCTGCGCTTTGTAGATCGCTTCACCAAGTTTCATCGCTGCCTCGGTCAGGTCTTGGGTCCGGGTTTTGATGGTTTCGGCATCGGCATTTTCGTCTTCCAAGGTTTCCTTGAGGTTTTTAGCAGACATTTCAATGACTTCAACCGTGGTTGGGTCAACCTTGTCGCTATGCTCCTCAAGCGATTTCTCGGTCGAGTGGATCAGGCTTTCGGCCTGGTTCCGTGCTTCGATCAGCTCGCGTTTTTCCTTATCGGATTCGGCGTTTTCTTCGGCCTCCTTGACCATCGCTTCAATATCATCATCGCTGAGCCCGCCAGAGGCCTGAATGGTGATCTTCTGCTCTTTATTGGTGCCTTTATCCTTGGCCGAAACCGAGACAATGCCGTTGGCATCGATGTCAAAGGTAACCTCGATTTGGGGCAGACCGCGCGGCGCCGGCGGGATTTCCTCAAGGTTGAACTGGCCGAGGATTTTGTTATCCGCCGCCATTTCGCGCTCACCTTGGAAAACCCGGATGGTCACCGCGTTCTGGTTATCTTCGGCGGTGGAGAACACCTGCGATTTCTTGGTCGGAATGGTGGTATTGCGGTCGATCAACCGGGTAAACACACCGCCCAAAGTCTCGATCCCGAGAGAAAGCGGGGTCACATCCAAAAGCACAACGTCTTTCACGTCACCCTGCAGCACACCGGCCTGAATGGCCGCACCAAGCGCCACCACTTCATCGGGGTTCACACCCTTATGCGGCTCTTTGCCAAAGAATTTGGTCACTTCTTCCATCACCTTCGGCATCCGGGTCATCCCGCCTACCAAAACCACTTCGTCAATGTCGCCTTTGCTCAGGCCTGCGTCTTTCAACGCGGCGGCGCAGGGCTTCATCGAGGCTTTGATCAGGTCCGATACCAGCGATTCCAGCTTGGCACGGGTCAGTTTGACCACGAGGTGCAGCGGCTGGCTGGTTTTGGGGTCCATGGTGATGAACGGCATGTTGATTTCGGTCTGGGTCGCGCTGGAAAGCTCGATCTTGGCCTTTTCAGCGGCCTCTTTCAGCCGTTGCAGCGCCATTTTATCGTTTTTGAGGTCAACACCGTTGTCTTTTTTGAACTCGGTGGCAAGGTAATCCACGATGCGCATGTCAAAGTCTTCCCCGCCGAGGAAGGTATCGCCGTTGGTGGATTTCACTTCAAACAACCCGTCATCGATTTCGAGGATCGACACATCAAAGGTGCCGCCGCCAAGGTCATAAACCGCGATGGTTTTGCTGGTTTCCTTATCAAGCCCATAGGCCAGCGCGGCCGCTGTTGGCTCGTTGATAATGCGCAGCACTTCGAGGCCCGCGATTTTGCCGGCGTCTTTGGTGGCCTGGCGCTGGGCGTCGTTAAAATAGGCCGGCACCGTAATAACGGCCTGCGTCACGGTTTCACCCAGATAGCTCTCGGCGGTTTCTTTCATTTTTTGCAAAATGAAGGCCGAAATCTGGCTGGGGCTGAATTTTTCGTCGTTTACCTTTACCCAGGCATCACCGCCGGGGCCTTCAACGATGTCATAGGCCACCATTTCCTTGTCTTTTTTGACCAAAGGGTCACTGGCGCGGCGGCCGATCAGGCGTTTGATGGCAAACAGGGTATTATGCGGGTTGGTAACCGCCTGGCGCTTGGCGGATTGGCCGACAAGGCGCTCGTCGTCGGTGAAACCAACGATGGACGGCGTGGTGCGCGCCCCTTCCGAATTTTCGATAACCTTGGGCTGGGCGCCATCCATGATGGCAACGCAGGAGTTGGTGGTCCCGAGGTCAATTCCGATAACTTTTGACATATGATGTCCTTTCTTTTGGCGATAGCGGGGCGGCGGTCCGGCGTTTCGGCCCCGCTGCCCCATCCCATTACTTTGAACGGTATATAGGCGCGCGGATGAATGCCTGCAAGCGCCGCGCGCGCAGGTTTTTGATGTTTTTTTGCGAAAGTATCAAGGGCTAATTCGCCGAACCGGCGGAAGCGACCGGCATTTCAGGGCAACGGGCGCTTTTTCCCGTCTGAATCGACGGCCACGAAAATAAAACGCGCTTCGGTTACTTTTTTGCGCTCTCCCGAGGGCTGGCGGGTAACCCAGACCTCGACCCCGATATGGAGCGAGGTGTGGCCTTCTTTCAGGATGTCGGCATGAATGGACACAAGATCACCGACCAGCACCGGCTTGTGAAAGGTCATGCCCTCAACCGCAACAGTGGCCACCCGCCCCTTGGCGCGGGTGCGCGCCGGCACCGAGGCTCCCAGATCCATTTGCGCCATCAGCCAACCGCCAAAAATATCGCCATTGACGTTTGCATCGGCCGGCATGGCAATGGTTTGCAGGGCAACGGGGCTTTGGTGATGTTTTGTCAAATCTAGTCCCCGTGCTTGGATTTTGACAGGTTTTTACGCGACCAGAATTCGCCCATAAGCCCAAGCAACATTGCGACAAGTGTAAATTTTATCGGATAGCCAATGTTGGTGATATCGGAATTGTAGTTTACGAAAGTGGCAATCCGGGCTTGATCAATGGTATGAAAAAGCGGGTTCCAATCAAAATAGGGGAGCAGTGCCGCTGGCATATATGCGGCCGGTAGAAACTTGCCGGAAGTGATCATTTGTGCGCGCTGGTATAACATCGCAATCGGTCCGATCACGGCCGGAATAACCGGGGTGAGCAACATGAAAATCATTCCAATAGATATGCCGCTGGCCCAGGTGAAAAAAACCGGAAGCACCAGACCCGATGGATTTTGAACCGTCAGGTCGGTGCCGAATATCCATAAAACCGCCACGATGATGATGACAGCAACCGCCTGTAGATAGAGCCCGGAAAATGCTTTGGCCAGAATGGATAGGATAACCGTCATCGGGGCGTGCTGCATGATCGCTGACGTCGCTTTAGAAGCGGATTTGGCAGAGCCTATCGCTTTGATGTGGACAACCAGGAGCACGACCCCGGTTAGCAAATACATCATAAGGTCACCGCGAATTGCGCCGTTTCTGCCCACAAATTTCGCCAGCACATAGAAAAACACCATAAACAGGGAGATGGTGGTTACTTCCTTCAAAATGCCAAACGTCGCATTGCCGCTCTGCATCCGCACCTCGCGCACAACCGAATGATAGACAAGTTCAAAAAATTCGAACGCGCCTGTCAGCATTGATTTGGATTGTGGTTTGGTTGTCATTAATCAAAAAACCCGTAAATTTGGTGGCGACGGCCAATATTCACCTTGCCGATAATTATCCCGAAAGTCCATAACGGGGTGTAAACATAGCCTACCGAAAGCAGGGTAATCATGAAAAACAGCAAAATTGTCGAGGTTATCCGGGCGCTTGCCCTGCAGGCGGGTGAAAAAATATTGGAGGTCTATGCGCGCGATGATTTCGGGGTGCGCAGCAAATCCGACGATTCGCCGGTAACCGAGGCCGACGAAGCTGCCGATGCCCTGATCTCGGCCGGGCTGCGCGCCGCTTTTCCTGAAATTGCACTGGTGACCGAAGAACAATCCGAAAGCCACAGCCTGCGCGCCGAGCGCTTTTTTATCGTTGATCCGCTGGATGGCACCAAAGAATTTGTGCACCGCCGCGGTGATTTTACCGTCAATATCGCGCTGGTAGAAGATGGTGTGCCTGTGCTTGGTGTGGTCTATGCCCCGGCCAAAAAGCGGCTGTTTTATACCGATGCCAGCGGCCAGACCGTTGAAGAAAGCACAGATGGCGGCCTGAAACCGCTGCGCGTTGCCACGCCAGATAATGAAGCGCTGATCGTTGTTGCCTCCAAATCGCACCGGGATGCGGCGCTGGAGGCCTATATCGCGCGGTTTCAGGTGGCAGACTCGGCCGCGGCCGGATCGTCGCTCAAGTTTTGCCTGCTGGCCGCTGGCGAAGCCGATCTTTACCCGCGCCTTGGCCGCACCATGGAGTGGGATACAGCGGCGGGCCATGCGGTGCTGCGCGGCGCCGGTGGCCATGTGGTGCGGTTTGATGACCACACCCCCCTTTCCTATGGCAAACCCCTTTATGAAAATCCCTTTTTCATTGCCTATGCGCCGGGGGTGCAGTTAAAGGAAGCCTGATGTGAGCAACACGCCCGACATAAGCGTCGTTATCGTCAGCCGTGACCGGCCCGGTGATCTGCGCAAAATGCTGGCCTGTTTACGGTTTCAGGATATTTCGGGGTTCGAGACCATTGTTGTCACCAATACGCCGGGCGCGCTGGAGGGCGCACGCCACCCCGCCCCTTTGCGGCTGTTTGACTGCGACGAGGCCAATATTTCGGTGGCGCGCAATGTCGGGCTGGCCGCCGCCAAGGGCCGCTATATCGCTTTTTGTGATGATGACGCCCTGCCGGACCCAAGCTGGCTGCGCCACCTGCTCGGCCCGTTTCAAAATCCCGAAATTGGCGGCAGCGGCGGCTTTACCCGCGGGCGCAACGGTATTTCGCTGCAATGGGGCGCGGTGGAAACCGATACACTGGGGGTGGCGCATCCGCTCGGTATCGCGCCGGATGCCGCGCCGGTGGTTTTTGCGCCCGCAACAGAGAAAGCCCCGGTAATGATCGGCACCAACTGCGCCTTTCGCGCCTCTGCCCTGCGGCAGATCGGCGGGTTTGACCCCGCTTTTGCCTATTTTCTTGATGATAGCGATATTTCGCTACGTTTGAGCAAGGCGGGCTGGCATCTGGCAATCGTGCCACTGGCGCAGGTCCATCACGGTTTTGCCGCAGGGCCGTATCGGGCCCAAAACCGTGTGCCCAAAACATTGCAACCCCACGGGAAAAGCAAAGCCGTATTTTGCCGCAAACACGCGCCGGAGACAGCGCTTGGCCTGGCGCTCGATGCATTCAAAACGCTTCAGCACAACAGGCTGGATGCGCAGTTGTTGGCCGGATTAATGCCGCCGCCGGCGCTTCCGGCCCTGATCAAATCACTTGAGCGGGGCTTTGGCGAGGGGCGGGGGCTGAAGCTTGGCCCCGTGCCTTTGGGGCCGCGCCCTGATAGCGAACCGGCACCGTTAATTACCGATAGCCCCAAAAACCATGTGCTGTTGGTGGGGCGAAGATCTGATACCGCATGGCTTGAAAACAAGGGAAAGACCCTGGCGGATGGCGGCGTCATGGTGACCGCACTCACCCTTTCCCGCTCGCCGGCCTTTATGCAGGTCGGCTTTTCAGATCAGGGGTTTTGGCAGCAATCCGGCGGCCAGTTCGGCAAATCGGGCCGCGATGAGCCCAGCTTTAAGTGGCGGACGCTGCGCCAAAAAGCAGCGCTGGAAGTGGCCCGCCTTGCGCCCACACGCCCGGTTGATTTCGTGGTATATCCGCAAAAGCAAAAAGAAGGTGACATATTTTTGCCGCAAAATGGTGTAATGTCGTGTATTAACGGATTTAAAGTGGAATCGGTATTAGAGTAACGCATTGGCGGTTTGCCGCATCTGGCACCGGAGGAAGCATGAAGAACAAGGTTACAAAAGCGATTTTTCCGGTGGCCGGCCTTGGCACCCGCTTTTTGCCCGCCACAAAATCGATTCCCAAAGAGATCATGACACTGGTAGACCGGCCGCTGATTCAATATGCCATCGATGAGGCCCGCGAGGCCGGGATTACCGATTTTATTTTTGTCACCGCGCGTGGCAAATCGGCAATGGAAGACTATTTTGACAGCGCGCCCGAGCTCGAAGAATCCCTTAAATCAAAAGGCAAAACCGCATTGCTGAAGGAGTTGCGCCGCACCGATATGGAAAGCGGGGCCATTGCCTATATTCGCCAGCGCGAAGCCCGCGGCCTTGGCCATGCGGTGTGGTGCGCCCGCCGGATGATGCGCCCGGACGAGCCCTTTGCGGTGCTGTTGCCGGATGATGTGATTTCTGGTCAAGTTGGCTGTCTCAAACAAATGATTGAGGCTTATCAGGAGGTTGGCGGCAATATGGTGGCCGCGATGGAAGTGGCGCCCGAACAGGTGTCGAACTACGGCATAATAGACCCGGCAGACAGCCTTGGCCGCCTTATTCGCGCCAAAGGCATGGTCGAAAAGCCTTCGCTTGGAGCCTCCCCTTCCAATATGGCGGTAATAGGCCGCTATATTTTGCGCCCCGAAATTTTTGATGCTCTCAAGGGCCAAAAATCCGGCAGCGGCGGCGAGGTGCAGTTGACCGATGCCATTTGTGCGCAACTCTCTGCCGGCGTGCCCGTAACCGGTTTCCGGTTTGACGGCGAGCGCTTTGATTGTGGCTCCAAGGCGGGGTATCTTCAGGCGACCGTGGCCTTTGGCCTTGCGCGTGCGGAGTTTCATGGCGAATTCCGCACCTATCTTGAGTCGATCACCCACATGCCCCGCGCCGCCGAGTAGATTTGCCTGATGGCGGCGATTTTACTCGATATCAGTCGCAGCATATCCCGCGCACCCTATCCACACCCGACGGGGATAGACCGCGTGGAGCGGGCCTATATTGCGCATTTTATGCAGTCGGAGTCGCCGGTTTGGTTTATTTCCCGGGTGCTCAAGGGTTATGCCCTGCTCGATAAAGCCGCCATGCAAGCCATATGGCCCATGATCAGCGGCAGTCAGCCTTGGCAAAAACCGGATCTGATCGCGCGCCTGTTTAGCCACAAGCTGCCCGAGGCGGTCAACCGGGCGGAATCAACCCTTCGCCGTTTGTCGGTGGCGCATTGCCTGCGCCCCGGGCTGGGTAAAATGCTGGCCAAAACCCTGCCGGCAGGGTTTACCTATCTCAATATCGGCCACGCCAACCGCAAGCCTTTTTTTTGGCAAACCCTGCGCGATGCCGGTGCGGGCAAAATGCTGGCCATGGTGCATGATGTGATCCCGCTCGACTATCCGCAATATTGTGCCGAGCCAGCCGCAAGGCGTTTCGAGGCCGAGCTGAAGTCAACCGCTGCGGCCTGTGATGCCCTTATTTACAATTCAGCCGATACCGCCGCCCGCACGGGGCGCTGGCTACAAAAATGGGGGCTCGGCCCCACCCCGCTCACCCTTTTGCTGGGGGTGGAGCCACTGCCAGCCCCGCCACCCAAACCCTTGGCCAGCCCTGCCGAGTTTGTCATCCTCGGCACCATCGAGCCGCGCAAAAACCACCGGCTTTTGCTGGATATCTGGCCAGATATTGCGGCGCAGCTTCATATTGTCGGGGCGCGCGGCTGGCTGAACGAGGAAGTGTTTTCGGTGCTGGATACCAGCCCTATGATCGGCATATCGGTTTTCGAGCATAGCAACCAGAGCGATACTGCCCTTGCCGCCCGGCTTGCCGGGGCGCGGGCGCTTCTTTTCCCGAGCTTTGCCGAAGGCTTTGGCTACCCGCTCGCTGAAGCCCTGCAATCGGGCCTGCCGGTTATCTGCGCGGATCTGCCCTGCTTTCGCGAGATCGCCGGCGACCTCCCCACCTATCTGCCACCCGATGACAAAAAAGCATGGCAGGCCGCAATTGTCGCGGCCGCTACCTCGCCGCGCGAGATTATACCTGATAATATTAGCTTTCCGACATGGGATCAACATTTTGCCAAGCTCAGTATGTTTTTGTATGATAAGCAGCTAGATAACGTGCAGAAAGCCGTAAAATGAGAAACCTGTGGCGACATTACCGGCTGCGATTATTGCGCAAAAAATGGCAGATCCGCACGCTTGCGCGGCGCAAAGACCTGACAAATATCCAAATGAGCAAAAACCATAGCCGACCGGATGGCATTTTTCTGTTTTCCACCATGCGAAACGAAATCGAGCGCCTGCCCTATTTTCTCGAACATTATCGCGGCCTCGGGGTAGACCAGTTTTTTATCGTCGACAATGGCTCAACCGACGGCACCACCGAATTTTTAAAAGCGCAAAGCGATGTATCGATTTGGGTTACCACGGCCAGCTATCGCCGCGCCAAATTCGGGGTGTTGTGGCTCAATAATCTTCTCAACCAGTTTGGCCACAAGCATTGGTGCCTCGTGGTCGATGTTGACGAGCTCTTTATATATCCACACCACACCACCCGGCCGCTTCAGGCGCTTACCCGGTGGCTCGAAGATAGCCTGATCAGCAGCTTTTCGGCGATGTTGATAGATATGTATGCCAAAACCCCGCGCCATTGCGCCCGTGGGCAAAATCCGCTGGAGGTGCTTACCCATTTTGATTCCGGCAATTATACCCAGCGCCGCAATATCCGGTTTACCGAGCTCTGGATTCAAGGCGGCCCGCGCCAGCGCCTGTTTTTCACCGATAGGCCAAGCAAGGCCCCGGCGCTCAACAAAACCCCGCTGATCAACTGGCGCAAACACTATGTTTATATCTCCTCTACCCATCTTTTGCTGCCCCGCAGCCTCAACCAGACCTATGAGCGCGAAGGCGGAGAAAAGATATGCGGCGCGCTGCTGCATACCAAATTTTTGGATGATCTGACCGCGCGCGCCCGCGAGGAACTGGCGCGGGGTGAGCACTATGAAAACAGTGTTGAATACCTTGCCTATGCCGAAAACCCTGATGCCATGGCAAGGATGTGGACCGAACAATCAACCGAATATACCGATTGGCAACAGCTGGAGCGGCTGGGGCTTATTTCGCTCGGGGGTTGGGCATGAGTGTGGGCATGTCCCTGCTGGTGCATCAGGAGTTGGCGCGCGCGGCCGAGCTGGTGCAGGCCCTGCACAAGGCGGGTGGCAAGATCGGCATTCATGTGGATGCCAAGGTAGCAGATACCGATTATGCTACTTTTTACCGCTCGGTTGGCGGCCTGAAAAACGTGGTTTTTGCGCCGCGCCGGCATTGTGAATGGGGGCGCTGGTCATTGGTTGAGGCGCAGATAGCTACGGTAGAAACACTGCTCGACCGGTTTGATGATCTGTCGCATGTGATTCAGCTTTCCGGCTCTTGCCTGCCCAACCGGCCCCTGCCCGAGCTTTTTGCCTTTTTGGCCCGCAATCACAGCACCGATTTTATCGAATCGGTCATGGTTGGTGGCGCGAACTGGATAAAGGGCGGGCTGGAGGCCGAGCGCCTGAGCCTCTATTTTCCGTTTTCCTTCACCAGACATCGCCGCCGCTTTGATGCGTTTGTGTGGTTGCAACGCAAGCTGCGGATCAACCGCAAAATGCCAAAGGGGCTTACCCCCCATATCGGCTCACAATGGTGGGCGCTTACCAGCGCCACCCTCAAAGCCATTTTGAACGACCCTGACCGCGCGCGCCATGCGCGGTTTTTCTCGAAATGCTGGATACCCGACGAAAGCTATTTTCAAACGCTGGTCCGCAAACATAGCCAGCGCGTCAAATCCCGGTCGCTCACCTATTCGCGCTTTGATTACCGCGGCAAACCAATGATGTTTTATGACGATCATGCCCGCTTTGTGGCGCATCTGGACAGCTTTTTTGTGCGCAAGGTTTGGCACGGGGCCGGGCAACTTTACCTTTTTCTGCTTGACCCGGCCCGCCGTGCTGCCCCGCGCAACAAAGATATGGCGGTGGCATTCGCCGCCAGTGTTGAAAGGGCCGAGTCGCGCTGGCTCAAGGGCCGCGAAGGGCTTTTTATGCAGGGCCGCGCCCCGCGCCTGACAGATTTGTCGACCGCCACCAGCTACACGGTTTTAACCGGATTCGACCGGGTTTTCGCAGGCCTGTCGCCGTGGTTGCACCAGCAAACCGGCATTGTTTTGCATGAGGGGCTTTGGTCAAAAAACAAATCCGAGTTTGAGCGCGCCAAGCGTCATCTCAAGGGCAATATGGCCAGCAGCCGCAAGGTCAGGGATAATAACGCCGAAGGTTTTTTGCTGAATTTCGTATGGAACCATAGCGACGATGACCCTATTTTCTGCTTTGACCCTCCCCTAAGCCCGAGCCTGGCCAAATTCATCTCGTTCGATGCCAACGCGCGGGTTTTTCATATAAGCGAGGCCTGGCTGCTTGATTTGCTGCGCAACGATGACCGGAATATAGCCAGCCTTCGCCAGAAGGTGCAGGCGCTCACGCTCAAAGAGCAGGCCTATCTGGCCCAGCTTAAAGCGGGAAGGGCCAAGGTTCAGGAAATATCGCTGGCCGAGGTGATGCGCCAACCCGGCGCGGTGCTGGAAGAGCTGCTTTATTCGCTGCGCCCCCGCCTTGCGGGCGAATACCGCGAAATACCGGATTTTTTGCCCAAAGAGGGGCTGGATGAATTTATTGAATTCCTGCGCGATGCCGGGCTAAACCTATCCGACGGCATCAAGAGCCAGCTAGACCCCGTGAGCGATTATAAATGAGCGAGCAGCCCTTTAACAGCTTTGCGATGTTTGGCGCCATGCGCAGCGGGTCCAACCTGCTCGAAAAATTCCTCAACCAGTATAACGGCCTGAAATGCCACGGCGAATTGTTTCACCGGTTTTTTATCGGGCAGCAAGGATGCCAGAGCTATCTGGGGATCGACCGTGAAAAACGTGACGAAAACCCGCAACTGTTGCTGGATGCGGTTCGCGTGGCCAACCCCGATAAAATTGCCGGTTTTCGCCTGTTCCAGACCCATAATCCGTGGGTAATAGATAAAGCGTTAAAGGACCCCTATTGCGCCAAAATCATTCTGCGCCGCGACCCGCTCGAAAGCTTTGTCTCGCTGCAAATTGCGCTGAAAACAAACCAGTGGTTAATCAGCGATTTCGCGCATCGAAAAGCCGAGCAAATTCACTTTGATCCCGAGGCCTATGCCATCTACCTGCGCGAGCGAAAGGCCTTTTACACCCATATCACCAATGCGCTCACCCTGAGCGAACAGCCGGCTTTCAACATTGATTATGCCGAGCTCGGAAATGTTGAAACCATCAACCGGCTGGCCGCCTTTATTGGTGACAGACATAAAAAAAAGCATCTTGCCCAGCCGATAAAGCGGCAAAACCCCGGCCCGCTTGCGGCCAAGATCCTGAATTATGACGAGGTGCGCGGCCTGCCGGAATTGGCCGGCCTGCTCGAGGAAAAGCCACCGGTTTTGGCCCGCATCCGCGAAAGCGGCACCGATCTTTCCCGCATTTATTTTTGCAAAAAGCGGCCCATTGCCTTTGCGCCTGTGCCGGCAGTGCCCGATCACGGGTTGCGGCAGTGGCTTGAAACCCTCGATTCACGGCCGCCAGAAAACGGGTTTACCGGGCAGCGCTATGCCGAATGGGCACGCCAGCACCCGCAGCCGTTTTTCTTTAGCGTGGTGCGGCATCCGGTGGCGCGTGCCTATAATGCCTTTATGCAAAAGATTTTCGCCACCACTTCCGGCGGCTATTTTGGCATTCGCGAGAATCTGGAGAGCCAGTTTGGCCTGATGTTGCCCGCGGGCGAAATTTCACCGGTGCATCCACGCGCCGCGCTGGAAAAGGGTGGCTACGGGCTGGCCGAACACCGCATTAGCTTCAAGCTTTTTTTAATATTCGTGGCCGCAAATCTCGGGGGCGAAACCAAAATCCGGCAGGATGGCAAATGGCAATCGCAATTCGAGATCATCCGGCGCTATCGGGTCATTCACCCAGAGGTGCAGGTTTTCAAATTTGAGGCGCTGCCCGAAGGCCTTGCCTATATGGAAAACCGCCTGAATTTGCCGGTAACCCAAGAGCAGGCAACCGAGCCCGACCCGGCCTATTCCTTTGCGCTGTCAGAAATTTATGATGCGGAAATAGAGACGCTGGCAAAAGCCGCCTACGGGCAGGATTACAGCGCCTTTGCCTATGCAGCGCTAAGCCGCCTGTGAGCGGTCATTTTCCATCAAAATAGAGGAAATGGCCGTCACATCGCGGGTTGAGCGCAATTTCTGGCAGGTTTCGGGGTTGCGCAGGGTCCGCGATACCCGCGCAAGCGATTTGAGGTGATCGGTCACAGCACTTTCCGGCGCGAAGAGCACAAAAACCAGATCAACCGGTTTGCGATCCACCGCGTTGAAATCAACCGGGGTTTCGAGGCGCATAAAAACCCCTGATACATGCTCTATTTCGGGCAGGCGGGCATGGGGAATGGCCACGCCATTTCCCATGCCGGTGGGGCCCAGCAGCTCCCGCGCTTGCAGCGCAGAAAGCAGCTTGGCTTCGGGCAGGCCATAAACCTCGGCCGCCCGGTTGGCGGCATCCTGCAATACACGTTTTTTACTGCCGGCTTTTGCATCGGCGATAATGGCTTCTGGCAAAAGGAATTTAGAAAGCTCCATTACGGGCCCCATTTATAATTTCGGTTGGGTATGTGCTTACATGCTGTTACGCGGGTCAATCCAGCCGATATTGCCATCATCACGGGTGTGCACCACATTGACACCGCCATGCTTTACGTTGCGAAACACCAGCATATCGGCCCCCATAAGCTCCATTTGCATCACGGCTTCTCCGACAGAAAGGGTTTGCACCGGTGTTTTCATTTCGGCAACAATAAGCGGCTGAAGGGATTCCGGCTCGGCTTCTCCGTTGGCTGACGAGATCACAAAGCTCGGCTCGCCGATGCTTTCAATCGGGTCGATCCGGTCTTTATGGTGGTCTTTCAGGCGGCGCTTATAGCGGCGCAGCTGTGTTTCCATGCGGTGAAGCGCTGAATCAAACGCAGCATAAATTTCGTTGTCGCGGCCTTTGGCCTGCGCCGAAAGCCCGGTCGAAAGATGCACCGAGGTATCGCAGATAAATTCGTGGCCATCCTTGGAAAAGGTCACGTGAGCTTCCAGCGGCCGGTCGGAATATTTTCCAACCACACCGACCAGATGTTCGTTCACATGTGTGGTGAGGGCGTTGCCCACGTCCAGATGTTTTCCGTTGACCTGAATTTGCATGATATCTTCCCGATTTGGGCCCGGATACATCCGGGGATTTTGAATTTATCGGCTCTACAGGGCGCAGAACCTATGAGGGTCAAAGCTGAAAGTCAACCGCTCCGCGCAGCCCATTTTTTGCGGCGCGCAAAGGATGACGGGATCCCCATTTTCTCACGATATTTCGCAACGGTCCGGCGCGCAATATCTACGTCGCTTTCTCTCAATATATTTACAAGTTGATCATCCGAAAGGACATTTGCATGGCTTTCTTGCGTGATAAGGTGTTTAATGCGCGTGCGGGTGCCCAGCGCCGAAAACTCCGCATTGGGATCGCGTGAGGGGATTTTTGCGGTAAAAAAATGTTTCAGCTCAAAAATACCGGCCCGACATATCAGATATTTACCTGAAGTTACCCGGCTAACCGTTGATTCGTGCACGCCGATTTCATCGGCAACCATCGCCAGCGTAAGCGGCCGCATGGCGATATCGCCCTTGTCAAACCAGGCAAACTGATGGGTAACAATGGCGGTGGCAACTTTCAAAATGGTGTTTGCCCGCTGGTCCAGCGCCTTGATAAGCCAATTGGCCGATTCCAGGTTCTGCCGGGTGAACTCCTGTGCCTCTTTGCCGCCATGCGCGATTTCGGTGGCGTAATGCCGGTTTATCAGCACTTTTGGCAGTGCTTCATTGATGAGTTCTACTTTCCATATCCCCATTTCGCCGGGCTTGACCTCGATTTCGGGCGCGATATCCACCACCGGGTCGGGCCCCAGCCCGGTGCCGGGCCGCGGATTGAGGGTTCTGATTTCCGCGAAGATCTCCTCCAGAGAGTCTTTGCTCTCTCCGGTTAATAGCGCCAGCTCGTCGGTATCACCCCTGGCCAGCAATTCCAGATGGGCCAGCACCACCTCCATGATCGGGTCATACCGGTTGCGCGCCTTTAGTTGCAAAGCCAGGCATTCTGACACCGAGCGCGCCCCGATACCCACCGGATCACAGGCCTGCACCGCCTCCAGTGCCCGCTCTATGACGGGTGTTTCAGCGTTCAAACGGTCGGCCACTTCAAATAGCGGCACCCGCAAATAACCGCTTTCGTCGAGCTCGCCCACCAAGGCACAGGCTGCGGCCCTGATCGGCACCGGCAAGGTCATCAACCCGATCTGCGCCAGCAGGTTTTCCAGCATCGATTCGGGCTTTGCCACCAGATCAATCGCTGAAAACCCGTCATTGCAAGAGCGTGACAGCGGCAACTCCAAAACCGGGTTTTTCTCGGCTTCGGATTCCAGATAGGCCTCAAGCTCGGCCCCGCTAAGTTGCAAAACATGAATAGCCTGCTGCAAGCGCGGCGTCATCGCCAGCCTTTGCTGCTGTCTCAAGTCAATGCGTTGCGATATGCCCATTAACCGCCTCTCAAACGCCCAAACGCGTTAAATCCTGAATTGTTCGCCCAGATAAACCTTGCGAACCTGCTGATCCTTCACCACTTCTTCCGGCGTGCCGCTCATCAAAACCGTGCCATCATGTAAAATATAGGCCCGATCAACAATCTCCAAGGTCTCTCTTACATTATGATCGGTTATCAAAACCCCAATGCCACGATCTTTTAGGTGCGCCACCAGATCCCGGATTTCATTTACCGCGATCGGGTCTACCCCGGCGAAGGGTTCGTCGAATAACACATATTTTGGCTGCGCGGCCAGACAGCGGGCAATTTCAACCCGCCGCCGCTCCCCGCCCGAAAGCGACAGCGCCGAAGCGCGGCGCAAATGGGTAATGGAAAACTCGGCCAAAAGCGCGTCGAGCATTTTTTGCTGCCGACGCCGCCCGGTAACCGAAAGTTCGAGAATCGAGCCGATATTATCCTCCACCGACATGCCCCTAAAAATGGAGGCCTCCTGCGGCAAATACCCGATCCCCATTTTGGCGCGCCGATACATTGGCAAAAACGAAATATCGACCCCGTCAATGGTCACGGTTCCCGCGTCGGGGTTAACCAGCCCGGCGATCGAGTAAAAGCAGGTGGTTTTGCCAGCCCCGTTGGGGCCAAGCAGCGCCACCACTTCGCCGCGATGCAGTTCAAGCGACACATCGCGCAAAACCGGGCGCTTTTTATAGCTTTTCCCGAGATTGCGGATAACCAGCCCGCCTTGTCCGTCTTTGAGCTCAAGCGCGGGCATCTAGTTTCCCTGTGTCTGGAAAATGGTCTGCACACGGCCTTCCATTTGCGCGGTGCCCGCGCCAAGATCAATACGCAGGCGCTGGCCCGAAAGCGCATTGGCGCCTTGTGTCAGGATCACATTTCCCTCCATCAGCACATTGCCCGCTACCAGTTCATAAACCGCATTATCGGCCTGCGCGCTGTCACTTCCGCTGACAAATACCACATTGCCGCTGGCCCTCAGCGCCCGCACCGCGCCCGCCCCTTCGCCCTCTGCATAAAGCACCTCCACACGGTCAGCCGACAGCCTCAGGGCCGCCATGCCGGCCACCACATTGCCCGAAAACACGGCGGTTTTAGTGGCTTGGTCAATGGAAAGGCTGTCGGCCGCGATCTCCACCTGCTGGGCGTCGCCACTTTGCAGCGACCCGAAAGGCACCTGCGCCCCTTGCGCAAAGGCGGTGGCCGCAAACAGGCTCAAACTCAGAGATAGCAGCAAGGATTTCATGTTATTTCCCATTATTTGGCAGGTCATAGCGCATCCTAACGTTATTTTCGAACCAAAGCACCCGGTTTTCGCCCTCGATCGTGTCGATTCGATAGGTATCGGCCGAAAGCACGCCGAGCGGGCCCGTCGCATCTATGCCGCTGCCGTCAATTTCGCCGGTGGTCAAATTTACCCGCAGTGTGGCAACCTGTGCTTGGTTGCCATCCGAAGTTTCCAACCGCCCGCCGCTGTCAAAAACCACGGTTTGCGCGTTGATATCCATCATCGCCTTATCTGCCAAAAGCGTAACCCAGCCGCCAGACAAAAAAGTAATCCCCCCCGAAAGGGCGGTGATGACAACAAGGTTTTGGTCATCCGGTAGCGGGGCAATGCGCTCGGCATTCAAATAAAACGGCTCGCTTTTGCTGGTCATTCCGCTGATTTGTGGCTGGGTCAAAAAACTGCCCGATTCCAGCGTATCAAGATCGGCTTTTGAAAAGGCAAACCCGGCCTCGAAACCATTGTCGGAATTGATCAGAAAAACCGTTCCCAACACCGCCAGCGCGATCAGCGGCAGCAAGATTTTCAGCCAGGCCACGGTGCGCGAATAATGGTCATTGCCGCGGGCCATCAGTGGCTAAAAATGTCGATTTCGGGCCAGCCCGCCAGATCAAGCGCGGCGCGGTGCGGTAGGAAATCAAAGCAAGCCTGCGCCAACTCGGTGCGGCCTTCACGGGCGAGCATCACGTTGAGATCAGCCATAAGCCTGTGCAAATAAAGCACATCTGATGCCGCATAGGAAAGCTGCGCCTCGGTTAGCTCTGCCGCGCCCCAATCACTGCTTTGCTGATATTTGGAAATATCAACCTTGAGCAGCTCCTGCAGCAGGTTTTTCAGCCCGTGGCGGTCGGTATAGGTGCGCACCAGCTTGGAGGCGATTTTGGTGCAGTAAACCGGGGCGGTAACCGCGCCAAACCGGTTGAGCATCACCGCGATATCAAAGCGGCCAAAATGGAAGAGCTTGAGGCGGTCAGGGTCTGTGAGCAACCTCACCAAATTAGGCGCTTCGGTCTGGCCTTGGCTGATCTGCACCATATGGGCATCGCCATCCCCGGCTGAGAGCTGCACCAGACAAAGCCTGTCCCGATGCGGGTGCAGCCCCATGGTTTCACTATCAATCGCGATCACGGACCCAAGGTCCAGATCATCCGGAAGGTCGCCTTTGTGGAGGGTGTTGGTCATGGTGAGCCTGCTTTGAAATGGGTTTGCTTCTGTTTAGCGCATAGTGCGTTAACACAAAACCACCAATTGCAGGGCGGGCGGGGTTTTGCTGAAGTTAACCTTTATGCACATGCCGGATATCGATAAAGTGGCAAGCGGGTGAAACGCTCTCACCAGCCGCGCTGCCTGTAAATTACCCGGCCAGAAATTTTGTTGGGTGAAGCGTGGCTAAATATTCGGCTGTCTGATCATCGGATACATCGTTGGAAACCCGGGGGTGCGCACCTCCGCGACCCGGGTAAATCCGAGCCGCTCATAAAATGGCAGGTTTGCCACGTTGTTTGACGTCAAAAATACAGGTTGGCGCGCCCGGTCACACATTGCCAACCCGAAGGACATCAGCCTCCCGCCTATCCCCATATTTTGGGCAGCAGGATCAACCGCAATAAGTTCAAGTGTCCAGTGTGGCTGTTTCGGACGGTGCTGATCGCAGGTGTCGACAATATCACTGTATCGCTCAAGCCTGTCTGGGTGATGCGCGGATTTCTTGAATGCCTCCCATGACGTTTCAGATATTCCAATGCCGGGCGGGTGCCAAATTGCCGCGCCTTCAAAGCCGCTTGTTGCATGGACACCGCCATGGTCAAACGCGGGCTCCGCACAGAGTTGCACATATCTGTGATGCTCGCGCCTGAATTTCTCCGGCGTATCCAAAATCCACTTGACCGTGGGATCTTCGGCGAACCCATTGTCCATAACAGACACCAGTTCGCGCAAATGGCTTCGCGTTGCAACAAATACAGACGGCGGCAGCTTACAGTCTCCCTATCCAATTGACCGATAGATATACTGCCAGCATAGCCCTTTCCCACAAAAAAGTCAGGCGTTATTGATCAAAAACCCGGCGTGCCTTGGCGTTGCCCTTGGCGAACCGACAAAATAGGTATCGACAAGAGGCCAACCGGTGGATTGACTTTAAAAACTACCTATTTTTGCGCGATAAATTCCAGTGTAGCGCGGGCCAATTCATTGCCTACATCCTCTTGCAGGAAATGCCCCGCATTCGGCAAAACCTTGTGCTTTTGGCCCGACGCGCCCGGGATCGACTTTTGGAACAGCTTTTCCACGCCAGCCATGATTTTGTCATCAGCGCCGAATATGGTCAGAAAAGGAATATCCAAGCCCCGCAAGGTTTTCCACGCGGTGCGATTGGGCGCGGCGGCAGGATTGTCCGGCGTGTCAGGCACCAGAATCGGAAATTGACGCGCGCCCGCCTGAAAACTTGCGTCAGGAAACGGCGCATTGTAAGCCTCGACCTCCAAGGCTGTGATTTTGGATACGGTCCCGCCATAGACAATGCGCCCGGCATTGAAATCAGGCACGGTTTGCGAAAATTCCCTCCACGCGTTAAATGCCGCGCCCAACGGTTGATCACCGGTCGGGAGGGCTGTGTTGGCCACCACAACGCGGGCAAACCGCTCCGGCATGCGCGCCACAAGGCGCAATCCGATCAAACCGCCCCAATCCTGACAGACCAGAGTAATGCCCTTTAGGTCGACTTTTTGAAGCCACTCGGTCATCCAGTCCACATGGCGCTGATAGGTATAATCCGACTGTTCTGTTGGCTTGTCAGATCGCCCAAATCCGATCAAATCGGGCGCCAATACCCTTTGGCCAGCATCCGCAAAAACCGGAATCATATGGCGATAGAGATAACACCAAGTTGGCTCTCCGTGCATAAGCAATACCGGCGCGGCATCGGATGGGCCTTCGTCCAGATAGTGCATTCGCAGCTTCCCGCCTTCGGTGTCGTCCAGTTCAATATAATGTGGATCGAAGTCAAAATCCTGTAAGTTTTCAAAGCGTTCTTCAGGTGTGCGCAGGAATCTCATTGTGCCTTCCTCTGATTGTGGCGTTTGTCGGCGATGATATCCTGCCTCAAAAGCTGTGGATGGGCCAGCCATATCTAGGGCCTGGCCTTGGTCGAAAAGGGCTCAAAGCTGCCCGCCACCCTTAAAAAAAGCCCCCACCTTCCGGCAGGGGCATTTCAAAATTCAGCACTCAGGCAGCTTAGCCCTCTTGCTTGATCTCTTCACCGGTTTCCTGATCAACCACTTTCATGCTTAGGCGCACCTTGCCGCGGTCATCAAAGCCCATCAGTTTTACCTTAACTTCCTGGCCTTCTTTCAGGATGTCTTTCGGGTGGTTTACGCGCTCATTGGCGAGCTGGCTTACATGCACAAGGCCGTCGCGCTTGCCAAAGAAGTTCACGAAGGCACCAAAATCCATCAGTTTTACAACTTTACCGGTGTAGATTTTTCCCTCTTCCGGAATGGCAACAATCTCGTTGATCATGGCCATGGCTTTTTCAATGCTTTCGCCATTTGGCGAGGCGATTTTGATGATACCGTCGTCATTGATGTCCACTTTAGCGCCCGAAACCTCGACGATTTCGCGGATAACCTTACCGCCCGAGCCGATCACCTCGCGGATTTTATCCGCAGGCACCTGCATGGTTTCAATGCGTGGCGCGTGGATCGAGAAATCGCTGGCGCCGGTCAGGGCTTTGTTCATTTCGCCCAGAATGTGCATGCGGCCTTCGCGGGCCTGAGCCAGCGCAGCCTTCATGATTTCCGGTGTAATGCCGGCAACCTTGATGTCCATCTGCATGGTGGTAATGCCGTTTTCGGTGCCCGCTACCTTGAAGTCCATATCGCCGAGGTGGTCTTCGTCACCCAGAATATCGGTCAAAACCGCGTATTCACCGCTATCTTGCAGGATAAGGCCCATGGCCACCCCGGCAACCGCGTTTTTCAGCGGCACACCGGCATCCATCATTGAAAGCGAGCCACCACAAACAGAGGCCATCGAGCTGGAGCCGTTGGATTCGGTGATTTCAGATACCAAGCGCACGGTATAGGGGAAATCGGTGGCCGCAGGCAAAACTGCCTGCAAAGCGCGCCAAGCCAGCTTGCCATGGCCAATTTCGCGGCGACCCGGGCCAAACATGCGGCCAGCTTCACCCACAGAATATGGCGGGAAGTTATAATGCAGCAAGAAGTTGGAGCGGCTTGAACCATGCAGCGCGTCAATGATCTGTTCGTCGTCGCCGGTGCCAAGCGTGGTCACCACAAGGCCCTGGGTTTCGCCACGGGTAAACAGAGCCGAGCCGTGGGTGCGGGGCAGCAGGCCCACTTCCGAAACAATCGGGCGCACGGTGGAAAGATCGCGGCCATCAATGCGCTTGCCGGTTTTGATGATATCACCACGCACCACGTCACTTTCGAGCTTTTTGAAAGCGCTGTCGAGGTTGCTATCCTCAAGGTCTTCCTCGGTAAGGGCGGCCTTAATGGTTTCACGCGCGGCTTTAATGGCCGTGGTGCGCTCTTGCTTGTCGGTATTGGCAAAAGCGGCGCGCATGGCGTCTTCGCCCGCGGCTTTAACCTTGCCATAAAGCTCCGCATAATCGGGTGCCTGAAAATCAAACGGCTCTTTGGCGCCATCTTCGGCGAAGTCCATGATCAGGTCGATCACCGGCTGCATCTGGGCGTGGCCAAATTCAACGGCGCCCAGCACTTCGGCTTCGGAAAGCTCGTATACTTCGGATTCAACCATCATCACGGCGTCTTTGGTGCCGGCAACGATCAGGTCGAGCCGCTGCTCGGGGTTGTTGCGCAGGTCCTGCATGTCATCAACTGATGGGTTGAGCACGTATGAGCCATCGGTAAAGCCAACGCGGGCACAGCCGATAGGGCCGCGGAACGGCGCGCCAGAAAGGGTAAGCGCAGCGGAAGCGGCGATCATGGCCACCACGTCGGGGTCGTTTTCCAGATCGTGGCTCAGCACGGTGCAAATTACCTGGGTTTCGTGCTTGAAACCGGGCACAAATAGCGGGCGGATCGGGCGGTCGATCAGGCGGCTCGTCAGGGTTTCTTTTTCAGAAGGGCGGGCTTCACGCTTGAAGAAACCACCGGGGATTTTACCGGCAGCATAATATTTTTCTTGGTAATGCACGGTCAGCGGGAAGAAATCGAAGCCAGCTTTTGGCTTCTTTTCAAATACAACGGCAGCCAGAACACTGGTCTCGCCATAGGTGGCAATAACGGCGGCATCGGCTTGGCGCGCAATTTTTCCGGTTTCGAGTGTCAGGGTGTCATGCCCCCACTCGATTGATTTTTTGATAACATTAAACATGTTTTTCCTTTATCTGCGGGCCTTGCCCCCTGGCAATCCCGCTGGCCTTCCGTTTCGGTTTTTGTCCTATCACCACGCCCGAGGCCAAGGCGCTGGCAGACAACATCTGGCGGGCACTTCGGGCCCCGCCCGGCCCTTACCTGCAAAAACGCGCCCCGAAAGGCGCGTTGAGCGAATTTTTAGCGGCGAATACCGAGGCGCTTGATCAGGTCCTGATAGCGCGCCTGGTCTTTGCTTTTTACATAATCGAGCAATTTGCGGCGCAGGGCCACCATTTTGAGCAACCCACGACGGGAATGGTTATCCTTTTTGTGGGATTTGAAGTGCTCGGTCAGGGTGGTGATGCGGCTGGTCAGGATCGCGATTTGCACGTCCGGGGAGCCGGTGTCGCCCTCTTTGACGGCGTAATCTTTGATAAGCTGAGCCTTGAGCTCTGGAGTAATCGACATCGGATATCCTTTTTTTTAAGGTTTAAATGCCTTTATGCAACCGGCCACTGCCAAGATGTCGTCTAGCGGGGTCAATAGCAAAAAGGGCCGCAAAAGAGAATCCTCCCAAGCGACAGGGCAGGATATAGGCGGTTTTATGAAGGATGGGAAGGGGAAAACGGGCCGGTGTCCACAGGAAGCGGGATGTAAAAATGGGTTTCGCCTAGCCGTTTTGAAGTATCTTCAGAAACCGGGCGCCAAAGCGTTCGGTTTTTTGCGGGCCCATGCCCGCGATCCGCGCAAGCGAGTCAAGGTTTTGCGGGCTCTGCGCGGCGATTTTGGCCAAGGTGGTATTGGTGCAGAAAAGATAGGTATCCAGCCCGTTTTCACCGCGCACCAGCTCAAGCTGGGCTGCCTGCAACTGGTCAAACAGCGGCCCGGCATCGCGCCCTGCAAGCTTGCGGCGCGCCGGGTGCACTGCGGGCGTCGGGGTCTGGTTGATCACTTCCAGAAATATCGC
>Ga0316205_10000747_pt1 | contig 51351 bp, 51 predicted proteins | sample 3monthpyrite_MG_FD_204941 | JGI IMG/M metagenome (GOLD analysis project Ga0316205, IMG submission 204941) | Microbial mat bacterial communities from mineral coupon in-situ incubated in ocean water Damariscotta River, Maine, United States -... | ecosystem: Environmental > Aquatic > Marine >...
TATGCGTTTGGCTGGTTGCGCACAGAAACCGGCGTACATCGACTGGTAAGAAAATCACCGTTTGATTCTGGTAATCGCCGGCATACTTCATTTGCCTCGGTCTTTGTCTCGCCGGAAGTGGATGAGTCTATTGATATTGAGATTAATCCCTCTGATTTGCGCATCGATACATACCGTGCAAGCGGTGCGGGTGGACAGCATGTTAACAAGACTGATTCCGCAGTAAGAATCACCCATGAACCCACAGGGGTCGTGGTGCAATGTCAAAATGGTCGTTCGCAGCATCAAAATAAAGATCAGGCGATGAAGCAATTAAAGGCCAAACTTTATGAGGTAGAATTGCAAAAGCGTAATTCGGAATTGCAGGCCATGGAAGATACTAAAGCGGATATAGGTTGGGGCAGTCAGATACGATCGTATGTCCTGGATCAATCGCGAATTAAAGATTTGCGTACCAATATTGAAAAAACCAATACTCAGGCGGTGTTGGATGGTGACCTGGATGATTTTATTGAGGCGAGCCTTAAAAGCGGGTTATAAACTTGGCGGCCTTTAGACTTAATTTATAAAACTAGCTGGAAAAGATATGTCAGATAACGACAACAATAACGTAACTCCTGAAGATGAAAACAAACTGATCACGCAACGCCGTGAGAAATTAAAGGCCATGCGTGAAGAGGGTATAGCCTTTCCTAATGATTTTCGTCGCAACGTCGTCGCAGGTGAATTGCATGCTGAGTATGGCGAGAAAAGCAAAGAAGAACTAGAAAAGCTGAGAGTTCGTGTAAGTGTGGCTGGCCGTATTATGCTCAAGCGCGATAGCGGAAAAATGACTTTTGCATCAGTACAAGATATGTCTGGTCGGATCCAGCTCATGATTAAGACAGACATGTTGCCAGACGGTTATTACAATGAACACGTAAAAAAATGGGACCTGGGCGACATCATCGGTGCAGAGGGTGCGCTGATGAAAACTAACAAAGGTGAATTGTCAGTAAAGGTCGACGCCATTCGTTTGTTGACCAAAGCATTACGTCCTTTGCCTGAGAAATTTAAAGGCCTCAGTGATCAGGAGACACGTTATCGTCAACGCTATCTTGATTTAATCATGAACGATGATTCGCGTAAAACATTCCAGTTGCGTTCGAAAATTATTACTCACATCCGGCAATTTTTAACTGAGCGTAACTTTCTTGAAGTTGAAACACCGATGATGCAGGTTATCCCGGGTGGCGCAACGGCTCGTCCGTTTACGACCTATCATAATGCGCTGGACATGGATTTGTATTTGCGGATCGCACCAGAGCTCTATTTAAAGCGGCTGGTCGTTGGTGGTTTTGAAAGGGTCTTTGAGATTAACCGAAATTTCAGGAACGAAGGCTTATCAACAAGGCATAATCCTGAATTCACCATGATAGAATTCTATGAGGCCTATGCTAATTATCATGATCTTATGGATATTACAGAAGGCATGCTACGTTCGATTGCAGAGAATGTAATTGGTAATACAAAAATACCTTATCAGGGCGATGAGTACGATTTTGGTAAACCCTTCGTACGTATGACCGTCAAAGAGTCAATCCTGCACTTTAATCCTGATATCAAAGCAAAAGAGCTAGATAACCTTGAACAAGCTAGTGCAATTGCAGAGCGTCTTCAGATACCCTTAAAGAAGACCTATGGCCTGGGCAAAATACAAATCGAAATATTTGAGAAAACGGTTGAGCATCGTTTAATGGATCCAACCTTTATCACTGCTTATCCAACAGAGGTGTCGCCATTGGCACGTCGTAATGATGATGATCCTTTTGTCACGGATCGCTTTGAATTTTTTGTCGGTGGCCGTGAAATTGCCAATGGCTTTTCAGAGTTAAATGATGCCGAAGATCAGGCTGACCGCTTTAAGGCGCAAGTCGAAGAAAAAGAAGCGGGTGATGATGAGGCTATGTTCTTCGATGAAGATTACATTACTGCTCTGGAGCATGGTATGCCGCCTACCGCGGGTGAAGGTATCGGTATCGATCGCTTAGTAATGTTGTTCACAGACTCACCATCAATACGTGACGTGCTGTTATTCCCACATATGCGCCCTGACAGTTAATCTTAGTTTAGAGTGCTTGTTATAAAAAAGGCACATCGTTTCGATGTGCCTTTTTACTTGATTATTTATTGTTGTTCTAAAACGATTACCCTAGTGCTGCCTGTGTTTCCTGTACGGCTTCAACATCTACCATTTCAGATTCGGGTTCAAGCCCAAGTTTAGCGAATGCCTTAACTGTGCTTAAGTCAACTTTCGTAAGCGGGTGATCGCTACCCATATGGCTTTCAATGTTGGCTACGATAATAATATCGACATAGTCGGCAGCACCGGCTTTGTCACGGGTAATATCTTCATGCTCAGCAGCAACCGCAATGATTTCATCAGAGAAATTCCATTTCCTAAGGATTGCTTCACCGACAGCACAGTGGGCCTTACTAATAATCGAGTCGAGCAGGGCCTCGTTTTCGAGCAGCTCTGGCACGTCTTCCGCCATGGTAAGAATCGGTAAAGCACCAATATCATGGACAAGACCTGCAAGAAGTGCTTGATCAGGTTTTAGCTTAGTAAATTGACCGCATAGTGCATGGGAAAGTGCGGCGACTTGGGTGCTGTGTTCCCATAAGGTGCGCAAGCGTTTGTCTGTCGCATCCGAGGTGGCTTGAAACATTTGCTCCATCGCAATACTGGTAACCAGATTGCGTGTCATGTCGCCACCCATGCGTGTCACAGCAGCCTCGACTGATTCAATTGTACGGGCAGCCCGAAGCAATGGACTGTTAGCTACCTGGATAAGCCTTGCTGATAGTGCTGTATCGCTGGTGATGACTTTGGCGACATCGCCCAAACCCGCATCTTCGTCTTCGAGTGTCTCTCGCACTCGCAAGGCGACTTCTGGCAAAGTCGGCAAGACTAGTTTGTCATTTTCCAGATCTGAAAATAGTTTATCGAGGAGTTTTTCTTCTAATTCATTAAACACAGTGTTCCCCTGGGTCCCTGTTATCAACTAACAAAGATATCGGCATCCTTGCCGGAATAGTTGAGGAAATTCTTCTAATCCAGGACGTATTATTTGGATTCTAATGAATAGGGTAGTGACTCGAAGCTGAGCAAGGGGCCATCCGCTGAGCCCAATCGTAATTCTGTACTACCGGCGTGATTGAGCCGTATGACCGCAAGTAAATCAGTGCCTTTGCTGGCGGAGGGCTGAGCCATGACAACCTTGCCGGCCGATTGGCCATCACCACCATGTAAATAGAGATCATCACCAGCAGTTGGGATGTCCTCGTCATCCGTATGGAGTTTGAACATGCGCCGTTTGGGTTTACCCAAGTAGTGCATGCGGGCGACGATTTCCTGGCCTGGATAGCAGCCCTTTTTGAAGTTTACTCCGCCAATGAGCTCTAGATTAAGCATCTGGGGCACAAATTCCTCGACGGTTTCAGCCTGAATACTTGGCAGGCCTGCCTGTATATCCAGCCAGTTCCAGCTCTGGGCACTCACAGCACCGCAATTTGGGGTTAGCCTTGACCAGATCGCCTGGCCTGCTTCAAGCGAGCAAAGGATGAGATGGCGCGAGGGGGTGGCGGGTATTTTAGTGACGAATGTTTGTTCATTAATTAGCAATCCATAGTCAGACTCAGGCAGCGCCATGTCGATATTATCAAGGCTATTACCAATAAGTCCCATACAGACCATTTCATCACTGACATCAGTAAGATTGACCTGACTGCGCAGTACAAACATACGCAGACGCTTCAGTGTCTTCTCCTTCAATGCGTGCGGGAAGACTAAATAGTATTCGTTATCAACGGGAATGATTAGAAATTGCGCAAGCATTCTACCCTTAGGATTACAGTAAGCACTTATCTGACTTGTGGATTGGTCAATCAAGGTTATGTCATTGCTAAATTGCGCTTGCAGAAAAGCTTGTGCATCGTCTCCGGCAACATGGATGATCCCAAGATGGTCCAGGCTGGCAAGGTGGCATCCTGACTCTAGTTGTGCAAACTCATCGCGAGGGTTATTTGCGAAACTTATTTGGCCTTGTTCGTTAACTTTCCCTCCATGTTGGGTTAGAAAATTTTGCCATTCATTTGTCATGGTTATTTCACCGTCGCATCTTTTAGTCTGTCGTCAATCAAGAGGCAGAGATTGTATCTCATTGGACGAACGATGCAATTGCGCTACACTTTAGAGCAATGATAACAAAGCAAAAAAGACCTAAGTTTCTCAACCTCTTACGCATACACTTACCAGTTACAGGGGTGAATTCTTTTGCTCATCGTGTATCAGGTGCGTTGTTATTCTTGTCGGTGCCTTTACTCATATATAGCTTTAGTCTCTCAGTTAGAGATGCGGCGAGTTTTGAGCAGCTCCTGGCCTTATTCGTAACACCTTTGTTTAAAGTGATTTCCACCTTACTTGCCTGGGCGGCAGGCCATCACTTGTTAGCAGGAATTCGTTTTTTGTTGACAGAGCTTGATATTGGTACGTCGTTAACATCTGCAAAAAAAGCCTCATGGTTTATTAATATCGCAGGTGTTGTTGTCTTTTTATACGTTGGTTACTGCATCTGGTTATGAGTTGGCGCGCACAAGGAATGCGAACTTGGTTGCTGCAGCGGCTCTCAGCGATTTATATGCTGTTATATGGCATTGGTTTTGCCATTTATGTCTTTAATTATGACGTGGTTGATTTCGCGAGTTGGCAAGCCCTGTTTGTTCCCCCTGTTGCAAATATTGCGACACTGATTTTCTTTTTCTCTATTTTGTATCATGCCTGGGTTGGAGTACGCGATATTTTGATTGATTACGTTAAGTGGTCACCACTACGTTTTGTCTTATGGACGTTGGTGACGGCACTATTGATTGCATTGGGGATCTGGGTGACCATGATTTTATATAGTGTGGTTACAGTATGAATATAGCCAAACGCAAATTTGATGTACTTGTTATTGGAGCAGGAGGGGGCGGCTTACGATCTTCTTTGCAATTATCGCAAGCCGAAGCAAAAGTTGCAGTAGTCTCTAAGGTGTTTCCAACACGCTCCCATACGGTTGCGGCACAAGGCGGTATGAATGCAGCACTAGCAAATGTGAGTCCCGATAACTGGCATTGGCATATGTTTGATACGGTAAAAGGAAGCGATTACCTGGGCGATCAAGATGCTATTGAATATATGTGCCGGGCAGCTTCGCATTTAGTCTATGAACTGGAACACCAGGGTGTACCTTTTTCTCGTTTAGAGAACGGTAAGATTTATCAGCGTCCGTTTGGTGGTCAGAGTCAGAACTTTGGTGGTGAGCAAGCGGCAAGGACCTGTGCTGCTGCCGATCGAACCGGCCATGCAATATTGCATAGTCTCTATCAGCAGAACATCCGTGCCAAAACACATTTCTTTGATGAATTCTTTGCGATCGATTTGATTCGTGCCGATGACGGAATGATCTTAGGTGCGCTGGTGTTGGAAATAGAAACCGGTGAACCATTAATTATTGAAGCAAAAACAACATTGTTAGCAACAGGTGGTGTGGGCCAGTTATTTAGAACAAATACGAATGCACGAATAAATACTGGCGATGGTCTGGGTATGGCATTGCGCGCAGGCATTCCACTCGAAGACATGGAGTTCTTCCAGTTTCATCCGACCGGAATTGCCGGCAGAGGCATGTTGATCACCGAAGGTGCACGTGGCGAGGGTGGTTTTCTTGTAAATAAAGATGGCGAGCGCTTTATGGAACGTTATGCGCCACATGCAAAAGACTTAGCAAGTCGTGATGTGGTGAGCCGTGCAATTTCTACTGAAGTACGTGAAGGCCGTGGCTGTGGTGAAAATAGCGACCATGTCATGCTGAAACTGGATCATTTGGGAAAAGAAGTACTCGCGAAAAGACTGCCTGGTATTAGTTCAATGGTGAAAACATTTCTTGGTATTGACCCTGCGGAACAGGCGATTCCCGTTTTTCCAACAGCGCATTACACCATGGGTGGGATTCCTACGAATAAAGTTGGCCAGGTGGTTGTACCTGTCGAGCAAGGTGAAGAGTCTGTACAAGGCCTATATGCTGTCGGTGAATGTGCTTGTGTCTCTGTGCACGGCGCCAATCGATTAGGCGGCAACTCTCTGCTGGATATTGTTGTGTTTGGTCGTGCCGCGGGTAATCACATTATTGATTTTCTCAAAGACAATCGATATCACCGCCCGCTGGAAGAGCAGGGTCTGGATATGGCGATGGAGCGATTAGCTCGCTGGGATAAAAAAGGACAAGGCGAAACCGTTGCCAACATAAAGTATGAACTACAGTCGATAATGGAAGAATACTGCGGTGTGTTTAGGACTCAGGATGTATTAGATAAAGGTCTGGAAAAAGTGCTGGAAATTGAGCAGCGTATGGCCGATGTTCGTCTGCAGGACCATAGCAAGACATTCAATACAGCACGGATAGAAGCGCTGGAGCTGGAAAACCTGGTTGATCTGGCGATAGCAACTGTCGCCTCGGCCGCAAAGCGCCATGAGAGCCGTGGCGCACACTCACGCATAGATTACCCAGATCGTGATGACACACGATGGTTAAAGCACAGCCTGTATTATAAAAAGGACAATCTTATTGAATATAAACCGGTGCGACTCAAAGCGATGACAGTTGATACCTTTCCACCAAAAGAGCGCGTTTACTAAAGTGAATACTAAATTAGTACGATAATTATCGAGATGGCAACTAAAGACAAAAATTATGTTATTTAAAGTGCAGCGATATAATCCGGAGACGGATAAGAAACCTTACATGCAAGAGTATCGTCTTGATGATGTTACTTCTGGGATGATGTTGCGAGACGCGCTACTCAAGATAAAAGAAAGTGACGAGACATTATCTTTTCGACATTCGTGTGGTGAAGGTGTCTGTGGCTCGGATGCACTAAATATTAATGGTAAAAACGGATTAGGTTGTCTGACACCTTTATCCGAACTCAAAGAGCCGATTGAAGTGCGGCCCGTGCCAGGTATGCCCATCATTCGTGATTTAGTTGTTGATATGACCCAGTTTTTTCATCACTACCGTGCAGTTAAACCCTATTTAACAGTACATGATCCCATGCCTGAAGTTGAGCTTGCGCAGACACCGGAAGAGCGCGATAAACTTGATGGGTTATATGAATGTATTCTTTGTGGTTGTTGTACAACATCGTGTCCTTCTTTCTGGTGGAATCCAGATAAGTTCCGCGGACCCGCAGCACTATTGCAGGCCTATCGTTTTCTTGCCGACAGTCGGGATCAGGCGACCGATGAACGACTCCAGGACCTTGATGGGCCATATCGTATGTTTCGCTGTCACACGATCATGAACTGTGTGAATGTTTGTCCCAAGGAATTAAATCCGACGAAAGCAATCCATCACATTAAACAAATGATGATCAAAGAGATGGTGTAGTGAAGGTTGCTCAAACTGACAATGAAGTCTCACGATTACGTTGGCAGTGCCGCCGAGGCATGCTGGAACTGGATGCCTTGCTTGGTGATTTTGTTGAACAACATTATATGCAACTGGATGAACATGAAAAAGAAGTATTCAAAGAAGTGTTAAGTTTTCCTGATCAACTATTGTTTGACTATTTTTTTGGTAATGGAAAATCTATCGACAAGGATGTGAATAATGTTATCGAACGGATTCGATGCGCCGTTACGCCTGAAGCTTGATCCCTCAAGACTGCTAATACAATTTCAATTGCTGGTCCATGTGCTGGCAATTATCGCGATTAGCCTTCCTTCATCTGTTCCACTGGCCATTAAGTTAATTCTTTACGTCTATGTGGTTTATAGTGCGGTTCGTATTCAATACGAATATAAGTCAGCTGGCTGCGAGTTGTTTGTTTGGCAGAAAAGTACGCAATGGCTTGAGGTTGTTGATAGAAAAGAAACGTTCTGGTCTTGTCAGACAGGCAATTTAGTCTTGTCCTGGTTTGTTATAGTCACGCTAACTAGTGAAAACCGAAGGCGTCGTCTGTTGATTATCAAAGATCAATGTGATGCACAATCATTTCGACGACTTCGCGTTAAACTGAAATATTTTCAGGGTGAGGCTGCTATGCCTACTGACGCAAGCTGATGCTTGGGAGGAGTTAGAATGGTATTGCTTGCTACTTCATCGTCATTTGTCTCAGGGTAGTCCAGTGTGTAGTGCAAGCCGCGACTCTCTTTGCGCATTAGTGCAGATTGAATTATAAGGTTAGCTGCAACTGCCAGATTACGTAGCTCTAATAAATCGCTGCTTACTTTAAAGTTACCGTAGTATTCATCTATTTCATGTAGTAAGAGATTGACCCGACTATGTGCGCGTTGCATACGCTTGTTGGTGCGGACAATACCGACATAGTCCCACATGAACCGGCGCAGTTCATGCCAGTTATGGGTTACAACGACTTCTTCGTCGGAATCAGTTACCCGAGATTCATCCCACTCAGGAATCTTGACGTTAAATAAGTGTTCATCACGTTGTGATTCAATATGTTCGCTCGCGGACTCTGCAAAGACCAGGCACTCTAATAACGAATTACTTGCCATGCGGTTGGCACCATGTAATCCAGTAAAGGCGACTTCACCGATGGCATAGAGACCGGGGATGTCTGTTTTGCCGTGCAGATCAGTCATAACCCCGCCACAGGTATAATGTGCTGCGGGTACTACTGGTATCGCTTCTTTAGTAAGATCAAAACCAAATTCGAGGCAGCGGTTATAAACCGTGGGGAAATGAGTGCGAATAAATTTTGCAGGTTTGTGACTAATATCCAATAACACATGTTCACTACCCAGTCGTTTCATTTCGTGATCGATGGCACGTGCGACAATGTCACGAGGTGCTAACTCTGCGCGATCATCGAAATCTTTCATAAAGGGCTTGCCGTCGGGTAATTTCAGAATCGCGCCTTCACCGCGGAGGGCTTCTGTTAGCAAGAAAGCCTTTGCTTGTGGGTGGAACAAACAGGTTGGGTGAAACTGGTTGAACTCCATGTTGGCAACACGGCAGCCTGCACGCCAGGCCATGGCAATTCCATCGCCTGTTGCTGTGTCTGGATTGCTTGTGTACAGATAGACTTTACTGGCCCCACCAGTAGCAAGCACGGTGTGATTTGCGTGAAAAACCTTGACCGAGTCACTGTTTCGGTCGAGCACGTAAGCACCCAGGCAGCGATTTTCGCTGTAACCCAGTTTGCCTGAGGTAATAAGATCAACGGCATTATGTTGTTCATATATATGGATATTAGGGTGAGCCTTAGCCTGGTTTGCCAGTGTTGTGGTCAATGCCCGTCCGGTTGCATCGGCGGCATGGATAATCCGCCGGTGGCTGTGACCACCTTCCCGGGTTAGATGAAATCCACTTTTGGGGTGATCGGCGACCTGCCTTGTGAAGGGCACACCCCGCTCAATGAGCCAGTCTATATTCTGTTTGCCGCGCTCGACCACAAAAGATACGACGTCTGGATCGCAAAGTCCGGCGCCGGCATTGAGCGTATCCTGGATATGGGAGTCGATGCTGTCACTCTCATCAATAACAGCGGCGATGCCACCTTGCGCGTAATAACTGCTGCCTTCTTCGATAATTCCCTTTGAAATCAACGCGATACTGTGATTTTCGGCCAGGCGCAGGGCCAGGCTCAATCCTGCTGCGCCGCCTCCAATGAGGAGGATATCGACTTTAATTCTGGGCCTGGCCATATCAGTTTTTACCGTAATAATTTAGAAAGCGGGTATAAATCAATGGAATTAATAGTTTTTTAACGCTTTGCATTCGTTTTACAATAGTCCTCTTTGCTATTTCCAGGACTGGACTACTGTTGGTACTAAATTTAACCAAAATTTCCACCACTTTGCGAACTCTATCTAAAGCACTTTGTCACATAAGTATGGCACAGGTTGGTGCACGTGAGACGAGATCCTTGGCTGCATGCGAGCTCGGATCAGGGACGTTCAGTGAATGAGTGAGCGTCAAAAAGATCAGGTTCTTGTTGAACGGGTGCAGGCCGGTGACAAGCGGGCTTTCGACTTACTTGTTATCAAGTATCAGTCGCGAGTAGTGAACGTGATCAGTCGTTACTTGCGCGACCCGGTTGAAGCACTGGATCTGGCGCAAGAGGCATTCATAAAGGCGTACCGTGCGTTACCAAACTTTCGTGGAGATAGTGCCTTTTATACCTGGTTGTATCGAATTGCGATAAACACTGCCAAGAATTATTTGGTCGCACAGAGTCGGCGGCCACCTGGAAATGACATAGAGGCCTCAGACGCGGAGCAGTTTGAAGGACCATCTGCATTAAAGGAGACAGCTACGCCAGAGAGCATGATGTTGAGAGACGAGATACAACAAGTCATTTTTTCTGCGATCGAGGCTTTACCCGACGATTTACGGACCGCTATTACATTAAGAGAACTAGAAGATTTGAGTTATGAGGAAATAGCAGAGGCAATGGATTGTCCGATAGGAACAGTACGTTCGAGAATATTTCGCGCAAGGGAAGCGATCGATATAAAACTAAAGCCATTACTAGGATAATGATGGCGACTAACATGAGAGACGTTTTTGGTACCCAAGTAGTGGTACCCAACGAGGTGCAAGATGAGAGATGAAATAAAAGAACAGATATCAGCATTAGTCGATAGTGAAGCCTATGATCAAGATATCATTGATCAGGTTAAACATGATGATGAGTTGCGGGCAACAATGACGCGTTACAGCCTGGTTGGCGATGTTTTAAATAATCGCTACGAGCCTGGTTCTCATGAGTTGGCGGCAAAGGTTAGTGATTCTCTCCATGATGAAGCCACCTTGATAACACCTCAACAGTGGCTAAAGAAACCACGACTAATGAAGCAGACTGCGGGTATCGCCCTGGCGGCGACGGTCGCAGCGGTTGCTATTCTTGTCGCTGGTAACTTCTCGGCGACCACGAACACGCAAACAACGGTTGCGGTTGCGGTTGGCCCCATAACCGACAAGCCCGTTCGCATGACCTCGGCGGTACAGCGAAAACTAAATGGCTATTTGGTTAGTCATACTGAATACTCAGCAAGCAGTCAGATGAAAGGCATGTTGCCATACACACGCATTGCCAGCTTTGCACCGGGTCAGCGCGTTGCGACACAGAATGAATCAGGAGCGACGCTTGAAGAATAAGTGGTTATATTTTTTTAGCGTATTGTTAATGCCAGCCGCCGTATTGGCGGACAATGGAAATGTGGAAGCATGGCTGCAAAAAATGCATCATGCTGCGCATATGTCCAATTACACGGGTACGTTTGTTTATCAGCAAGACAGTCAAATGAGTCTGATGCGTATTATCCATGCTGCCACCAAAGATGGTGAGCATGAGCGGCTGGTTTCGCTAGATGATGTTGGGCGAGAAGTCATCCGTAATAAAGGTTCGGTAACCTGTATTTTGCCGGATAGTAAGTCGGTTGTAGTTGAAAAAGGTCGTCCCGAACAACAATTCCCTCCCGCTTTCCCAATGAAGATCGAAAGCCTGCAAAGTTATTACAAGTTTGAGCTAATGAAACAGGAAACGGTTGCAGAGCGTACAGCACAAAAGATAGTTATCTCTCCTAAGGATCAATATCGCTACGGGCATAACTTATGGGTGGATAGTGAAACCGGATTATTACTTAAAACACACCTGATTGATGAAAATGGTAACTTGCTTGAACAATTCATGTTTACAGAAATTGAGTTTATGGATAATGTGCCTGAGAAGTTACTAAAGCCAAGAATTACTGGTGATACCTACACCTGGCATGAGGCAAAAAAACCTGATGTGGACATTGACGCTGAACGCGACGGTGGTAAGTGGATGGTTAAATCTCTGCCTGCTGGTTTTAGAAGTGACATGAAGCGCCACCACAATATGCCGAATCAAAAAGAAGTTCAGCACCTTGTGTTTACTGATGGTCTTGCTTCAGTGTCTATTTTTATAGAGAAACATCAGCCGAGTATGCCAAACCTGGTCGGTGCGTCTAGTATGGGTGCGGTAAATGCATTTGGAAAGTTAGTTAAAGCCCATCATGTAACCACAGTGGGTGAGGTGCCGCGTGCGACCGTACAAATGATTAGTGAGTCAGTAAGTTACCAATCAAAATGATTAAGCAAACTGCAGTTGTTACCAGAGTTGAAGGCGATGTGGCTTATGTAAAGACAGTCCGTGAATCAACCTGTGGTCAATGTGGTGTGCAAAAGGGATGTGGTACGAGTGTTTTTTCAAAAGTACTTGGTAATAAATTTTCTGAACTAACAGCCCTAAGCCCTATTAAAGTAGAAGAGGGTGATGTAGTCATACTTGGTTTGCGTGAGAGCGTTCTAATTAGTAGTGCGCTAAAAATGTATCTATTCCCCCTGCTAATGATGTTTGCCGGTGCTCTTGTCGCCACGTTCGTTAGTGAGCTATTAGATCTTGCTTTAGCCCAGGGTTGGGTTATTTTGTCAAGCTTTGCCTGGCTAGCATTTGCATTTGTATATATTAAGCATACAAGCAGGCGACATGAAGGCAACAGCAAGTATCAGCCAGTTATTTTAAGTAAAGCGACGTTATCTGAAATAAAAGCGTCGCGATTTCCGATAGAAGTTGTTTGAAGTAATTTTGAATGGGTGTTTAATGCGTAATTCTATTAGAGTGATTTTTTTATCGGTTGCCACATCGATCGTTGCCGCCTTATCGTTTGCCTCGGTGAGTCTGGCTGCTTCTTTGCCAAACTTCACAGAGTTGGTTGAACAAGTCGGTCCTTCAGTGGTTAACATCAGCACAACTCAGAAAGTCACCCGTCGACATAATCTTCCTCCTGGGATGGAAATCCCTGAGTTGCCTGAGGACTCCCCATGGGGTGAGCTATTCAAAAAATTCTTTGGCGATGAAGGCGGGACACCCGAGGATTTTAATACTCAGTCACTGGGCTCTGGATTTATTATCGATAAGTCTGGATACATAATCACAAACAATCATGTCGTTAAAGAAGCTGAAGAGATTATTGTTCGTTTGACTGATCGGCGCGAATTTAAGGCAGAGGTTATTGGTACAGATACGCGTAGTGATGTAGCTCTATTGAAAGTGGATGCCGATGATTTGCCGGCGGTTAAATTAGGTGACTCTGATAATTTGAAAGTCGGCGAATGGGTCTTGGCGATCGGTTCACCGTTTGGATTTGATAACACGGTTTCTAAAGGTATTGTCAGTCAGATCGGACGCAACCTGCCAAGCGAGAATTATGTACCTTTTATCCAGACTGATGTACCAATCAACCCGGGTAATTCAGGTGGTCCTTTGTTTAACCTTGACGGTGAAGTTGTCGGTATAAATTCGCAAATTTACAGTCGTACAGGTGGCTTTATGGGGTTGTCTTTTGCCATTCCGGTAAATGTTGCGGTTAACGTGGTAGAGCAATTAAAGTCAAAAGGTAAGGTGTCACGTGGTTGGCTAGGCATTCTGATTCAGGATGTGAACAGAGAGCTAGCTGAATCATTCGGCATGAAAAAACCGATGGGTGCCGTTGTGTTAAGAATTATGGATAACTCACCTGCATCAGAGGCAAAATTTAAGGTTGGTGATGTGGTTGTTGAGTTTGATGGTAAGACGATACATCGTTCCTCTGATTTACCGATCGCGGTTGGCTCCACTCGTGTCGGCTCAAAAGTCAAAGTCAAAGTCATTCGTGAAGGCAAAAGTAAAACCTTAAAGGTCACAATTGCTGAATTACCAAGCGAAGAAGAGTTGGCAGAAGTAAAACCTCAAAAGCCTTCTAAGGTAAATCGTATTGGTGCAGTGGTGAAAGACCTGAGTAGTGAGCAACGCGAAGCACTCGATATACCCAGCGGTGGCGTGTTAGTCACTGATCTAAAGGCTGGCCCTGCACGTGATGCCGGGATCAGACAAGGCGATGTGGTATTAAAAATTGACAATAAAGATATAAAAAATGCAGAGCACTTCCGTCAACTCGTTAAGAAATTGCCTGCCGATAAATCTATGCCTATTTTGATTCAGCGGCAGTCGGCACCGATATTTCTTGTTATTAAGCTGGGAAAAAAATAACTATCGAAATTGCTTTGTACATACGTGAAGGTTGTCATTTATGTGAGGCATTTATCGAAGAGCTTGCGGCGTATGATTCGAATTGGCGCGATCGGGTCATCGTTCGCGACGTCGATAGATCTGAAGCCTGGTTGCGCGATTACTCTGAACGTGTCCCGGCCCTGGTGATAGATGGTAAGTTGGTGTGCGAGTATTTCTTCGATCCTGGCAAACTTTCTCCTTATTCCCGAGACTAAAAGTGGGTTAAAATAGGTCGGATGTTTTTATGAGGCGCTTGTAGCGCCTTTTTCTATTCGGCAATTTAGAGGTAAGTCCTTGAGCGACCTGCAACATATACGAAATTTCTCCATTATTGCTCACATTGATCACGGTAAATCCACCATCGCGGACCGGTTTATTCAGATTTGCGGCGGATTAACTGAGCGTGAAATGGCCGAGCAGGTCCTGGATTCTATGGATCTTGAGCGGGAACGTGGGATTACTATCAAAGCCCAGAGTGTAACCCTGGACTATACGGCGCCAGATGGTGAGGTTTATCACCTCAATTTCATTGATACGCCAGGCCACGTAGATTTTTCCTATGAGGTCTCTCGCTCCTTAGCTGCGTGTGAGGGAGCCCTTCTGGTGGTCGATGCCTCTCAGGGGGTCGAGGCCCAGAGTGTGGCGAATTGTTATACAGCGATTGAGCAGGGGCTCGAGGTCTTACCCGTCCTCAATAAAATAGACTTGCCTGCAGCCGATCCAGACAGGGTCATCACTGAAATTGAGGAAATCATTGGGATTGAGGCCAAAGATGCCTGCCGGGTCAGTGCCAAGACCGGTACTGGTATTGAGGAACTACTTGTCCAACTGGTTGAGCATATCCCACCGCCTGAAGGGGACCCAGAGGCGCCTTTAAAGGCTCTTATCATCGACTCCTGGTTCGATAATTACCTGGGTGTTGTGTCTCTGATACGGGTTAAGCAGGGCACGATACGCAAGCGACAGAAGATTCAAATGATGTCGCTGGGACGCCCCTACCAGGTTGATGCAGTGGGCATTTTTACCCCGAAAAGGGTCGAAAAACCAGAATTGTCAGCGGGAGAAGTGGGTTACCTGATATCGGGGGTTAAGGAAATCGATGGCGCGCCTGTGGGTGACACGATTACAAGCATGGATAATCCAGCCGAAGAGGCCCTGGAAGGATTCAAGCCTATCAAACCCCAGGTCTTTGCCGGATTGTATCCGGTGAGTAGCGATGATTACGAAGATTTACGCGAGGCCCTTTCCAAGTTAAAGCTCAATGATGCTGCTCTATTCTATGAGCCTGAGGTGTCGCAAGCCCTGGGTTTCGGGTTTCGATGTGGTTTTCTTGGCATGCTGCACATGGAGATCATCCAGGAACGCCTTGAGCGGGAATATGATATTGATCTCATCACCACGGCGCCAACAGTAGTATTTGAACTGGAGACAAATAATGGTGAGATAATTCGGATCGATAACCCGGCTGATTTACCAGAGCCAACCTACATAAATGAAATTCGTGAACCTATCGTTGTCGCAAATATCCTGGTACCGCAAGAGTATGTTGGGAATGTGATCAGTCTCTGTGTTGAAAAACGTGGGGTTCAAAAAGCGATGCAGTATTTAGGCAACCAGGTCTCACTGAGTTACGAGTTACCCATGAACGAAATCGTGCTGGACTTTTTTGATCGTCTCAAATCTACCAGTCGCGGTTATGCCTCACTTGATTATGAATTTAGACATTTCCAGGTAGCTGATCTGGTTAAACTGGATATTTTGATCAATGGTGATACAGTAGATGCTTTATCTACAATTGTTCATCGTGACCAGTCACAAAGCAGAGGCAGGGAGCTTGCTGAGAAAATGAAGGAACTCATTCCAAGGCAAATGTTTGATGTGGCAATCCAGGCAGCAATCGGTGCAAAAATTATCGCCAGGACAACGGTAAAAGCTTTACGCAAGAACGTAACTGCTAAATGTTACGGTGGTGATGTTTCACGTAAACGAAAACTATTAGAAAAACAAAAAGCAGGTAAAAGACGCATGAAACAAGTTGGGAAAGTTGAAATACCGCAAGACGCATTTCTGGCTGTTTTGAATGTGGGGAGAGAAAAATGAATGTAGATTTCACTGCAATATTGGCTGTATTGTCATTAGTAACCGGTACTATCTGGGCTGCGTTTGTTATATATAAAAGAGTAACAACCAAACCTTCTGCATCAGTTTCGCCAACTAAAGATGCAACGCAGGATGATTCCAAAAAAGATAAAGCAGTAGAAAAAGGTAAAGAGCGCACTGAGCCATTGCTGGTTGAGTTTTCTCGTTTTCTTTTCCCCGTGTTTATGGTTGTGCTGGTCGTTAGAGGCTTTTTGGTTGAACCATTTCAAATTCCCTCTGGGTCCATGTTGTCTACACTTGAAGCGGGTGACTATATCCTGGTAAATAAATTTTCCTACGGCCTTCGCTCACCGTTAGGTTATTACAAACTGATCGACCTTGGTTCGCCCGAACGTGGCGATGTAATCGTGTTTCGTTATCCAGAAGATCCTCAAATCGATTACATCAAACGTGTGGTCGCTGTTCCTGGTGACAAGATTGCCTACAAGGATAAGGTTGTTTATTTAAATGACGAACCCGTGAAGGTAAAACAACTAGGCCGGTATGCTAAAGACCCTCGATATGTAGAATTACAGGAAGAATTGGGTGAGGTCACACACAACATTCTAACTGTCCCGGATGTTAATATGAGCCCACCATTCGAGGTAGTTGTGCCAGAGGGCCATTATTTCGTGCTAGGCGATAATCGGGACAACAGCCGAGATAGCCGCTATTGGGGTTTTGTGCCAGATGCGAACCTGAAGGGGCGCGCTTTTATGATCTGGATGCACAAAAAAGAAGACGAATGGCCGTCGCAATGGTCACGAATTGGTACTATTATTGAGTAAGCAGTTGATTTTAAAGCTTTCTGGCCAACGAAGACACTGTAAGGTGCAACTCATGGTAAATCTTCAAGGCGACAGAGTAGTAGGATATTGAGGCAAACGATATGACAAGCATGAAAAAACAAAGAGGCATGACAGCAGTTGGCTGGCTACTGGTCCTGGTATTGATTGTTGTGTTTACGATCGTGGGATTGAAATTAATTCCTATGTATATCGATACTTATAAAGTAACAGCATCACTTGATTCGTTAGTTGATGATCCTAAGGCGAAAGGCAGACCGGCTGTCGAGATTCGCAGATTATTAATGAAGCGTCTCGATATTAATATGGTCAGTGATGTCAGCGCACAGGATGTCTCTATCTCACGTACCCGAAGTGGTATAATTGTTGAAGTGGACTACGAAGCAAGGCGGGCTCTGTTTGGCAACCTTTTCATGGTGGTTGTATATAACGAGTCTGTAGAAATCCCGCAATAACTAATGTCTGACTACGCTGTTCTAAGTAAACGACTCGCATATCAATTCAAAGATCCGGAGCTCCTGGCAACTGCGCTGACGCATCGCAGCGCCAACAAACAGCATTATGAGCGGATGGAGTTTCTCGGCGATGCGATTTTAAATCTTATTATTACGGATGATCTCTACCATCGATTTCCTGATGCGACCGAGGGCAAACTCAGTCGCTTGCGCGCATCCATGGTCAAAGGTGAAACATTGGCGCAACTAGCGAAAAATATCGAGCTGGGTGAATTCCTGCACCTTGGTAGTGGTGAACTTAAAAGCGGTGGTTTTAGACGGGACTCGATTCTTGCAGATGTGTTTGAATCTATTATTGGTGCAATCTATTTAGATTCAGGTTATGGGCCAGCAAAGCAATTTGTTTTAACGATGTTTAAAGAACGACTTGAGGATATCGACATTAATGTTGATCTCAAGGATCCAAAGACACGTTTGCAGGAACTATTACAGTCAAAAGGTTGTGATTTACCTGTTTATGAAATATTAAGTACAACAGGACAAGCACATAATCAAATGTTTAAAGTTTCATGTCATGTCGAATTATCTGATAATCCCGCTGAGGGGAGTGGTAATAGTAGACGTAAGGCAGAGCAAGAAGCCGCAAAGCAAATGCTTGATCAACTAGGGCTGCAGCAATAAATTGCTGTCTTACCAATTCACAATATCTTAGGCATCTAGACTATGGCAAAACAATATCGATGTGGTTACATTGCGTTGTTAGGGCGGCCTAATGTGGGTAAGTCTACGCTGTTGAACCATTTGATTGGTCAGAAGCTTTCAATTACTTCGCGCAAACCTCAGACCACGCGCCATCAGATTCTTGGAATAAAAACCACGGACGATGCACAGTACATCTTTGTCGACACCCCTGGATTGCATAAAGGTGGTCGTCAGGCCTTGCATCGGTATTTGAATCGTGCGGCGCAAAGTATTATCCAGGATATGAATGTGATTATCTTTGTAATCGAGGCTAAGCAATGGAATGAAGAAGACGACATTGTGTTATCCCATCTACAACACAGTGAATGTCCAGTAATATTGGCGATTAATAAGATTGATATCCTGAAAGACAAAGAAGAGCTGTTGCCTTTTCTTGAAGAGGTATCTGCAAAATATAAATTTTCCGGGATAATGCCAATTTCGGCGAATAAGAATATTCAGCTGACAGAACTTCTCGAAAAAGTACGAGAGTATTTGCCTGAGTCTGAGGCTTTCTATCCCGATGATCAGATTACTACACGGAGTTCACGGTTTATTGCCGCAGAAATGATCCGCGAGAAAATTGTACGGTCACTGGGAGATGAGTTGCCTTATGCAACAACAGTTGAAATTGAGAAATTCGATGACACTCCGAAAATATTGAATATTCATGCTCTGATAACAGTTGAGCGTGATAATCAAAAGGCAATTGTGATTGGCAAAGGTGGTGAGCGAATCAAAAAGATTGGTATGCAGGCAAGAAAAGAACTACAGAATTTTTTTGAGAAAAAAGTAAACCTTAAGACATGGGTTAAAGTGCGCCAAGGTTGGTCAGATGATGAGCGTGCATTACAACAATTAGGTTATATCGATGAATTCTGATCCTGTTAGCTTGAATATGCAGGACAAGGCCTATGTGCTCCATTCCCGCCCGTACAAAAATACAAGCATGATTATCGAAGTCTTAACCCATGAACATGGGCGTATGACGTTGGTAGCTAAAGGTGCGAAACGTGCTGGCTCGCCATTTCAAGGCTGCCTGGAATTGTTTACGCCTATTTTTATTGCATGGGGTGGGCGCAGTGAAATGAAAACACTCTATAAAGCTGAGACAATCTCGGGGCCTAATAACTTAAAGGGTGATTTAATATTTACTGGCTTTTATCTAAATGAGCTAATCATGTATCTATTGCATAAACACGAAGCACATGTCGCGTTGTTTAATGCCTATCAAGATTGTCTTAACAATTTACAAGCGGGTGAGGATACGGAGTTAGTACTGCGCTACTTTGAGCTTAGTTTGCTTAATGAGCTTGGTTATGGTGTTAGCCTCGATCACGAGTTACAAACAGGGGAACCTGTTCAGGCTGATAAGCAATATGCCTACAACATGGAAACTGGTATCTCATCTGTGACAAGCAGTGATTCTGCTGTGCTCAATATTTCAGGTGATACTCTGCTTGCCTTGTCTGCTGGAGAAATATCTACAGAAAGACAAAAATCCGAAGCGAAACGATTACTACGTAGTATTTTGGAATATCATTTAGAAGGGCGACCAATTAAAACGCGCGAGCTTTTCGCTCAAAAGAAAAAATTTCCTTTGTCTCAGTAATTCACTTACACATATAATAAGAATATGTCGAAACATAAAATATTACTTGGTGTGAATATCGATCACGTGGCGACTATCCGTCAGGCGCGTGGTACGCGCTATCCAGAACCATTACAGGCAGCGATGCTGGCTGAGCAAAATGGTGCAGATGCGATCACCTTGCATCTAAGGGAAGATCGCCGGCACATTCAGGATCGTGATGTGTATATGCTTAAAGATATGTTAAATACACGCATGAATCTGGAGATGGCGATTACGGATGAGATGCTAGCGATAGCGGGCAAGGTTAAACCTGAGGACTGTTGTTTAGTCCCTGAGCGACGTGAAGAATTGACCACAGAAGGTGGTCTTGATGTCTTGGCGCAAAAGGACAAGGTGAAACATGCCTGTCAGGTATTAGCAGATGCAGGTGTGCGTGTTTCCCTGTTTATTGATGCAGATGTAAAACAAATTGAAGCGGCTGCAGAATGTGGTGCACCTGTTATCGAAATCCATACTGGACATTTTGCCGATTATGCATCAGAAGATGCCAGGCGGGCAGAATTGACCCGAATCGTTAAGGGCGTAGAAGCGGGTGTTGATGCCGGTTTGCATGTCAATGCCGGTCATGGTCTGGATTACCATAATGTTACCGCCATTGCAGAGATTGGCCAGATTCGGGAACTTAATATTGGTCATGCAATCATTGCTCGCGCCATCTTCACGGGCTTACCAGAGGCGGTTTCAACCATGAAACGATTAATGCAGGAAGCACGTCAGTAAAGGCGGTCTATCGTTAAGCGACCCAGCTGCTAGCCAGCGCCTGACGACCTTGGTCCAACAGACGTTCGATCTCTTTTGTAAGGCCGGTGAAATTTTCTTCAATTTTGGCCATATTTTCTTCCTTTACTGCAGCCTCCATGATTTGCGCAGCTGTTCGCAGTGCTGGAACGCCACAATACGCCGTTGAGCCATAAATTTTGTGTGCGTGATCCCAGCAACCTTGCAGATCATTTTCCTTTATTGCGATATGTAATTTTTGCTTCAGCTCGGGAAGTTCTTTGAGTAGCATTTCGAAAAGCTCTTTGGCCAGCTCTTCATTGCCAGCAGCTTGCTCCAGAGCGAGCTGGTAATCGATAACGTCAGTCATATTCTTCTTATAAGTATGCTATTTAATGAATTCTGTTAGAATAATGCATTATCTATAAGTATAGGTCTAGTCTACACGTGAGTTCGTATCCCACAATTGAGAATTTTATCGGCAATACCCCTCTTGTTCGTTTGCAGCGCTTGCCAGGTGAGACATCCAACCAAATTCTAGTAAAACTGGAAGGTAATAATCCTGCGGGGTCTGTAAAGGACCGACCTGCACTAAGCATGATTAAACGTGCTGAAGAGAGGGGAGAAATCAAACCTGGCGATACCTTGATCGAAGCAACCAGCGGTAACACGGGTATCGCGTTGGCGATGGTAGCTGCGATCAAGGGATATAAAATGATCCTGATTATGCCTGAGAATATGACCGAGGAACGGCGTGCCACTATGAAAGCCTTTGGAGCGGAGCTGATCTCCGTTAGCGCAGATGAGAGTATGGAGGGTGCACGTGACCTTGCATTAAAAATGGAAGCAGAAGGCAAAGGTAAAGTACTAGATCAATTTTCAAACCCAGATAATCCCGCTGCACATTATGATTCTACAGGCCCAGAAATTTGGCGTGACACGCAGGGAAATATTACGCACTTTGTAAGCGCGATGGGAACAACCGGCACCATCATGGGGACATCACATTATCTTAAAGACCAGAGCAATACAGTTCAGATTGTAGGGGTGCAACCCGTAGAAGGCGCTAAAATTCCAGGGATTCGTCGTTGGCCTAAAGAATACTTGCCATCTATTTTTGATGCCTCACGTGTAGATCAGACTATGGAAGTCTCGCAGGAAGATGCGGAAATGATTACTCGAGAACTGGCACGACAAGAAGGAATTTTTTGTGGCATTTCATCAGGTGGCGCTGTTGCAGTCGCACTGCAATTGTCTAAACAGGTTGAGAATGCAGTGATTGTCGCCATTATTTGTGATCGGGGTGACCGTTACTTGTCTACCGATGTATTCCCAAGTAGTTAACGTTCGACGTTTTTTTGAAAAAAATATTATATGGCACGCCGTAAACGATCTTTACCAAAAGAACCAGTCAAGGCTCATGTCACTGATCTGACTCATGAAGGCAAGGGGGTCGCCCATATTGACGGCAAGACTGTTTTTATCAACCAGGCACTACCTGGCGAAGATGTTGAGTTCATTTACGTCAAAAAACAACGTCAGTTTGATGTGGGGCGATTACATAGTGTTATCAATGCCTCGGATAAACGCATCGATCCAAAATGCGCGCATTTTTTTATCTGTGGTGGATGTAGTCTGCAACACGTGTCACATGAGCAGCAGATTCAGTTCAAACAAAAAATTCTAATTGATAACTTGAAAAGAATCGGGCATGTCGAAGCCAGGGTGATCAGAGAGCCGTTAAACGGGCCTGAATGGGGTTATCGGCGTAAAGCAAGACTTGGTGTTAAATATGTAGCTAAGAAAGAAAAGGTATTGATTGGCTTTCGAGAGAAGGGCTCCAGTCTACTCGCAGAACTTGAACAGTGTGAAGTTTTACACCCATCAGTTGGTAAGCGCCTTCCTGAGCTTGCTGAGCTTATTCGTTCGCTCAGTTGTTATCGGGCTATTCCTCAGATCGAAATGGCCGTTGGTGACAGTTCAACAGCCCTGGTTTTTAGACACCTCGAGCCTTTGACCGATGCCGATCACGATAAACTAAAAGCATTTGCTAAAAATAATCAGCTCGATATATATCTTCAGGCGGCCGGGCCTGATTCTATTACCCCGTTATGGCCAGTTTCGCCAGAATTGTTCTATCAATTACCTGACTACGATGTGAGGTTCGACTTCTTGCCTGCCGATTTTGTGCAGATCAATGCCGAGATAAATAAAAAATTAATACCCATGGTTATCGAAGCGCTGCAATGCAGCGAAGACATGCATGTGCTTGAGCTTTTTTGTGGCTTAGGTAATTTTACATTACCCATCGCCAGACAGGTGGCAAGTGTGACTGCCGTGGAAGGTGAGGCCAGTTTAATCGCGCGAGCCAAACTAAACGCAGACAATAACGGGATAAACAATGTCACTTATCACGTCGCTAACCTTATGGATGATGTCTCTGTCTTGCCGTGGTGGAAGACGCATCAATATGATTGTGTCTTCATGGACCCCCCGCGTAGTGGTGCTGAGCAGGTCTTACCCGTTATTGCAAAACAAAATATATCGAGAATTGTCTACGTATCTTGCAATCCTGCGACCCTTGCCAGAGATGCAGGTATCCTGGTGAATGAATATGGATACAAATTATTAAATGCAGGGGTGATGGATATGTTTCCACACACGGCACATGTTGAATCAATTGCGGTCTTTGAAAAATAGTAATATGCCTGTTGAAATAGAAAGAAAATATTTACTTCGCAATGACGATTGGAAATTATCGGCAGATCAGGGCACACAATTTGTGCAGGGTTATCTGGTGGGCTCTAAAGCCGCTTCAGTGCGTGTTAGGATCGAGGGTGAAAAAGCATTCATCAATATCAAAAGCGCAACTCTAGGTGTTTATCGGAAAGAATATGAGTATCCTATACCAGTGGATGAAGCCAGAGAATTATTGGCTACATTGTGCGAGCAACCTTTAGTTGAAAAAACACGCTTCATTGTTCAGTATGACGGATTAGAATGGGAAATCGATGTCTTTGCCGGTGAGAACGAAGGATTAGTAGTTGCAGAAGTTGAACTTGAGGCAGAAGACCAAAGAATAAATTTGCCGCCTTGGTGTGGCCAAGAGGTGTCTGAAGATCCACGTTACTATAATGTTAGTCTAGGAAAACAACCTTATTCGACCTGGTAAGCTATACGACGGAAAATATAATGGCTGCAACTCTGATTCATATTGATTTGAACACGCAGAGACTGATGTTGAAGCAGACGGGTAATATTTTGTTTGAGGCAAAGATCGCTAGCGCACTAAAAGGGGTGGGTGAGACCTTTGGAAGTGAACAGACACCCCGTGGTTGGCATGTCATCAGAGCAAAGATTGGCGCGGGACTGACTGAGAATACTGTATTTAAAGGTCGTCGCCCAACCGGTGAAGTCTTTTCAGAAGCATTAAAGTCACAATATCCCGAACGTGACTGGATCTTGACAAGAATTATGTGGTTAAGCGGATTGGAGCCGGGATTTAATCGCTTGGGAAATGTCGATACAATGCGTCGTTACATCTATATACATGGGTGTCCTGATAGTGATCGAATGGCAGAACGTAACTCACATGGATGTATAAAAATGCGTAATGTAGATGTTATCGACCTGTTTGATCGTGTATCTGTTGGCACAAAAGTATTAATTACTGAGTGAAAAAATGACATTAGGACCCGTCATGCTCGATATCGAAGGTGTTGAGCTGAACCAAGAAGATAGAGAATTACTTTTGCACCCATCTGTAGGGGGCATTATCCTGTTTTCGCGTAACTATGAAAATGTCGCGCAATTGGAAAAACTGGTAGCAGATATTCATAACGTTCGAGCGGATAATTTGCTTATTGCGGTTGATCATGAAGGCGGTCGTGTACAACGTTTTCACGATGGTTTTACACGATTACCTGCCATGCGCCGCATCGGTGAACTCTATAAGCAGAATCCCAAAGCATCAAAACTACTCGCTAAAGATGTCGCCTGGTTGATGGCGATTGAGCTTCGTAGTGTTGGTCTCGATTTTAGTTTCGCGCCTGTAGTCGATCTTGATTATTGTCGTTGTGAGGTGATTGGTGACAGATCATTTCATTCAAATCCGAAAGCAGTTTACGAATTGGCTCATGCCTTTTGTCAAGGTATGGATGAGGCGGGTATGGCAAGCGTCGCCAAGCACTTTCCCGGGCATGGTGGAGTAAAGGAAGACTCTCATGTGGCTATCCCTGTCGATGATCGAGACTTCGATACTGTATATCAGAATGACATACACCCCTTTCGACTTTTAATTCAAGACAATCTGGCTGCGATTATGCCAGCACATATTATATATGAAAAAGTAGATAAGCAGCCCGCTGGTTTTTCACGCTACTGGCTAAAAACGGTTCTACGTGAACAGTTAAATTTTAATGGCGTAATATTTAGCGATGATTTAAACATGCAAGGTGCTAGTGTTGCAGGGGAGCATTATTCCGATCGTGCCAATGCGGCAATGCAGGCTGGTTGCGATATGATTCTTATTTGTAATAACCGACCTGCAGCCATCGAAGTGGTTGAGTCAGTAAATGGTCATATAGATCCTGTCAGTGTGACGCGGCTTGCCCGAATGCATGGTCGACATGACATCAGTCGAACTGATATGCAGAAAATGCAACGCTGGCACCAGATTGTTGCCAAAATTCAGGGGTATCTCGATAACCCCAATTTAGAGCTAGATATATAGAGGTGAGTATGGTTGAGTGGTTGGATGCATATATAAAAAATTATACCGGGGAATATACCTGGGTGGTATATATTTTCCTGGTTGTGTTTGCAACCCTGATTGTAGATTTTGTTGTCAAAATCATTCTCAATGTTATTCATTCCAGGTTAGCAAAGACAGCGACATTATGGGACGACGTTTTAGTCTATGCGATACGTTCGCCTTTAAGTGTTTTTATATGGATATTAGGTGCAACTCTAATTTTAGAAGTAATGGAAGTAGAAAAGATCGCTGTTTATAGAGAGCTCGGTTTAGTTGTTGTCATTAGCTGGGGCCTGGTTCGTTTTATAAAGCAAATTGAATTACGTATTCTAAAAAATAGCGAGAAAGTAGGTGAAAAAATCGATCGCACTACTGCTGATGCGATTGTACAGCTACTGAGACTCTCGATAATTATTACCGGTGCTTTGGTTGGCCTGCAAACAATGGGCGTTAATATCTCAGCTATTTTAGCCTTTGGCGGCATTGGTGGTATTGCTATTGGTTTTGCTGCAAAAGACTTACTTTCTAATTTTTTTGGGGGCTTGATGATCTATCTTGATCGGCCATTTGCAATTGGTGACTGGGTCCGTTCCCCAGATCGAAATATTGAAGGCACAGTTGAAAAGATCGGTTGGCGCTTAACGATTATTCGTACTTTTGATAAGCGACCTTTGTATATACCAAACTCAGTATTTGCGACTATCGCAGTTGAAAACCCATCGCGTATGTCCAACCGTCGTATTTATGAGACCATAGGCGTGCGTTATGATGATGTAGCAAAACTGGAAGTTATAATTTCTGATGTTAAGCAAATGCTTCGTGGCCACCCAGATATTGCACAGGATCAAACTATGATTGTTAATTTCAATTCGTTTGCGCAATCTTCTCTCGATTTTTTTGTCTACACGTTCACTAAGACAACAGATTGGATTAAATACCACGAGATTAAACAAGACGTGCTATTTAAAATAAATACGATTATCGAAAACCATGGAGCAGAAATAGCCTACCCAACATCTACAGTACACCTGCCTGAGGCAGTACTTGCTGGGGCCGACAATAAATAGAACCTTGAGGATTTGGTTCTTGAGGGAATTAGGTTAAGCTAGGAATTGAGTTGAATTATGCTGCTCTTTGATATTTAGCTGATACTGATAACAAAACTAAAGTGATACTAATATGCCTGATAAGCTAATGATAGTGATGGTCAATACCGATCCAAGTAACCCATCGGAAATGGGGGCGCCATTTTTTCAAGCGACGGTTGCTGCGGCCATGGATTTCGAAGTCGAAGTCGTAATGACTGGGCGCGCAGGCCAGCTAGCCAAGAAAGGTTTTGCTGAATCGATTCTTGCCCATGAAGGAAACTCAAAAACTATCTATGATTTTATCAAAGAGGCCCATGATGCCGGCGCGGTCTTTAAAGTGTGCACACCAACGCTTGAGTTATGGGGTGATGATTTGATCGATGAAATTCAAGAAACAGTCGGTGCCGCCTATATCATCAGTGAAGCAATGAGTGGCAATGTCGTAACGTTTACTTATTAGGTATGGAATGATGAATGCGAAGGATGCACAAATAGCATATAACAATGCCGATTGTATTTTTAATGACGCGGAAGTACAAAAGGCTATCGATAAAACCGCTCAGGAAATACGAGCCAAATTAACCGATCGTGATCCAATAGTTTTATGTGTCATGACCGGCGGTATTATTCCCGCGGGGCATTTATTAACTCGTCTTGATTTCCCACTTCAAGTTGATTATATCCATGCAACACGTTATCAGGGTGGTACCAAAGGTGGTAAGCTTAATTGGCTGGTGCGTCCAAGTGTATCAATGAAAGGTCGCGACGTACTCATTATCGATGACATTTACGATGAAGGTATTACTTTGAATGAAATTGTAGAGTATTGTTCATCCGAAGGAGCTGATGCGATCTATACAGCTGTTTTGGTTAACAAAGTTCATGATCGTAAGCAGGGTGCCAAACCAGATTTTATAAGCCTTGAAACTGATGATCGTTATCTTTTTGGCTACGGTATGGATTACCATGGTTATTTAAGAAATATCCCAGGTATTTACGCAATCAAGGACAGTTAAATGACAAGTATTGCTATTATAGGTGGCACTGGACTGACAAAACTCACAGATTTATCGATCGTTCGAAGAGAAGTTCATGTTAGTCGATATGGCGAACCATCTGCACCGCTTATAAGGGGGACCTTAAGGGGTGTCGAAGTTTTATTTTTACCTCGACACGGTGCAGGTCACACCATCCCTCCACATAGAGTAAATTATCGGGCAAATATTTCTGTTTTACACGATGCAGGAATACAAAAAGTTGTCGCGATCAATGCTGTCGGTGGGATTGCTGATACTATGCAACCACAAACTATAGTGATTCCTGATCAGATTATTGACTATACATGGTCACGTTCTCATACTTTTTTTGATGAAGGGCTCGAGGGGGTAACGCATATCGATTTTACCGAGCCTTATTGTGAAGAGTTACGTTTGGAAGTCCTAAAAGCAGCTACTGATAGCAATATTGATATTGTTGATAGCGCAACATATGCTGCCACACAGGGGCCACGGCTTGAAACTTCAGCAGAAGTCGATCGTTTGGAAAAAGACGGTTGCCATATTGTCGGTATGACAGGCATGCCAGAAGCGGCTTTAGCAAGAGAACTTGGGATGTGCTACGCTAGTGTTGCAGTCGTGGCCAACAAAGCAGCGGGTCGCGGCGAAGGTGAGATCACGCTAAAGGATATCGAAAACAACCTGAAGGGCGGTATGGGTAAGGTTAAGCAGATTATAGAGAGCTTAATCCAGTCAATAAGCTAGTTACTAGTTAGACTTGATGTCTTCACCCTTATAAGGCCAGGCCAACATGACGATGCCCAGGGTAGGGTGATCGATATAGTGAACTTCTTTGCTGCGCATCTTACGAGTCTGTTGTAACTGGTAACTAGCAATGTGTGGTTCGATCGGCTTGCCCAGATCTTCACGCTCTGTATCCTCATTCGTGTTATCAATCGCAACTTTTGGCTCACTAGTTAGCGGTAGACCTGTTTTGTAGACCAAATTAAAATTAGCATGTAAATAACGCGATAAAACAATCTTTAAATATCCGTCCAGGATGGCTTTAGATTTCGTGACGGTTACATCAGGGGCCGGTAAATTGATGGCAGGCATATCTGGATCAGTTGTTGCTGTTGCAACAGGCGTTTCCTCTGTCTTCTGCGTCACAATATATTCTTTATGTAGACGAATCGGTAGTGTGGTTTCGGCTGTCATACCCGGTTGTCGCCAAGCGGTATGTAATAAAATACGGTATTGTTTGCTTTCTTTTAGCAGTTTGGCGTCTTCTGTCAGTCGATAGGCATTCCCAGGTAGCAGCTTGAAGGTGTGCTTAGGAACATATTCTTTCGGCATCGGCCCAGGGTAAGGCTGGCCCAGGGTCACAAACGTTTCAGGTGGTTCGATAGAGACGTTATTTTTCCAGGCTTCAGAAATTTTGCTTTCTTCATCTAATGACTCAAAGATAATTATTTCGAAGTCATAGTATCGCACCTCATTTGCCAGGCTCACGGTACTGAATGGGGTGGCAACAAGCAGGATAAAAGTAAAAAAGATTCGTTTCATGTCGGTTATGATAATGCAGTCAATCTCTGATTTATGTCGTCTGTATCAAGTTTTAGCCATTCTATACTGACTTATGGGTATTAGGCAAAGCGTGTTTCCGCAGGTTTTTTATTCATTAAACTATCGAGTAGCGTTTTAATAAATTCGACGCGATTTTTCTCGTTTTCTGATTCATAGTTTATTTTGAGCTTACTGTTGCCATCGAGTCGGTAAATATGTGATTTAGTTTGGATTAGCTCGATAATGATACCTGTATCAATGTTGGGTGATTCATCAAACAGGATATAACCGCCTCGATCACTAAGATCAATTTTAATCACGCCAGCTTGTTTAGCAACTGTCCTGATTGTGGCCATCTCAAACAGGTTTTTAATTGGCTGCGGTAATAAGCCAAAGCGATCAATCATTTCGACTTGAAGCTCTGATAATGAAGCAGCATCCGATGCGCTGGCGATACGTTTATAGAGTATTAAGCGCTCATGTACATCTGGGAGATAATCTTCTGGTATGAGTGCGGGAATATGCAATTTGATCTCAATATCTTTTTCAGTCTCGCTGATATCGAGTGCTTTACCTTCTTTTAAGGATTTAACGGCCCGCTCTAGTAGTTCGGTATACATAGAATAGCCGATCTCTTGCATTTGACCGCTTTGTTCGTCTCCAAGTAGTTCACCTGCACCTCGTATTTCAAGATCGTGTGTTGCGAGAGTAAAGCCTGTGCCGAGAGTTTCAATGGATTCGATAGCTTCAAGCCGTTTGTGCGCATCCTTGGACATTGCTTTTTTATCAGGTACGACAAGATAGGCGTATGCACGATGATGAGATCGTCCTACGCGTCCTCTAAGTTGGTACAGTTGTGCCAGACCAAAACGGTCTGCACGATTGATGATTATGGTATTGGCATTAGGGATGTCGATTCCAGTTTCTATTATTGTAGTACAAACCAGTATGCTAAAACGCTGGTGATAAAAATCTGACATCACATGTTCAAGTTCCCTTTCTCTCATTTGCCCGTGAGCAAAACGAATTCTTGCCTCAGGCATGAGTTCAGATAATTTTGCAACTTGCTTCTCAATGGTTTCCACTTTATTGTGCACATAGAATATTTGCCCACCCCGTTTTAACTCTCGGGTAATCGCTTCTACAATGAGACGATCATTCCATTGTGATATAAATGTTTTAATTGCCAGGCGTTTTGCTGGTGGCGTGGAAATAATCGAAAGGTCACGCATACCTGCCATAGACATGTTTAGTGTCCGCGGGATCGGGGTTGCCGTGAGAGTGAGAATATCAATCTCTGCACGAAGTGATTTAAAGGTCTCTTTTTGGCGCACGCCGAACCGATGCTCTTCATCGATTATCACGAGCCCTAGTGACTTGTACTTGATTTCTTTTTGAAGCAGTTTGTGCGTGCCGATTACAATGTCGATTTTGCCTTCACTCAGGCCATTAATGATATTATCCTGATCTTTCTTGGAACGAAAACGCGATAAAGATTCAACCTTGACTGGCCAGTCAGAAAAACGATCACTAAAAGTTTGATGGTGTTGTTGGGTTAGCAGTGTTGTCGGCGTGAGTACTGCAACCTGTTTTCCTGACATCACTGCAATGAAAGCTGCACGCATGGCAACCTCTGTTTTACCGAAACCGACATCTCCGCAGACCAGGTGATCCATTGGTTTTGCATCTTGCATATCGTGAATCACATTATCAATGGCTGTTTGTTGATCCGGGGTCTCTTCGAAAGGAAACTCAGAGGCGAAGGCGCGGTATTGGGCTTCATCAAATTTGTAAGCATAACCTTGCTTAGCCTCACGCTTTGCGTATATTTCCAATAACTCAGCGGCTACATCTCGAATCCGTTCCTGGGCTTTTTTCCTGGCGCGTTCCCATTGTCCACTGCCTAGCTTGTGTAGTGGGGCTGCTTCAGGCGATGCGCCTGTGTAACGGCTGATGAGTTGCAGTGAAGATACTGGGACATAAAGTTTGTCCTTATCAGCATATTCAAGCATCAGAAATTCTGCAGTTAAGTCGCCAGTGGTAATGGTTTGTAAGCCAAGAAATCGACCGACACCGTATTCCTCATGCACAACCGGAGCACCTATGGTTAGCTCTGCCAGGCTTTTAAATATATTTTCAGTATCGCGTTGTTGGCTGCTACGACGACGGCGCTGAAAAACTTGTTGGCCAAATAACTGCGTCTCAGAGATTACGTGAATCTCAGGCTCGAGTAGAGATAAGCCCTGTTCAAGCGGAGCAACGGTGATGCCGAGCTTTTCTTTAGAGTTTAGAAAGGCGTGCCATGATTCAAACTGCACAGGTTGAATCTGATTGTCGCGCAACAACCCTAATAGTGTTTCACGTCTACCGGTGGATTCGGCTGCAAACAAAATACGTGTTTGCGTCTTGTTTATAAAGTTCCTCAGATCTTCTGTCGGAGCCGCGGCACGAGTATTAATTAGTAATTGTGGAGGAGCGGTAGTTTTAAAGTTAACCGCATCCGCTTGTTCGTGTTCGTGCCGTTGCCACTGTATTTGTGGGAATGTTAGCAGTGAATCATTGAATGCCTGTTCATTAAGAAAGAGTTGTCCCGGTTCAAGGATAGGACGCTCGATGTCATGTCGTGCAGACTCAAAACGTTCACTTGCCTCCTGGTTAAAACGCTCAGCCTGTTGATGTATATCTTGCTCAAATAGTAAAAGCGTATTGTCGGGTAAGTAATCAAACAAGGTTTGAGTTTGTTCGAAGAACAAGGGAATGTAATATTCGATCCCAGCAGGGGCATGTCCTTCAGAGACGTCGCGGTAGACAACTGAACGTTTAGGGTCGCCTTCAAATTGAATTCGATAGGATTGCCTGAAGTGTTTGATACCTTGCTCGTCTAAAGGGAATTCACGTGCAGGTAACATATGTAGCTTGTCTACAATTTCTATTGTACGTTGGGATTCTGTGTCAAAGGTCCGAACACTTTCAACTTCATCGTCGAACAGTTCAATGCGATATGGTTTTTTGCTACCCATAGGAAACAAGTCAATCAAGCTTCCGCGAATTGCAAACTCACCGTGTTCCATGACTGTTGAGACATTTTCATAACCTGTCGTGATCAGCTGCTTACGAAAAGCATCCTGGCTAAGGGATTGCCCTTTGCTAATCATAAAACTACGTTGTTGAACGTACTCGCATGGCGGCAGTCTATGCAGTAGGGTCTGGATAGGTACGACCAACAAACCTTGTTTGATTTCTGGTAGTCGATAAAGCGTTTCTAAACGCTCTGAGATAATATCCTGGTGAGGTGAGAAAACGTCGTAAGGTAGAGTCTCCCAGTCCGGAAAATTCAAGAGCTGGTATTGGCGCTCTTTGAAATAAAAGTGAATCTGTTCATTGAGTTGTTGTGCATCCGCTGAACCGGAGGCAATTACTAGTACTAGACCATCATGTTGTTCGACTAACTGCTGAATCGCCAGGCCGAGTGCGCTTCCATAGAGCTTTCCCCATTGCTGGACTTCACCGGGCCGTTTTGCATAATCCGGGTGAAAAATAGATCCTGTACTGCTGGTCATGGAAAGTAGATGCCTGAGTTACGTGGTTGCTATTTCGTAGGCGGGCTATTCTAACGGTCCTCAAAGGACATTGGTATATTAACTTACAGAAAAACCCCGAAATAAATGAAGTGTCGTCTGGTATCAGTTTGAGCCTGCTTTACATCAAAGCTTGCCTTTACAGGTATACACAGGGATTTATCAAGTATATTTGCTATATCACTAATAGTGAAATAATACGCCCAAAAAAGAAGAACCCAGGCTGCTAGGCTTAACAACCTGGGTATACTTTCCGCTTGCAAAAAGTAGATATCTAAGAGGGGATATCCTAAATTCGTTTAGAAAGTAAGTGTTGCATTCACAAATGGCCCATCAAATTTAGCATCAATAACTTCGTTTCCATCTTCATAGTCAATAGTTAGCGAGCGATAACCAGCAGAAACGCCAACCATAACACCAGAGTCCCAACGCAAACGAATATTGTAGTCAGAAAATGTATCACCATCGAGGCTAATGTAACTCATATCTCCAAGCACCTTGAAACCACCGGCAAGTGGGACACCCAAATGTCCATAAAGCATAGGAATAGTTTCACTGAATGAACTGGTCGCGGTTTCTATATTGGCTGTGCCATCAAATATCTTGGCATTCACACCTAAATCAAAATCAAAACCAACATCTATGATTTCATAATATAAACCAATTTCAGTGTGGGATAAGTCTACGGAAGATGTAACAGAACCCGCAGGAACAGGGGTCCCGTTCCAATTCTTGCCCGCGGCTATTGTGCCTGTTCCGCTTAGACTAAGATCTGTGGAGCCTACACGGAAATTTGGCAAAATAGGAATTGGGTGTTCAAAATAGACAACACCATTAAAAACATCGTCCTCTTTATATCCTAGCTCGCTAGAAATATCGAAGGAGTCACTTACATTCGCAGAATCGCGAATACTGCCGCTAGGTTCATACTGCCATATACCAGCTTCAACACGGAAACCAAGAGCGTCAGCAAACGCAAAATTAGAAGCCATTAAGCCAAGAAAAAATATTATCGCTTTTTTCATCTGATTACACCTTTATATAGTATTACACTAAATTGATAGCACTCTTAACATCCATTGTATCTGCAACATTCTCGCTACTGCGAATCGTGCCCGACACACTATAATCAAATACTCCTCCTGAGACACGGAAGCCAACAACATCTGCCTGAGCTATATTGGCAACAAATAAAGTTAAATAAGATAAGTAGTATTTTCATCCTGCTATTTCCTTAGCTGATTTATAAAGATAAGTATTTAACACTTTGGTTTAAATGCAAGTTTTTAGTTGTTTCCATTTATCGTTATTAGTAGAAGGATCCTTTAATAACACGCGCCAAATATTTGAACCGTTCCACTAAAAACGAGAGAAGTTGCACGCTTCGTGCCATTTATGATCATGATCACATTTATAATTGACTAAAAATGGGGAAAAAATGCCCTAATATCGGCATATACATTATTTAATGTAAGCTCAAAAACGTGATATTTACGTCAAAAACAGTGTGAACTGCGTCATGTTTTCAACTTTACAGTCTCTATAATCCCTAAGTGATTGTTCATAAAAGTGTCAATTTTCAGGCGCCACATATTTAAGTGCTTGAAAAACCAGCCGTTACGCAATTCAGGAACAATAAAAGGCCCTGAAGATGCGTTTGATACTGGTTATGACTTTACTACTTGGATTTACCGCGAGTAGCGTGGCAGATGAGTTTCATGTCGTGCTTAATGGTAAGGCAATACATCTGGACAACGGGAACTACAACGAAGAGAACTGGGGCCTCGGCGTTGAATATACCTTCACACCACGAAATAACTGGATCAAATTCGTTAATGCCAGTTACTTTAAAGACAGCAGTTACAATACATCCAAGTATGTAGGCGGCGGGATTAAGCGCCGTTATCGTTTAGACGACGACAAAGATGGATGGTTTGTTGATGCGGGTGTAATCGGCTTTGTAATGACACGAAAAGATTATAAAGGCAATGATCCATTTCTAGGCGCCTTACCATTTGCGGCCATCGGCAAAGGTCCTGTTACGCTGAATATGACCTATATCCCGGAAGTTACACCAAAGCACAAAGACTTGTTGTACTTTCAGGTACTGTTCCGCGTTGCGACATTCGATTAAGCAGACGCGGAAAATTTCTTAGTTAACTCAACTCGCTGTTGATAAGCCGACCTGGCAATACTTACATCCTCAAGAAAGTAGGGCAGCTCTCTTAACGTTAGCGCCTGAGGTCCATCAACCAGTGCCTGGCTCGGTTCTGGATGAAAATCAACTAACACCATATTTGCTCCAGCAATAATTCCTTGTGCAGTGACGTTCATGATATCGAGAATACCATTAGGGTCAGAATCTCTGGTGCCAACAGAGTGAGAAGGATCGATGCAGACAGGCATGCGGGTTAAACGTTTTACAACCGGCACATGTGCAAAGTCGACAAAGTTACGATGGGGATCGCCCATATTCGTTTTCATTCCTCGGAGTCCAAAAATAATTTTGGTGTTGCCTTCGCTGGCGAGATATTCCGCTGCATTAATTGATTCTTCCAGGGTTATTCCAAATCCACGCTTTAATAAAACGGGGAACTGACGTTGGCGGCCAACTGCCTTGAGCAGTTCAAAGTTCTGTGTGTTGCGCGTACCAATCTGTAGCATGACGCCAGTTGGATTACCTGTTTCCTTTAAGGCCTGTTGAATTTCGTTTATGTGATTGTCATGAGTGATTTCCATCACAACAACCTTGATGCCATATTTACCTGCTAGTTCAAAAACCATTGGTAGACAACTGGCGCCGTGCCCTTGAAACGAATAGGGGTTAGTCCGAGGTTTGTAGGCCCCCATGCGCGCGCAGTCCTGACCATTTTCCTGTAATGCCTTCATCATTTGTTCTACATGCTCGGTGGTGCTAACTGCACATAGTCCCGCAAAAACATGCAAACTGTCCTGTCCAAAATGGACGCCGTTGTATTCAAATGAGCTGGCACGGTGCTCGTCACTGTGTCGACCGAGAATGCGATACTCGTCGGAAATTCTAACTACACGTTCTACTCCCGGTAAACTTTCGATGTCTTCTTTGGTAAGTGTTGCGGTATTACCGATCAAATAAAACTCGGTTAATACTTGTTGAGCACCATGTTCCTGGTGTTTGTTGATGGTGATGCCGGGTAATTGCGAGAGATAGTTATATGTTTTTTTGTAAAGCTCATCCTGCTCATCGAGATTAGGCTTTAGAATAACGATCATGATTAAGTTCGTCCTTGTTGCGGCTCATAACTTTTAATTATCTTCTTTATTTGATAACAACTCATCAAGGTAGCGTTGCTCTAAGTTGTTATATGAATCAATGCGTCGATCTCGTAAAAACGGCCAGATGCGACGAACACGATCAACGTCCTCAAGATCTATTGTAGCTGAAATCATTTCAGGTTTATCCTGACTGGCTTGAACAAGTATTTCACCTTGTGGCCCACAGATAAAACTAGAGCCCCAGAATTCGATGCCATTGGAAGTATCTGTTGGATGTGGTTCAAAACCTGTTCGGTTACAAGTCACAACGGGAATACCGTTCGCGATTGCGTGACCGCGCTGTACTGTTTGCCAGGCATTGAGTTGCCGTAGTTGTTCTTCCTGGCTATCTCTTCTGTCCCATCCGATAGCAGTGGGGTAGAGCAGGATTTCTGCTCCGGCCAACGTCATTAGACGGGCAGCCTCGGGAAACCATTGATCCCAACAAATCAACACCCCAAGCTTACCCACTGATGTATTAATCGGCTTGAAGCCAAGATCGCCCGGGGTGAAATAGAATTTTTCGTAATAGCCAGGATCATCGGGTATGTGCATTTTTCGATAGCGTCCGGCTATTTTGCCATCACTATCGATGACTACTGCAGTGTTGTGGTACAGGCCGGATGCACGACGCTCAAATAATGACGCGACAATAACTATCTGGTTATTTCGAGCAACGACTTGCAACTGCTCAGTGGTTTCTCCTGGAATGGTCTCGGCCAGGTCAAAATTATCGGTATTTTCTTCCTGACAGAAGTACAGACTATTATGTAACTCTTGTAAACATACCAGTTGCACACCTTGTTCTGCTGCACTGACAATCCCATCGATAGCCTTCTGAAAATTCGCTAGCCGATCACCGCTACAAATGTATTGCAGGGCACTGACTTTGAGTTGTGAGTGAGTCGGCATCGAATCAAGTTTAAACTCTAATTTTTGTCGGTTAGTTGGTGATTTTTATAGGCCAGCTTGATAATATCAAGCCAAGTATGTGCCTAAAACAACAATAGCAGAATGATATGAAAAACACGACTTCATCTTTGATTACATATATTAAACTAAGCTGTCTTTTTATCGTTCTTTCGTTTGCATCAGCTTGCGCCAGTACCCCTGAAGAATTAGCGCTGCTGGATAAAAGCTTTTTGCTATATGAGCACGCTTTGCGCTGGCAGGATTATGATGTAGTGATTAGCTTCCACAAGAATGAACACGAAAAACTCACCGAAGCAAAACGTAAACAATTAAAAAAATACCGCGTCACTAGCTACGAAGTCGTCTATACAAAGGTTGAAAGTGATCATAAAAGCGCGACTCGCGTCGTTGAGATTAAATATTACAATGAAGATTATGCCAGGATGAGAGGTCTGACCTTGAATCAGCAGTGGGAATACGATGATAAGAAAATACGCTGGCAACAAACCAATCCACTTCCCCCATTCAAATAATTACATACTCAATTAGCTGGACGTTATCGATTGAGACTTCCGGCAGGTAGCTGCATAGTAAGACAGTGCAGACTGCCTCCTTGTTGAATAATGTTGAGCGCATTGATGGGAATGATTTCTCTTCCAGGGAAACACGCTTCTAGTTTTTCACATGCCTGAGTGTCGTTTGGATCATCGTAAACGGGCACCAACACTGCATCATTGATCACAAGAAAATTACAATAGCTTGCCGCTAAACGTTCATTCTGGTTATTGTATATGGCAGCGGGAATAGGCAGGTCGATTAAATGATAGCGATCTTTATCTGCAGTAATCAAATTCTCTAACTCAGCTTTCATGCTGTTTAGAGACTCATAATGTGGGTCATCTCGATCATCGCAGCTGCTATAAGCAATCGTATTTGCTGAGCAAAAACGTGCCAGCATGTCGATATGGCCATCTGTGTCATCACCGATGATGTGTCCATGCTTGAGCCAGTGAACGTTGTCTACCCCTAATTTGTCGCTAAAAAGATTATTGTAATCGTCTTTGCTATAAGTCGGGTTTCTGTTTGGGTTCAATAAACATGCTTCTGTGGTTAGTAAGGCCCCGTTCCCATCGCTATCGATACTTCCCCCTTCAAGAATGATCTCGAACTGCTCGATCAATCTCGGCTGGATTGTGAAATGCTCAAACAGACGTTTGCAGAGTTGATCGTCGTGTTGATGTTCAAACTTATTTCCCCAGCCATTAAAGCGAAAATCAAGATAGTGAATTTCAGTATTGACCTTGATGGAAACTGGGCCGGTATCACGCAACCAGGTGTCGTTGTAATTTGCAAAAACGGGGATGACCTTGTCTACTGCGATTTGGTTTTCTAAAAGTATTGATTGGAGGCGGATTTTCTCAGGCTGATCGGGAATAAGCAATACAACAGATTCAAAACGGGTGATATGGCGAATCAGCTCAATATAGGTTTTCTGAATGTTGGCAATGTTTGCTAACCAGTCAGATTGTGCGTGAGGCCAGGCAAGAATAACCGCGTCCTGCGGTTCCCATTCGGCAGGTAAAACTGGAGCGAGCGTGTGGTTGGGATGCATTGACCGGTTAGGAGTATAGCAGCTGCATGTCTGACAAGGTTAGAACCGAATGGCAGACAGGAGAATAGAAATTGAACCAAATGCAGGCCAGCAAAGCTGGCTTATTTGTGATTCACCGCATGTACGACGTGATCGTATTCAAAGTAGACAGTGAAGCTACTATATACCCAGCGAGAAATAGGTGGCTCGCCAACGGACTCTACTTTTTCTGGTGGAGAGCCAAAGCGCTCTTCAACCTGGTCTTTCGTCATACCACGGCCAGGCAGCGTGACAGTAAATGTGCCACTCTCTGGTGTAGCTTCAGGCGCCGGCATTTCATCAGCAGGCATCTCCGATCCGGGCATTTCTGGTTCCATGGGGGTTGGAGCAGGCATTTCCAGTACATCAGCATTCGTAGGACCAGCAATGGCCGCTGTTAGTAAACAAGTGAGCCAGAATGTCGCTTTCATCTTCATCTCCGATACGCGCTATAGGGCAGCCAGAACGGGACTGACTGTCAAACAAACTATACAACATCAATGAGTTATGGGCAAAACCTAATCATATAAATTAATATTAGGTTATGATTTAACTCTAAGCCATATCCGACCTGATTTTTCCTTATTAATAATAAGTGATAAATAACCAGCTATGCTTGATTTATCAAGCCGTTAACAGCATAAAATAACGATGGTATATACACACACACGTTTTAGCACAGAAAGCCAAACCACTCCTGAACAGGTCGTCAGTTGGGTGAAGTCGCTTGGTTATGCCGAAGACTCAGATGAATTTGCTCTGATTCAAAAGGCCTTCCTGGTGGCAGATGCTGCGCACGGCGAGCAGACCAGGGCCTCGGGCGAGCCTTACATTACGCATGCAATGGCCGTAGCTGAAATCCTGGTGCAATTACACCTAGATCCGCAGGCAGTGGCCTCCGCCATCTTGCACGATGTGGTTGAAGACACCGCGGTAAGCCAGGAGGATATTCAAAACGAGTTTGGTGATGAGGTGGCCGCACTGGTTGATGGGGTGACAAAACTATCCTTTATCGAGCAGCAGGATCTCAATGAACGAGGGACCAAGGAGCATTTACATGCCGAGAGCCTGCGTAAGCTGTTGCTTGCCATGGCAGAGGATGTTCGGGTTGTTTTAATCAAACTTGCCGATCGTCTTCACAATTTACGTACGCTCAAGTACCTGCCGGAATATAAGCAGAAACGAGTCGCAAAAGAGACCATGGATATCTATGCTCCCCTGGCCAACCGTTTGGGCATCTGGCATATCAAGTGGGAACTGGAAGATCTGGCGTTTCGCTATCTTGAGCCTGAAAATTATAAAAAAGTGGCGCACTTCCTCGATGAACGCCGCGTGGATAGAGAGCGTTACATTAGCAATGCTATCAGGATTATCCAGGCGGAAATGCAAAAAGCGGGAATCTCTGCAGAAGTGCAGGGAAGACCGAAACACATTTTTAGCATTTGGAAAAAAATGCAACGCAAGGGTGTGGCATTTAATGCAGTTTATGATGTGCGAGCAATTCGTATCCTGGTCGATAAAGTTCAGGACTGTTATGCCGCGCTAGGTGCAATCCATACTATTTGGCGGCATATCCCGAACGAATTCGATGATTACATTGCCACCCCAAAAGAAAATATGTACCAGTCGATTCATACGGCCGTTATTGGACCGGAGGGTAAAACCCTGGAGGTACAGATTCGTTCCCATGAAATGCACGAACATGCCGAGTTAGGTGTCGCGGCACATTGGTCGTATAAAGAAGGTACCAAGTCAACAACGGGCTATGATCAAAAGATTGCCTGGTTAAGACAACTACTTGAGTGGAAAGATGAATCTGATGACGCAGGTGACTTCATTGATCGTTTTAAGTCAGAAGTATTTCAGGATCGTGTTTATGTCATTACACCACAAGGCGACATCATTGATCTTGCGCAAGGTGCAACCCCGCTTGACTTTGCTTATCACATACATACTGATATTGGCCACCGTTGTCGCGGTGCACGTGTCAATGGCCGCATTGTTAATTTAACCTATGAACTTAAGAGTGGTGAACAAGTTGAAGTGTTAACAACCAAGACTGGCAAGCCTAGCCGAGATTGGCTGAACCCACAGTTAGGCTATTTAAATACTTCGAGAGCGCGAGCCAAGGTAAGGCATTGGTTCAAGCTACAGGATCATGATCAAAATATTGCTTCAGGTCGAGATGCGCTTGAGAAAGATTTAAAGCGCTTAAACATCCATAATATCAATCATAAGTTACTCGCAGAGAATTTTAAATTCGACAATGTCGATGATTTTTATGCGACCATTGGTCGCGGTGATATCACCTCGACACAAATTGCTTCGCATTGTCAAAGCCTCTCGCAGCCAGAGCAGCCCGCTGAAAAAACATTTACTGAAAAAAACAGAGCGCGCACACAACATGGTGAAGTTATTATCGAAGGCGTCGGCAACTTATTAACGAACATGGCTCGTTGTTGTTCGCCTGCTCCCGGTGATCCTATTGTCGGCTATATAACGCAGGGTGCGGGTGTTACGATTCACCGACGCGACTGTAATAATATATTGAAGATGCCGGATTCGCGTCGTGCACGCTTGATTAATGTCGAATGGGGTGGTGAACAGCATGAACTCTATCCAGTCGATATCCGGCTTGAGACCATCGATCGTCAAAATTTATTACGCGATGTGTTGAATGTATTGAGCAATGAAAAAATTAATGTGAATGCTGTACACACCCAGTCAAACAAGAAAAACAACACTGCACACATGGAGTTGACCATTGAGGTGTCGGGCGTATCACAATTAAGCAAAATTTTAAATCGCCTGGGCCAGTTAAACAATATAATTGAAGTTAGCAGACTTAATAATTAGAAAATTTCATAGGTGTTTATATGTGGGGAAAGTTTTTTGCCTTTGCAATGCTGGTTTTAATTCTGCTGGTTATCGTCCAGTTTTCGACATTGTCTGATAAAGATGTTGAAAAGATAAAGTCCAAGATAGAATTACAACAACAGGCAAGCAAGTCTCAAAACGAGACACCGTTGACATTATCTTCGGATCTGTCAGCAACTTATGACTCATCACAAACGGATCCCTATTTGTCAGAGCCTCCAGTGGAGGCTTATGAAGCCTTCCTTGATGCCATACCTGAGATGAAACATCTATCAGATATTGATGCCTATTATGTACCAACAGTTTTAGATGAATATAAAAAACGTCTTGCTGGCTTTAGCTCTGATCCGCTCGATGGATTCAAAGGTATGCATGATCTTAAAAATATGGAGTACATGGGTATTCAAAACATTGGCGATGAACTTGTCATTATTACTTTTATTGCATCCAATCGCTTAACTCGAGTGGTGTCTGCGGATGACGAAGAATCACTGGCAGCTTGTCGTGTGTTAATGAAAAAAGAAAACGATAAGTGGCTAATCCAGGATGAGTCATGGGTGCCACAGGGGCACCCAGCTTTTACTGCATATGAAGCATTACTCGCCGAATATCACAAAAAAAGACAAAGTAATTAATTTTCTGCTGGCAACATGAAACTAGAGCCCGCGCTATTTTCTGCGACTTTAATAAAACGTTACAAACGTTTCTTGGCCGATGTGACACTGGATAACGGTGATGTAATTACGGTGCATACGCCTAATACGGGTGCTATGTTAGGTCTATCCGAACCCGGTATGCGCGTTTGGTTGCGCGACACAAAAAATCCAAAACGAAAGTACCAATATTCATGGGAAATGTCAGAACCGACCGCAGGAACTTATGTTGGTGTACATACGGGCATCGTCAATTCACTGCTAACTGAGGCAATTGAATCAAATCGCATTACTGAGTTAACCGGTTATAGTCGTATTCAACAAGAAAGACCCTATGGTAATGAGAAAAGTCGAATAGATTTGTTACTTTCTGCTCCTGAGCGACCAGATTGTTATGTAGAAATTAAAAACGTAACGGCAAAAGACGAACAGCAGCAGGCAATTTTTCCCGATGCGATATCAACGCGCGGACAAAAACATCTACGTGAATTGATCCAGGTCGTTAAACAAGGCAAGCGGGCGGTAATGTTTTATTGTATACAAAGACAGGATTGTACTGGATTCCGTCCTGCTAGTGAGATAGACCGACAGTATGCCGAGCAATTAAGTGAGGCGTATCAGCAAGGGGTTGAAATACTAGCCTATCAAACAAAAATTGACCCATCAGCAATTGAAATCACCAATTCTGTAGAAATATTGTTCGATAGGTTCACATGAAGATCAAAGATGTGGTCTAATACGCCGCATGTTTCATCCCGTATCACTATTTGTTGGACTACGTTACACGCGCTCCAAGCGGCGTAACGGATATGTGTCTCTATTCTCTGCGGTATCTATTGTTACCTTAAGCCTGGGTGTCATGCTTCTGATCACGATCCTGTCAGTGATGAATGGATTTGAAAAAGAAGTAAGGGAAGGGATCCTCAACATGATCTCTCACGTCACGATTGCGGGCTATGATGGTAAGGTCAAAGACTGGAAAAGAGTAGTCAAAGGCGTACAGCAACACCCCGAAGTTGTCGGTACTGCACCCTATATCCGCGCAGAAGGAATGCTGATACATAAACGTACGGTCAAAGGCGCGATATTCAGAGGTATTGATCCTGGATTGGAAGAGTCAGTCTCACAGATCAGTGACCATATGGTGGCTGGTCAACTCAAAGAATTACTGCCCGGCGAGTTCGGCATTATTCTCGGACAAGATCTTGCTTATTCGTTAGAAGTCGATATCGGCCAGAAAATCACAATGATTACGCCAAGTGCGAATGTTACCCCGGCAGGTGTTATACCTCGGTTAAAACGATTTAGAGTCGTTGGCGTGTTTAAAGTTGGGCATAACCAATATGATAGTGCATTCGGGTTAATTCATCTGAATGATGCGGCTAGAGTCTTTAAGAAAAAAGACGGCGTCAGCGGTGTGCAAGTTCAGGTGAAAGACCTTTTTAATGTTGGCGCAGTCAAACAAGATTTACAGAACCAATTTGGTCAGGACTATTGGGTTCGGGACTGGCGTGCGTATCACAAAAACTGGTTTAGCGCGGTGGCAATGGAAAAGCGCATGATGTTTTCCATTTTGTTCATAATTATCCTGGTGGTTTCAATAAATATTATTTCCAGCATGATTACGGTCGTTAACGATAAACGCAGCGATATCGCGATTATGCGAACCTTTGGCGCGAAGACGAGAACCATACTCTGGATCTTTCTAATCCAGGGTAGTGTCATAGGTATTGTAGGAACACTGATCGGAACTGTGCTCGGCGTTTTACTTTCCTTGAACCTGGAATCTTTATACCTGGCGCTTGAAAAATTATTCGATAAAGACTTTATCGATCCAACGGTCTATGTCATCAGTAATCTGCCGTCCGATGTTCAAATGGATCAAGTCATTGTCATTAGCATTTCAACTCTAGTGACGTCTATTCTCGCGACGATCATTCCAGCTTTGACTGCGAGTCATATTAATCCCGCTGAGGCGCTTCGTTATGAATAGCAGGTGTCTGCCATGAGTTCACAACCTCAACAACAATCGAATGGTCGCATCATTGAGTGTCAGAACCTGACTAAAACGTACCAGGAGGGTCCAGTCCCGGTAGAAGTTCTGAGTGGTATTTCTCTATCGATTCGCGACGGTGAGCAAGTAGCCATTGTGGGGGCATCAGGCTCGGGCAAGAGTACCTTATTGCATTTGCTGGGTGGCTTGGATAAGCCAAATAGCGGACAGGTCATTGTCGATGGCTATGATATGAACAAGCTTGATGACAATGGCCGTGGTGCTGTTCGAAATCGCAGTCTTGGCTTTGTCTATCAATTCCACCACTTGTTAATGGAGTTTACCGCGCTCGAGAATGTCGCCATGCCTTTACTTATCCGTGGCGATAAAGTCAGTTCTGCAAAAAAGCAGGCCGCCGAAATGCTGGAGAGGGTGGGTCTTTCCCATCGAGTTTTACATAAACCCGCAGAGTTATCGGGAGGCGAGCGCCAGCGAGCCGCAATTGCCAGAGCCTTAGTGAGTCGTCCCAAGTGTGTGCTAGCCGATGAACCGACGGGTAACCTGGACCACAAGACAGCTGAGTCGGTCTATGAGCTCATGCTAGAGCTCAACCAGGAGCTCAATACGAGCTTTTTAGTGGTCACCCATGATCTGGAGTTTGCAAGTAAGATGGAGCGTACTCTGCACTTACAAGATGGCTTTTTAACTAATTAAAACAATAAGATATAGAGAATAGTTAATGCATTTCTAAAGTAATTTATCAAGTTTACGACTGGTTATTTTTAGAGCAACGATGCTTTTTACGTGCGACCCACTGTTGACCGATGTTAATTCGCCATATGAGTCTCATCAGTAAAAAGCCTGATGTGCCAGCAACTAAACTACAGATCAAACAGCCCAATAAAAACGGTTCCCACTTGTCTGCAATTAGTTCAAAACCAACATTAACCAGCCAGTCCCAAGACAGCTCAAATTCCCATTTCATAACCGGTTCATTCAAGATCCAGGCACCTACTTTGTAGGCAAAATAAAATATGGGTGGGATGGTGATAGGGTTTGTTATCCAGACGAGTCCAACCGAGATGGGCAAATTAACCCGTAACCAAATTGCCACACCTGCTGCGAAAATCATTTGAGTGGGTAATGGTACAAATGCCATAAACAGGCCCACAAAAAATGCACCTGAGACGGAACGACGGTTTAAATGTAATAGATTAGGGTCATGCAGCAGTTTTCCAAATATTTTGTTCAGGTGGGGATGGGCGCGTAATTTCTCATTATCGGGCATCCATCTTTTGAAAAACTTCTTGGGCATGTTTATAAGTTAACCTACTGCGATATAGCTGTTATTATGCCTATTTTCTGACATGGATGTTAGACAATGATTAGAACTGCTGCTGTTTCAATTACAGCCGGTATTATTATTTTACACTATTTACCGGTATTGCCACCAAGTGGAGTCATGCTACTTGGTCCAATCGCCTTGCTTTGCTTACTGTTTGTTAAGCAGCGATACCTTAGAGTACTCGCCTTTTGTGTCATTGGATTTACATGGGCACATTTTCAGGCCTACTCATTATTAAAACATAATATTCCTGAGGCGTTTATTGGCAAGGATATCACTGTCACGGGTTATGTTTCCTCCTTGCCTGATCATACTGATCGCAAACAACGCTTTGAATTTGATATCGATGCGATCCATGAACCTGACCTGGTGGATATCGCACCTGCGCGAGTCAGGCTGTCCTGGTATCAAACACGTGATAAACACACACATGAAAATATTCAGGTTGGTGATAAATGGAAGTTTACCATTCGGCTAAAACCGCCACGCAATTTCGCTAATCCAGGTGGATTTAACTATAGCGGTTGGTTACTGCAAAAAAAAATATTGAGCACCGGTTATATCCGTAGCCGATCTGAAGTAAAACTAATCGAAAGCGATCCACTAGCTTACCCAGTACAAAGAGTTCGTCAATATATTCGTAGCGAACTTAATGCGGCAAAGATCGATCCAGATGTAGAACCATTCTTGCGTGCACTTGTGATCGGTGATCGTAGTGACATGAAAACCGATGACTGGGTGGTACTTAAGAATACGGGCACCGTACATTTGATGGCTATATCTGGGTTGCACATTGGGTTGATTGCAGCGCTAATGTTTTTTATAGCTCGGGTAACATGGTCAGCTATCCCTTTTCTAACTTTGCGTTTCGCTGCACCACGTGCCGCTGCAATAGTTGCCTGGGCGTCCGCGCTACTGTATGCCGCCTTAGCAGGTTTTTCTCTGCCGACTCAACGTGCATTAATTATGCTCAGTATTATCCTGCTTTCTCTCGTGCTCAAAAAGACAGTTAAACCGAGTATCGTTTTTAGTACAGCTGTATTACTGGTTCTGTTGCTCGATAGCTTTGCGGTCTTATCTGTTAGTTTCTGGTTATCATTTGGTGCGGTCGCACTGATTTATTTCGTTATTCATATACAATCGACAGGGCAGTACAAGATAAAACGCTGGCTGGTATTGCAGTTAATTATTAGTCTGGGATTATTACCCTTAACGATTCAGTTTTTTCAGCAGGCACCTGTTATTTCTCCGGTAGCGAATTTGGTTGCTGTGCCGGTAGTAGGCTTTGTGATTGTGCCGCTGAGCTTTATTGCCACCGTTATATTATTGGTGCACGAAGCAGCCGGAGTAACTCTCTTTAAGCTTACCGCGCAGTTGTTTACTTATCTGTGGGATATACTTAAATGGCTAGCAGAGTTACCGATAAGTTCGATCACCTTTTCAACGCCAGGTTTGATAACGCTTGTGTTCGCATGTGCAGGCTTGCTGTTATTATTATTGCCAGCGGCATTTCGTATTAGAGTGCTGGCAGTTTTGTGTTTGTTACCATTGTTGTTTCCTTATCATGCGCGACCACCTGTAGGCGAAGCAGCAATTAGCTTGCTTGATGTTGGCCAGGGTTTAGCAATGGTCGTACAGACTAAGCAACATGCCCTGGTTTTTGATACCGGGCCGCGCTTTAGTCAACATTTCGATACGGGCAGGGCCGTTGTCTTGCCATTCTTAAACGAAAAAGGCATTCGCAAACTCGATACCTTGATGATCAGCCATGGTGACAATGACCACATAGGTGGAGCAGACTCATTACTTTCTGCTCTACAAGTTAACACCGTTATAACGAGTGTGCCCGATAAGTTAAAAGGCGACGCGTCACGATGCGAAAGAGGGCAAGTCTGGCACTGGGATAAAGTAAAGTTTGAGGTGTTGCATCCAGCAGCCGCTGATTATCTGAGTGGCCTGAGTGAGAATAATTTGTCCTGTGTGCTTAAGATAACAACTAATCAGCATTCGTTTTTACTCACAGGCGATATCGAAACTGAGGCTGAGACTCTACTGATAGAACGCGAAGCAGATAAGTTAGTTAGTCATTTCCTGATCGCGCCACACCATGGCAGCAAAACATCGTCTTCCAGCGCATTCATCTCCAGCGTTAAACCTCAAACCATTCTGATTCCTGCTGGTTGGCGTAACCGGTACCGTTTTCCACATCAATCTGTACTAACAATCTATGCAAATCACGGCAGCGAGGTACTCACCACAGCCGAGCGAGGCGCCATTACCATTCAATCTGAAACAGCTGAAATTAGCTCATTTAATGACCAGTCTGAGCCCTTTTCGGGTCATTATTGGGATCGTCCATAAACGGGAAATAGCCCCTTTCAGCTATGCCCTGTCTTTGCTAAAGTGTGCGTGCCTGAATTTCACTAAGTTACTAATTATAAAGGGAGTACATACGAGTGGACGTCATTATTATAAGCGGTGGATGGTTAATGATACCCATTCTTCTGTGCTCGGTTGCGGCCGTTGCCTTCATCGCCGAGAGGTTTTGGTCATTGCAGACCAATAAGATCACGCCGCCGACTCTGGTGGCACAGGTGTGGCAGTGGTACAAGGCAGACTCCCTTGACGAAAACCGTATCGATGCACTGAGCAGCAACTCGCCACTAGGGCGTATATTAGCGGCGGGCTTGCAAAATAGAGCGTTCCCGCGTGAGGTCATGAAAGAAAGTATCGAAGACACCGGTCGTCAGGTAGTACATGAGCTGGAGCGGTTCCTTAACACCCTGGGTACCATCGCGGCGATTACACCGTTACTGGGATTGCTCGGTACAGTAATCGGTATGATCAAGGTGTTTACTGCGATTACGCAGCACGGCGTAGGAAATCCAAGTATTTTGGCTGGAGGTATCTCTGAAGCGCTGATCACCACGGCGGCTGGTTTATTTGTTGCCATCCCAACCCTCATCTTTTACCGATACTTCAGAGGCAAAGTTGAAATGCTAGTGCTGAAGATGGAAGAAGAAGCGCTCAAGATGGTTGATGTCATGCACGGAGACCGAGAACTGGATAAGCAAAAAAGCAAATGAATTTTCGCAACAAACAAGAAGAGGTAGTTGACATCAATCTAACACCCTTGATTGATGTGGTGTTCCTGTTGTTGATCTTTTTTATGGTTTCAACCACCTTCCAGAAGAGTTCTGAGATTCAGATCGATCTACCTGAAGCGAGCGGCGAGGTCGAGGAGAAGAAAGACTTCGTGGTGGAAATTAGCATTGATAGTCAGGGACGCTATTATGTCAATAACCGTGTGCTGGTTGATAAGAGTCTGGCTACCTTGAAGCTCGCCATACGACAAACTATTGGCACACATAAGAATCCACAGATCGTGATCAGTGCCGACAAAAACTCTACTCACCAATCCGTTATCATCGCCATGGACGCAGCAAACCAACTGGGCTTAAGTAAATTCAGTTTGGCAACTAAGCAAAGTAAAGAAGAAAAATAGTAGATGCCGCCTGAAACCAAATCTACGGCGACAACATCCCCAATCAGTGGCTGGGCTGTTTATAAACGCCTATTAGGCTACTCAAGGTCTTATTGGAAACTTTTTTTGATCGCCGTAATTGGTATGTTGATTATTGCTTTTTCTCAATTAGCATTCGCCAAGTTTGTGCAGCCAATGCTTGACGACACATTTGGTCAACGAGATCCCGTTATTATATTTTGGGTACCAATAGTCTTAGTCGCTATCTATGCAATACGAGTGGTCGGTAATTTTTTGTCGACATATTTCATGGCGGTTATTGCTCGAGGCGTCATTCGTAGGCTGCGAACAAAAATCTTCAATCATTACCTTGCTTTACCTATTTCTTTTTTTGATACTGGGACTTCCGGTTCACTTGTGTCAAAAATGGTTTACGATGTGGAGCAGCTAGCAGATGCTGCATCCAGTGTTGTCACCGTATTAATCCGCAATTCATTAATCGTTTTATTCTTGCTGGCTTTTATGTTTTATGAAAACAGTAAGCTGGCTGCCATGCTCTTTATTAGCGTTCCATTTTTGTTGGTTATCGTTCTGTATATAAGTAAACGATTTAGGCTTATCAGTCGACGCATTCAAAACTCAATGGGGGATGTTACTACCGTCACTGAAGAAACGCTCGAAGCAAATCGCGAAGTCAAAATATTTGGCGGGCAAAAATATGAGGCCTCGCGCTTTGAGGTTATTAATTATAATAACTGGAAGCAGTTTCTAAAGTACTTTGCTACTACGGCCTTGAGTTCGCCAGTTATAGAATTGATCGTTGCGACAGCCTTTGCAGGTATTTTGTATTACGTGACACAGCCTGAGATGATCGAGCAAATGACAGCGGGTAAGTTTATGTCTTTTCTCACTGCAATGATTTTTTTACTTCAGGCGGCACGACCGCTCGCCAATATCAACTCACAATTACAACGTGGAATTGCAGCTGCAGAAAGTATATTTAAGTTGCTTGATACTGAGACGGAAAAAGAAACAGGCAGCAAGCTATTTGATAGGGTAAAAGGTGATATTGAATTTAAAGAACTTACTTTCAGTTACAAGGCTGAGCAGCCTGTACTGAAGAATATAAATTTGATTGTTGATGCGGGTGAAAGTGTCGCATTGGTTGGACGATCTGGCTCCGGTAAGACAACCCTGGTCAACCTGTTACCGCGTTTTTATGAAATCGATGAAGGTCAAATACTGATTGACGGTCATGATATCAGTGAAATAAGACTAGATAGCCTTCGTTCTCACATCGCTTTAGTCAGTCAGCATGTCACGCTTTTCAATGACACGATTGCACATAATATTGCCTATGGTGATCTGGAGACGGCAACCCTGGAGGATATTAAGCGAGCGGCCGAGGCAGCACATGCTCTGGAGTTTATTGAAAAGCTCCCGGAAGGGTTTGATACCATCGTCGGTGAGAATGGGGTGCTTTTATCGGGTGGTCAACGGCAACGGTTAGCGATAGCGAGAGCAATATTAAAAGATGCGCCAATCTTGATACTTGATGAAGCGACCTCTGCGCTGGACACAGAATCAGAACGCCACATACAGGCGGCAATGAATGAGGTCATGAAGGATAGAACTACGTTAGTTATTGCGCATAGATTATCAACAATTGAAAGTGTCGATAAGATCGTTGTTCTGGAAAATGGAAATATTATTGAGACAGGGAAACATGATGCGTTGCTGGCAAAGCAGGGCGCTTATCAAAAGTTACACAAGTTACAATTTTCCAATAAATAAATTAAGGCGAACCGTGGCAAACGAGCTAAAAAATAAATTACAGCCTGTCCTTGAAAAAGCCTGGTATAGCAAGACGGGTTTAACACAGCTGCTGCGGCCATTGTCCTGGTTGTTTATCGCGATCGTTTCGGTAAGACGGCTTCTCTATAAACTAAACATAAAAAAACCGACAAAGTTATCGGTCCCGGTTATTATTGTCGGTAACCTCACCGTAGGGGGAACAGGCAAAACACCGTTGGTTATTTGGCTGGCAGAGTTCCTGAAATCCTCAGGCTATAAACCAGGTATTCTTAGCCGTGGCTATAGCGGTAAGGCTACACATTGGCCGCAGCAGGTAAGACCCGATGCAGATCCTGTCATGGTTGGTGATGAAGCCGTTGTCATTGCACGCCGCACGCATTGTCCCATGGCAGTCGGGCCTGACCGCGTCGCAGCCGGCGAGGCGCTTTTAAAACATTCTGATTGCGATGTTATTCTTAGTGATGACGGGCTGCAACACTATGCTTTACATCGTGATGTCGAGATACTGGTAATCGATGGTGTGCGTCGCTTTGGTAATGGTTTTTGTTTACCGGCAGGTCCGTTGCGCGAACGTCAAGCACGAAAAAGTGAAGTGGATTGCATGGTAACAAATGGCATTGCCGCACAAGGCGAGTACTCAATGACCTATCATGGCACCGAGGTCATTAATCTGCTTTCGGGTGAGGTTCGTAAGTTGTCCGAGATGGGTAAAAACACAATCACAGCTGTTGC
>Ga0316205_10000749_pt1 | contig 51280 bp, 65 predicted proteins | sample 3monthpyrite_MG_FD_204941 | JGI IMG/M metagenome (GOLD analysis project Ga0316205, IMG submission 204941) | Microbial mat bacterial communities from mineral coupon in-situ incubated in ocean water Damariscotta River, Maine, United States -... | ecosystem: Environmental > Aquatic > Marine >...
CCGCTGGTCAGTGCGATGCGAACCGCTTCAGCGCGGAATTCGGGTGTGGATCTCGATGCCATTGTTGTTCTCCTTTGTGGCAAATTACCAAGTCAAAGGAGCGGAACAATTCCGTGACAGGTCCATTGTGGACACCAACGGCAACTTCAACAAGCTTTTGGTGGTCAAGATCAACGAAGGTTTTCAGGTATCTGGCAGAATGATTGAACGTAAAGATTTGCCTAAACGATCAGGGCGGTATCTCAAAGTAAGATGGGCTGATTTGCCGGTTCCCAACTGACGTTCAACGTCTGATCCCGATGTATCATGTGGAATGTTTATAAACATCGTGACTTATGCACCAACCACAAACGCCAGTGTGGACACCTGCGCTCACCGGGCCGAACCTGGCAACCAACGGTATAGGGTCGGGACGGATACACCAACGGCCTGAGCAGCGTCCTTCACGGTGGTCCCAGAGGCCAGCAACTCTCGCACAGCATTCAACTTGTCATCCGTCATACGACGAGGACGCCCGCCCACCCGGCCCCTATCCCGTGCCGCCTTGAGACCAGCCTGGGTTCGCTCACGGATCAGGTCACGTTCAAACTCTGCAATAGACCGTTATCGAGAGGCGACTCGATGATCTGCTAATCATCTGGTACGTGTTGTGTTAATAAGATCATTTGCATCAATGCATTAAGAATAATCTGGGCAGTCAGGGTTCAATGAAGATTTATCAGGCACTGTTAACCAAAGGATACTTCCCCAAAGAGCTTCCTCCTGTCTTCACTACTCAGGATTTCGGTGGGCACGTAGATGGCATTCTTCAAGACTGGGAGAACGCTGGCGTTTTCCAGAAGTCAGAGGTGCCTGGTAAGTTTGCGGGAGGTAAGAAGCGAAGCGGGGCATACACGTACAAGCTTGGTGATGCAGAAGCTGAAAGGCTCTCCAAGCCCAAGCGTGGGTATGAGAGAAGAGAGATACACATTACTCACCCACTGCCCCAAGCTTTGCTAACACGGGAGATTGGTGTCCATTGGAGGTCAGTTCAGAGGTGGCTATCTCGACAAACGTACTCGGTGGACGAAATTCGTGTTGGCAATGATTACGACCGGGCCATCAAGGGGATAAACTTTGCTCTGCACGAGGCGAAGAAGTCCTACCTTCAGGCCACATCTGATTGGGTGGTAACCACGGACATCACACGCTTCTATCCATCCATATACACGCATTCAATTGCTTGGGCGGCCTATGGCAAGGAACGGGTGAAACGAAACCTGAATGTGTACAAAGGGTCACTTGCAGATCGGCTCGATTTGTTGGTTCGTTCATGCAATCGGAATCAAACGGTTGGAATCCCGGTTGGTCCGGAAACTTCCAGAATCATTGCTGAAACGATCTCTGCACGAATAGATCAAGGTTACACTGCCCGTTTCCCAGATTCTGAAAAGGACAATATCGACCGTTTACAGGATGACTGGATGGTTGGCATAGGCACTCTTGAAGCGGCGGAAACCGTGCTGTCGGCCATCAGTGGGCTCTACAGAGACTACGGCTTGGATATCAACGGCAGTAAAACTTCCATAGATCGAATTGTAGGTGAACGTGAAAGTGCGTGGATTTCTGAGATGAAAGCCTTTTTGTCTCACCGCACCGGTAGCCTTGCCGGGTCGCGGCTTCGCGAGTTTCTTGAGCTTACTCTTACACTCCAATCTCAAAATTCAACGGCATCGGTAGTGAGCTACGCCCTATCTGTTGTTGAAGGCGTTGTAATTGAAGCAGCCGATATCCCGGTAGTGGAGTCGTTCCTCATCAAAGCGGCTGTGGTCGCCCCAGGCTCCATGGATCGTATTTGTCGCGTCATATTGGATGTACAGAACCGGACCACTGCTCTTTCGGCCAAGCGTATTGGCTCAAGGTTCATCAATCTGGTGAAAGTAGCTTTGGAAAAAGGGCATCACTACGAGGCGATTTGGTTGCTCTATACCTTGCGAGGTCTGAAACGCCCCGTGGACATTAGGTCTCTAAAAGACTTGATCGCTGATGTGGAGTCTGCGGCAATCGCGCTGATCCTACTCGACATGAAGTCTAAGGGACTATGTATCGGCAAACTTCCTACCCAGGTCTGGGAGGGCAAGATTTCAGAAGACAGCGTAAAGTCGGATTGGACTTGGTTGCTTGCATATGAAGCGTATCGTCACGGCTGGATGGTCGATCACAACAAGCTTCTGAATAAGCCACTTTTTAAGGCCATGTCGTCTCGCAACGTGGTTTTTTATGATCCCAAGCGGAACATAAATACATCTTCCAGCGAAGCTGATAACAGAAGCACCAGACGCAAAAGAAGTATGGCGGAAGTCAAAAAGCTCCTTGAAAGCCTGCGTGGGGTCGCCGCAGCGGGACATCAGTCGGGAGACTATTAAACAAGCAGCCTGTTCATTCATGCTCATGGTACCGGCAAGTGCCCGATCCTATGCTTACATCGTGTGCAAAAAACCATCGTTTTAAACACATTGTCATCGACTCCAAGAATCGTAGTGAAACTGCTATAAAAATTGTGCAGAAAACCCGTGCATTTCAGGTCTGACAGTGACGCTTTTGTGGACACCGTTTGATGGATGACAACCAGCGGGTTCCAACATAGGAGGCGACCATAGGGAAACGGTTCGGGTACGTCCGCACATCAACGGTAGATCAGCACAACGGTATTGATGTTCAAGTTCAGGCTTTGCTGAAGCACGACAGCCACCTTGATCACCGAGATGTATTCGTTGAGCAGGTGTCAGGTGGGCTGCACCACACCAAGAGGCCGAAGCTGCATCAACTGCTGTCTCAGCTTCAGGATGGCGATGTAATCTATATCTACCGAACCGACCGCCTTGGCCGTTCCACATCTGACCTGCTGACCATAGTCGAAAAGATCAAGACCGCAGGTGCGCGGTTGGTCAGTATCACCGATGGTGTGGATACTGGGACCGGTATGGTCGCCGACATGTTCTTGACCCTGCTTTCGGTGGTTTCACAGTACGAACGTGCACTGATCTCAGATCGCACCCGTAGTTCTTTGCGTATTCTCAAGGAACGTGGTGTCGAACTTGGTCGCCCACGAAAGGTGACACCTGTAGTCGTCAGGCAGGTTCAGGCCATGCACAATGATCCTGAGGTTTCGGTGAAGGACGTATGTGCTTCGTTGGGCATATCACGGTCTTCATATTATCAGGCACTGCGGCACGATGATCAAGAAAACCCTTCATCAACCACTTGCATCGGCAATAACCAAACCCACATTGGGCAGGACAGACGACACGTTGACCTAAAATCAGGATGCTCGTTCGCTTGACTGGCGGCTGCATCTCCCAAGTTTTGGAGACAACGTTGTTGATGATTACTACTGACCCTGACGCGTTTGCGCGTCAGACCGCACAAACATATCCCTTGGTTGGCATCCTGCCCGCCAGCCGTTTCGATGCCCTGACGCCCGTCGTACGCGAATCTCAGGAAACTCTTCTTCCAGCCCGATGGCCACGGTGGATGAAAAAGGCTGACGTTGCTGAATATCTCAGTGTGTCGCCACGCACCATCGATAAATGGGTCAGAACAGCAGTCTTGCCGCCTGCCATGGTCTTTGGGGATCACCTCAAGCGATGGGATAGACTTGAACTAGACCAGCACCTGGATCGTCGAACAGGACACGGGAGTTCTGATGGCAACAATATCTCAGACCTACTCAATGCGTATGCCAGTCAGCAAGGTCGGGGGGAAATCTGATGCCCCGTATCCGAGAATGCCTCTACGAAGAGAAAAACCATCATGGCACAACACGATACAGGTTCATACGTAAACGTGGTGCGCCGAAAATCGGCATCAAGGGAAAGCCGGGTGATGCCGCGTTTGAAGAACGTTACTTGCATCTTCTCAACGGTGGTGATGCCGAGCATCAACGGATCAGTCTTCGCAGACAGCGGAGATCAAAATACGACGAAGGCACATATGCCGACCTAGTAGACCAATATCTGGCACATATGGACACCGAGGTTATCAAGGGTAGCAAATCTAGCGGCACCCGAAGCACTTATAGCGGCATCCTGAAACGATCTGCAAAAGCCATTGGGCCCGTTGCCATATCGTCACTTACAAGAGTGGACATTAACCAAGTCCTTTCGGTTTTGACGGTATCAGCCGCGACGCATAACAATATGCTCAAGGCGATGCGGGCCATGTTTGGATTCGCAGTCGATCAGACCCACGGCATTCGAGACGATCCGACACAGGGGATCAAATACATGACCGTCAAGACCGACGGGCACAAGGAATGGACGCATGAGCAGATCGTCCATTTTCTTGACTTTCATCCCAAGGGAACAACTGCCCACTTGGTCATGACCCTATTTCTATACACGTCGTGTCGTCGTTCCGATGTAGTAAAACTTGGGCCACAGAACCTGACAACAATACAGGGGAAGACTTACCTCGAATTTCATCAGACGAAGGAAAACGGCCAAAAAGGGTCTCTTGTTGTTGTTCCTATTGATGAGCACTTCATGGATGTCTGGCAGGCTACCAGAACGGGAAGTGAGACCTTCGTGTTGAACGAATATGGCAAGCCATTCAGTGTAAAAGGGTTTGGGAACCGAATGAAAAAGTGGGTTCTGGAAGCTGGCCTGCCTGACGACATAGCATCACATGGGGTCAGGAAGTCCATTGGCTCGATGATGGCCGAAGCTGACTGCTCCAATTATCAAATCATGGCGATGCAAGGTCACTCCAGTCCCAAAGCGAGTGAGGTTTACACCCGCAAGGCAAAGCGCCGAATCCTTGCAGAACAGGGCAGAGGAAAGGCTAATCTCGGTCAGTTTTTCAAAGAAGGAATGAGTGCTGAATAGGACCGCGTCCCCACACTTGTCCCCACCCGATGGTGGGGGCGGAAAATCACAATGATTCCAATGGCGGTGGCGGACCGAGGAGGATTCGAACCCCCGACCCCCTGATTCGTAGTCAGGTACTCTATCCAGCTGAGCTATCGGTCCGCGTTTGGGCGGTTTAGTCCCGCAGGACGGGCTTTGCAAGGGGCTTCTTTGGGCAAAACGCGCCAAGGTTCAAACGCCGTCGCCCTTCGGCAAGCGGATCGAAAACACTGTGCCTGCCGGCCCCGTGCGGTCAAGTTCCAGCGCACCGCCATGCGCGCGGATCAGTTCGGATGCGATGGCCAGGCCAAGGCCCGTGCCCCCCTTGCTGACCCCGCCCTGAAACGGGGTGAACAGATGTTCCTGCGCCCGTTTGGGAAGACCTGGGCCAGTGTCGGCGACCTCGATCCACCAGTTGTCTTCATCTTCATAGGCCGACACATTGATTTCGCCGGGTTTCCCGCTGGCCACAATCGCCTGACGGGCATTGCGCACAAGGTTCGACACCACCCGGAACAGCTGCTCGGGATCAGCCCGCAGCGTGAACAGAGGCGGAATGTTTTCGCTGAGCGACAGGTCGTGTTCACCCACGGCAAGCCGTTCACTGTCCAGCACATCCGTCACGATGTCGTCCAGCGTCAGCATGGTCAGCGTCGGGCTGGGTTCTTCGGCTTTGCCAAACGCAAGCGTGCTTTCACACAGATGCACCGCGCGCGTGATGGATCCGACCAGCTTGGGGGCCATTCGGCGCACCAGCGGGTCTTCGGAAGACCCGATGCGGTCGGTGAACAACTGGGCCGACGTCAGGATGTTGCGCAGGTCGTGGCTGATCTTGGACACGGCTGATCCAAGCTGGGCCAGCCGGTCTTTCTGCCGCAACGCCGCGATCAATTCGGTCTGCATGGCGCGCAGGGCCTCTTCGGCTTCGCGCAACTCGGTCACGCCGGCATTGGGTGTGATGATGCGCCGCGCATCCTCAGGGGCCGCAGCATAGCGCTGCATATGCCCGACAACCCCGCGAATGGGTTTGACGATAATCGCCTGGACCGCGATGAACAGCAGAAAGGCGGTAAAGACCGAAATCACGGCCGACAACACCAGAATGCGAATGCCATAGTCGATCATGGCCGTGCGCATCGGTGCGGTTTCAAGTGTGATTTCGATCAACAGGCCCGCCTCGCGCACCGGCGCGCCGATCACGCGGATCACCTTGTTTTCCGGCTCCCGCAGCCGCATCATCGCATCACGGATAAGCACCATCGCCGTGCCTTCGCGCAGATCATAGGTCGCGTCGATGGGTTGCGGCATCGGTGTGGCCAGCATCAACTGGCGCACTTCATCGCGCAGCAACACCACGTTGAAAACACCTGCGTTCTGCAACAGTTCCTCTTCGAGTTCGCTGTTGATCATGTCGTCAGCCAGCAGCACCAGCGATGCGATCTGCGCCCGCTCAAGCCGGTTTTGCAGGTAATCCTCGCGGAACCGCGCAATCGACGGCACAAAGATCAGAATTTCGGCCACCATCACAAAGATAATCGTCAGGATCAAAAAGCGACCGGAAAGGGAATTCAACATGGTGTAATCTGTTCAGGGAATGACGCGTTGCACAAGCCCCACAACCCGTTTCACGAGATCACTTTCGAACAGGCGGGGGCTGAAATAGGCCCCGGCCGCGCGTTTGTTGACCTCGCCGATGGTCGGATAGGGCGCGACCATCGCCGCGACCTGGCTCATTTTCATCTTGTTGGCCAGAACCAGCGCCCAGAGGTTGATCAACTCGCCCGCCTGATACCCCGCAATCGAGGCTCCCACCGGGCGCCCCCTGACCACCATGACCTTGATCAGCCCTTTGGTCTTTCGTTCTGCAATTGCGCGGTCGTTGTGTTCGTAGTGAAAGCGGACCACTTCCAGTTTTTCTGCGTGTTCCGTCCGGGCCTGCGCCTCGGTCATACCGACCTGTGCCAGCTCGGGGTCCGTATACGTGGCCCGCGGGATATGATCGGTCCTGGCCTTGCTGGGCAGGGCAAACAGCATCGAGCGGACAATGACACCCGCATGATACCCCGCCACATGGGTGAACTGCATGCCCCCGGCCACGTCGCCGATGGCATAGACGCGCCGGTTCGAGGTGCGCAGCGCCGCGTCCACTCTGATGCCTGTCCTGGTCCGTTCGATCCCCGCCGCGTCCAGCTTTAGGCTTTCGGTATTGCTCTTGCGCCCCACCGCCACCAGCAAATGAGAGCCGGTAAAGCTGCGCCCGTCTTCGCTATGAACGGTGACAGACCCTTCATTGCCTTCGATTCTGGCGGCCTGCGCGTTCTCGACAATGTCGACGCCTTCCGCGCGCAGGTTTTGCAATACCACCTCGGCCATCTCCGGATCGTCCTTGCCCAGCGCTCTGGCCCCTTCGATGACAGTCACTTTGGAGCCGAGCCGCAGATGCGCCTGCGCCATTTCCATCCCGATGGGGCCACCGCCGATGATCAGCAGGTGCTCGGGTTGTTCGCGCAACGCCCAGAGCGTTTCGTTGGTGAGATAGGGAACGGTGTCGATGCCTTCGATTGGCGGGACAAGCGGGCTGGACCCGGTCGCAATCACGATCCGGCGTGCCGTGATCACCGCTTCGCCCGCCTGCACTTCGTTTTTGGATATGAAATGCCCGAACTCGCGGATCACGGTGACCCCGAACCCTTCGAACCGTTCCTGGGAATCCACCGGTTCGATCTGGGAAATGACGCCCTGCACATGGTCCTTGGCGGCGGCGTAGTCGACCCTGGGCGCGGCATTCGCGACCCCAAAGACCGCACTATGGCTTTGGCCATGGGCCGCCTTGCCGCTCGCGATCAGCGCCTTGGACGGCACACAGCCATAGTTGAGGCAATCGCCCCCCATCTTGTGCCCTTCCAGCAGGACAACACCGGCCCCCATCTGGCTTGCACCTGCCGCCACGGACAAACCGCCGGACCCTGCCCCGATGACCAGAATATCCGTCTTGATCCGTTTCATCAGTGTTACAGACCTTTCTTGCCGCGCACGGCCCTGAGCACCATGGGCAGGGCGGCAAGTGCGCACAGGCCAAGGATAGGCAGCAGGATTGCAGGTTCAAAGATGATGCCCAGATCCGGTGTCTCGCCGCGGTCGAACACGTCACCAAGACCCGCGCCGACCGACGTATAGACGATCGCACCCGGAATGATGCCCAGAAAGGTCGAGACGGCATACCGGCCCAGCGAAACCCCCACGAGCGCGGGCACAAGGTTGGCCACAAAGAACGGAACCGCAGGCACAAGACGGATCAGGAACAACATCGACCACTGGTTTTCGTCGATCCCGGCCTTGATCCTTTTGACCAGCCCGTCGCCGGTGTCCATCCGGGTGGCCAGCCGTTCGCCAAGACCCCAGCGCGCGGCCAGAAAAATGGCGACGGCCCCGATTGTGGCACCCGTCACGTTGATCAGAGCGCCGGGAAAGGTGGAAAACAGGAACCCGCCTGTCAACGTCATGACGGTGGCTCCGGGCAGTGAAAAACCGACGATCACGGCATAGGCCGCGACAAAGACAAATGCCGTCAGCAGGTAGTTGCCGTCACGGAACGACATAAGCGCCTCGCGATTGTCCGCAAGCGTCTGGAAGTTCAGATATTCCTTCAGCGTGAAGGCACCGATGGTGGCAACCGCGACAATAATGATCAGGGGCAGCTTGCGCATCAAACCGCTGGTATCGGGCTGGCTTGTGTCGGACATTTCTTCTTCCTTTTTCTTGTCGCGCATCGCCTGGCCCCGCATGATGGGGCTGTTGTGACGTGAAACTGTTCGCTTCACACCCCCGAAAACAGGCGCATCACGCCGCGTTGAACAAAAGTGCTCGATTCCAGTCGTATTCCCGGGCAAGTGAAACAAAGCCCGTGGGATGGCGCCGAAATGTTGCAAGCCACGCACATTTTTAACCCGCAAGGGTTTGACTTGCCCCGTGGCGCCCTTTAGAGGACGAGCTTCGAATACTGCCTGTTCCCGAATCCGCGGGGCATGGGCCAACAGATCCGGAGCCAAAGCGATGAAACGCACCTTTCAACCTTCGAACCTCGTGCGCAAACGGCGTCACGGTTTCCGTGCGCGCATGGCAACCAAAGCTGGCCGCAAAATCCTGAACGCCCGCCGCGCCCGCGGCCGGAAGTCGCTCAGCGCCTAAAGCCGCGCCACAACAGGTTTCAAAATGACCCCGCCCGAGGCCCCATTGCCCAACGACACCGTTGGACAAGGTATGCCTTTGGCGGGTCATTTGCATCAGGAAACCCTCACCGCGCGCAGCGATTTCCTGGCGGCAGCGCGCGCCAGACGCCTCGTGACCCCCGCCTTTGTGCTGCAATACCGGGACCGGAACGACAGCGATGCGATCCGTGTCGGCTTTACCTGTTCGAAAAAGGTCGGCAACGCCGTCGCCCGCAACCGGGCCAAGCGGCGTCTGCGCGAAATTGCGCGCCGCGTGATGCCCGAACATGGTACGAAAGGCACCGATTACGTGCTGATCGGGCGCGCCGAAGTCACGGCCACGCGCCCGTTCGATCTGATGCTGGATGATCTGCGTGATGCATTGGCGCGCGCGACATGAGCCCGCTGGCCTTTGTCCTGTCCCTGCCGGTGCGCGCCTATCGCCTCGTCTTTTCCCCATGGGTCGGGTTCAACTGCCGCTATCAACCGACCTGCAGTGCCTATGCGCTCGATGCCCTGCACAAGCACGGCGGGCTCAAGGGGACGTGGATGGCCATGCGTCGTGTCGGGCGGTGCCACCCCTGGGGCGGGACCGGCTATGATCCGGTGCCGGAACGGGACGATCCGTGATCACCGCTTTTCAAAGGTGATGATGACATCGCCAATGTCGATACCCGCCCGTTTCATGTAGGCACGGTTCAATACGCGGTCCTCGCTCAGCAGCCACATCCAGTCATCAAAGGTGACGCGCAACGTGCCGTCCGGCACCGGCAGATCAATCTCGTATTTCCAGTTGAAGGTATCACCGCGTTCTTCGCCCGTGGCCTCGCCAATCACGCCGGGCGCAGTGCCGCGCCACGTGTCGTCCCCGGTCTTGATCAGGGTCCACACCCGCTGTTCGGTGCTGCCGTCCTCGTACGCGAAATCCTCGACCAGGGTCAGCGTCTGCCCGTCCCATGTGCCGTTGATCTCCACTTCGAAGCGGCGGCGCACCGTGCCGAACACATCCTGAAATTGCCCATAGGCCAGCACCTGCCCGTCAAAGAACTCTTCGAGGTTCAACTGCCGCCCGGACAGCTTTTCATCCTGCAACGCAGGTTTGCCCGTGCACGCGCCCAACAGACCCAAACCCAGTACAAGAACAATCCGCAACATCATGATATTCCCCCACATCTGCAAGGGGTACGCGCAGGCGCCCCTTTTGGTTCACACAGAGCGTGGTATAGAGCAGATGATCCCGACCCCAAGAGGCGCCCCATGCTAGATGACAGCGACGACATCCATCCGCTATTCGCAGGTGCGCCATCAACGACCGAGTTCAAGAAGTTGCGAAAAAGGATCGTGCGGGGCACGCGCGAGGCGATCGAACACTATGGCATGATCAACCCGGATGGACCGCGCCAGAAATGGCTTGTCTGCCTGTCCGGGGGCAAGGACAGCTATACGTTGCTTGCCGTGCTTTACGAGTTGCAATGGCGCGGGCTGTTGCCGGTCGATATACTGGCCTGCAACCTCGATCAGGGCCAGCCGGGGTTCCCGGCCACCGTCCTGCCCGAGTTTCTGGGCCGGATGGGTGTGCCGCACCGGATCGAATATCAGGACACCTATTCCATTGTGATCGACAAGGTGCCCGAGGGGCGTACGTTCTGTGCGCTGTGCTCGCGGTTGCGGCGCGGCAACCTTTACCGGATCGCACGCGAAGAAGGCTGTTCCGCCGTCGTTCTGGGCCATCACCGCGACGACATTCTCGAGACGTTTTTCATGAACCTCTTTCATGGCGGGCGTCTGGCGACGATGCCGCCGAAACTTGTGAACGAAGAAGGTGATCTGTTCCTCTATCGCCCGTTGGCCCATGTGGCCGAGGCCGATTGCGACCGATTTGCGCGCGCCATGAACTATCCGATCATCCCGTGCGATCTGTGCGGCAGTCAGGACGGATTGCAGCGCCAGCACGTCAAACAGATCCTCGATGGATGGGAGGCCAACAGCCCGGGCCGTCGCCAGGTGATGTTCCGCGCGCTGATGAACGCCCGGCCTTCCCACCTGCTTGACCCGAAACTTTTTGATTTTCAGGCTCTTGCGCTGCGTCCGGGCACAATTGAGGAAAATTCGAAAGACATTCCCGCCTTGCGTTAAAGAGCGGCTTACCATGGTCCCGTAGCTGTATGTGGGCGTGTCGATCATCCGGCATGTCCCATGCACGAGGACCGAAAATGCGCTTGCGCCTACCGAACTCCATCCTTGAATGCCGACGCAGACTGGTTGCAGCGCTGTCTGGCCCGCAGATGTTGGCCTTTGTGCCGGCACTATGTCTTGCCGGGTTCTGGATAGGTGGCGAAGCGGGGCTGATTGCCGTCGCGTTGGCGATCCCGCTCGTCTGGATGATCCTGGGCGGGTTGGATCACCTCGTCAGACAACGCATTGCGCGGGTGCCGGTGTCGGGACTGCTGGCACCGGATGCCTTTCGCCCCAAGGTACAGGCGCTGCGCGAGGATATGGTGGATTCGGACCGCACCAGCGCCATCCTTGCGCTGGAGTTGGACGACTTTTCAACGCTCACCTCGCGATTTGAGCCGGCGGCGGTGGACCGCGTTCTAACAACTGTCGGTCAACGCATTCAGGCAGTCGCCCGCGAAACCGACGCCATCAGCAGGATCGGCGACAGCCGGTTTGCCGTGTGTTTGGCGCCGATCAAACATCTTGACCTCGAAAGCGGAATCCAGATGAGTGGCCGAATGCAGCAGGCCATCGAAGAACCGATCACGATAGACGGGGCCGTTGTCTATGTCTCGGCCAGTGTCGGTTTCTGCCTTTTGGCGCGTGCACCGGGCGCCTCGGGGCAAGACTGGATCAACGGTGCCATCGCCGCATTGAACGAGGCTCAGCAACGCGGCCCGACATCGGTGCGCGCCTATTCGACGGAACTGCATTCGCGCCTCAAGAACCGGGCAAACTTGCGCGACGAAGTGGTCGTTGCGCTGGAACAGGGTCAGATTCAGCCGTGGTTCCAACCGCAGATTTCGACCGATACGGGCCGCGTGACCGGGTTCGAGGCACTGGCCCGCTGGATTCACAGCGAGCGTGGCGCGATTTCTCCGGCAGAGTTTCTGCCCGCGATCGAAGAAGCCGGGCTTCTTGAACGTCTGGCCGAAGTGATGATGTACCACACCTTTACCGCCCTCAAGGCATGGGATGCGGCCGGGGTAAACGTGCCGCATGTGGGCGTAAATTTCAGCGGTTCGGAACTGAACAATCCTCGCCTCGTCGACAAGATCAGCTGGGAACTGGATCGGTTCGATCTGACACCGGAACGGCTTGCGGTCGAAATCCTTGAAACGGTGGTGACGGACACACTGGATGACACCATCACGCGCAATATCACCGCGCTGACCAAACTTGGGTGCCGGATTGATCTGGATGATTTCGGTACCGGGCACGCCTCAATCTCCGCGATCCGCCGCTTTGGGGTCGGTCGCATCAAGATTGACCGCTCCTTTGTGATGAAGGCGGACCGGGATCCCGAACAGCAGCGCATGATCAGCGCGGTGCTGACGATGGCCGAACGGTTGGGGATCGAAACGCTGGCAGAGGGCGTGGAAACCGTCGGAGAACATGCATTGCTGGCGCAGTTGGGTTGCGACTACGTGCAGGGATTCGGGATTGCGCGCCCGATGCCGTTCGAGAAAACGCTGGACTGGATTCGTGCCCACGATGCCAAAGTGCAGGATGCACCCGTCATTCCGTTTCACCGTTCGAGCTAGTGCCCGAACGCGTCCGGCGCAGGGGCCTTCCTTCGGCAATCATCCCGGAACCGGGGCACGCCGGGGCACGCGGCCTGTCGCAGTCATCTGGTGTTTGGTCCCTCAGGGCCGGTTGTACACACCTGTGTGGGCTCCGACCCTGCCGTAACACTGTCAAAAGCGGGCGAATCCGCTTGACCTTTGTGCCTGCACTCTGTTGAACCCGACCAACGTTTCAGACAGCAGGTGGCAGTCCCCGATGGACGATCAGAACAAGAACCTCATTCTTGCAACAGCGCTCAGTTTCCTCGTAATCCTTGTCTGGTTTGTGGTGTTCCCACCAGCGCAACCGGACGTGCCTCTGGATGCAACGCCGCCCGCGGCCTCGACGGCTGACACCGGTGACGCGACAGTTCCCGCAGCACCGATCAGCGGCGAAGCGGCCCCAGCCGCACAAACCGCGAGCGAGGCGGACCCGACCACAGACGCACCACGCGTATCCATCGAAACAGCCCGGATCAGCGGTTCGATCTCGCTTGCGGGCGGACGTCTGGACGACCTGCGCCTCAAGGATTACCGCGAAAGCCTCGAACCTGACGCCGACATCGTCACGATGCTGTCCCCGGTCGGCACCGCCGGCGCGTATTATGCGCTGCACGGCTGGGCTGCGGGAAGTGGAGTTGAACCCGACGCGGTGCCCGATCCCAACACGATCTGGACACAGGTTGACGGCGACACGCTTACCCCGACAAGCCCGGTCACGCTTGAGTGGGACAATGGCGTCGGTCAGCTGTTCCGGCGCGAGATCGCCGTGGATGATGACTATATGTTCACCGTGACACAGTCCGTCAAAAACACCTCGGATACGACGGTGCGCGCCGCGCCCTATGGCATGATCACGCGCCACGGCATTCCCGATGACATCCGCAACTTCTTCATCCTGCACGAAGGTGCCGTGGCAATGGCCGATGGCGAACTGGCCGAAACCAACTGGGATGACATCCCGGATGCCGAGGTCGACCCGAACTGGGGCCGCCCCGCGATTGTTACTCAGAATGTGACCGAAGGCTGGATCGGGTTCACCGACCACTTCTGGCAATCCATCCTTATTCCGACAGGCGTGCCCAGCTTTGAACAGGCGCTTACCTATGCGCCGCGCACGGATGTGTTCCGGGCAGTGACCCGCCTGCCCACCCAGGACATCGCGCCCGGCGCAACGGCCAGCGTCACAACCCAGCTTTTTGCGGGTGCCAAGGAATGGGAAACCATCCGCGAGTACCAGCAGGGCGGCGTGGAAGGGTTCATCGACAGCATCGACTGGGGCTGGTTCTTTTTCCTGACCAAACCGATTTTCTGGCTGCTGCACGAAATGAACAAGATCATCGGCAACATGGGCTGGTCGATCATTGCTCTGACCCTCGTTATCAAGGCGATCCTGTTCCCGCTGGCCTACAAATCCTACGTCTCCATGGCCAAGATGAAAGAGCTTCAGCCACAAATGGAAAAGCTCAAGGAATCTGCTGGCGAAGACAAGCAAAAGCTCCAGCAGGGCATGATGGAGCTGTACAAGAAGGAAAAGGTGAACCCGGCGGCGGGCTGTCTGCCGATCCTGCTCCAGATCCCGATCTTTTTCTCGCTCTACAAGGTGATCTTTGTCACGATCGAATTGCGCCACGCGCCGTTCTTTGGCCCGTTCCAGGACCTCAGCGCGCCTGATCCGACCACGATCATGAACCTCTTTGGCCTGCTGCCGCTGGACGCGCCCGATCCCAATTCGGTCATGGCGCTGATCTTCATCGGCATCCTGCCGATCCTGCTGGGTATTTCGATGTGGTTGCAGCAAAAGCTGAACCCGGCCCCCACCGATCCGACGCAGCAGATGATTTTTGCATGGATGCCGTGGGTGTTCATGTTCATGCTGGGCAGCTTTGCCAGCGGGCTGGTCGTGTACTGGATCGCCAACAACACGATCACGTTCACGCAGCAATATCTGATCATGCGCTCGCAGGGCTACAAGCCGGACCTGCTGGGCAACATCAAGGGCAGCTTCAGGAAAGGCGCAAAAACGGACGCCGCCAACAGCACCAAGGCACCAACGAAAAAGGGCGGCAAGTGAGCATGCGTGTCGCTTCCTTGTGGCGACACCCGATCAAAAGCCACGGGCGCGAACAACTTGAAACAGTTGCGCTTGTTGCCGGAGAGGCAATGCCGTTCGATCGTCTTTGGTCCGTCGCGCACGACGCGGCCAGGGCCGAACCGGGCGTCTGGGCGCCGTGCCAGAACTTCAGCCGGGTGTCCAAGGCGCCTGCGCTTATGGCCGTGACCATCCGGCTGGATGAGGCCACGGAAACCGTCACCCTGTCCCACCCGGACCGCCCGGACCTGACCGTCAACCCCGACAGCGACCCGGATGCGTTGATCGCCTGGACGGTACCGTTGGTGCCGCAGAACCGGGCCCTGCCCAGCCACGTGATGCGCCTTGATGGACGCGGCTATACGGACAGCGATTTCGCATCCGTCACTTTGTGCAACATGGCCTCGCACCACGCTGTCGAAACCCACTTGAAAGAGGCGTTATCGATCCATCGCTGGCGTGGAAACATCTGGTTTGACAGTCAGGAGCCATGGGTCGAGTTTGACTGGATCGACCGCGATGTGCGCGTCGGAGACAGCATCCTGCGCCCTCTGGAACGGACCGACCGGTGCCTTGCAACCACCACGAACCCCGACACCGGCCACCGTGATGTCGAAACGCTCAAGGCGCTTCAGTCTTTCGGCCATCAGGATTTTTCGGTGCGCGCCAGGGTCATAGATGGGGGCACCATACGCCCCGGAGACAAGGTGGAACCGCTGTGACGCAACTGCCCTTCCCAATCGCCGAAACCCCCGACCCGCAGACCGCAGAACGCGGTCGTTTGCTGTTTGCGGGCGAGACGGAGTTTGTCAAAGGTGTCGTCGCGATGTCCGGCCTGCCGCCCGCAGACCGGCTTGAGGTGTGTTTTGCCGGTCGCTCCAACGTGGGCAAGTCCACGCTGATCAACGCGCTGACCGGGCGCAAGGGGCTGGCGCGGGCCTCGAACACGCCGGGACGCACGCAGGAAATCAACTATTTCACGGCAGGCGATGGCCACTATCTCGTGGATCTGCCCGGCTATGGCTATGCCAACGCGCCGCTGCCGGTGGTCGAAAAGTGGCAAAAGTTGTTGAAACAGTACCTCTCGGGGCGTCAGACCCTGCGCCGTGCCTTTGTGCTGATTGACGCGCGGCACGGCGTCAAAAAAGTGGACGAGGAAATCATGTCCTTGCTGGACAGCGCGGCCGTGACCTTTCAATGCGTGCTGACCAAGGCCGACAAGGTCAAGGCAGCCGACCGCGAACAGGTGCTGGATCAGACCCGCACCGCCCTGTCCAAACACCCCGCCGCCTTCCCTGAGATCGTGCTGACCTCAAGCGAAAAGGGCGACGGCATCGCCACCTTGCGCGCCATTATCGCCACGCTCGAGTGACAAGCGCATCAGGGCGGGCGCGAAAATTGTTGGCCCGTGCGGCCAGGTCGGGCAAGACATGATGTGAACCACAACCTGTGACACAAAGATGAAAACCCAAGACATGAACCGTGACTGGATCGCCACTGCCCGCACCCTCAACCAGGCGCTGCCGTACCTTCAGCGCTATTCCGGGGCAACCGTTGTCATCAAGCTGGGCGGCCACGCCATGGGCAGCGACGCGGCAATGGAAAGCTTTGCCAGCGACGTTGTCCTGATGCGTCAGGTCGGGGTGAACCCGGTCGTTGTGCATGGCGGTGGCCCCATGATCAACGACATGCTCAGGCGCCTCGATATCCAGTCCGAGTTCGTGAACGGCAAGCGGGTGACGGATGCGGCCACCATGGACGTGGTCGAAATGGTGCTGTCCGGTGTGGTCAACAAACGCATCGTGCAGGCGATCAATCGCGCGGGCGGGCGCGCTGTCGGCCTGTCGGGCAAGGATGCAAACCTGATGATGTGCGATCAGACCGACCCTGATCTTGGCCTTGTCGGCACACCGGCGCAAATCGACCCGTCGATCCTGCGCACCCTGTTCGAGCAATCAATGATCCCCGTGATCGCCCCTCTTGGCGCGGGCCGCGAGGGCGAGACGTTCAATATCAATGGTGACACTGCCGCCGGCGCCATTGCCGGTGCGCTCAAGGCGGATCGCCTGTTATTGCTGACGGATGTGTCAGGCGTCAAGAACGCCGCCGGAGAGGTCGTGACTGACCTGACCGCAGATCAGATCCGCGCCCTGACCCAAGAGGGTGTGATCGCAGGCGGCATGATCCCCAAGACGGAAACAGCACTTGACGCCATTGCGAGCGGTGTGCGCGCGGTTGTCATTCTGGACGGGCGCGCGCCGAATGCCTGCTTGCTCGAACTTTTTACCAATCACGGTGCCGGGTCGATCATCCGCCCACGGTAAAACAAACGTGTCTATCGGCCACATTGCGCCCACCCACAAACGTCATACATTCAGCTCATGGAAAACGAAGCAACAATACGCCTGATCATCTTTCTCGGTCTGTTCAGCGTGCTGGCCGCCGCCGAAGCGTTTGCCCCGCGCCGCGTACGCCGGCTAAAGCGCAGCCAGCGCTGGGTGACCAACTGGAGCATCACCATTGCGAACACGGTGATATTGCGCCTCATGGCCATTGTGCTGCCCCTGCTTGCGGTCGGCGCGGCCGTGGATGCGCAGGCACAGGGCTGGGGTCTGTTCAATGCGCTGATGCTGCCCGGTTGGGTCGAAATCATCGCGGCCGTCCTGATCCTCGACTTCGTGATCTGGGCGCAGCACCTGATCACCCACAAGGTGCCGATCCTGTGGCGTCTGCACCGCGTCCATCATGCGGATGTCGATATGGACGTGACCACCGCGATCCGCTTTCACCCGGTCGAGATCGCGCTGTCGATGATCCTCAAGATTGGCGTGGTCTATGTGCTGGGTCCCGCCACCATCGCCGTGATCCTGTTCGAAATCATGCTGAACGGCACGGCCATGTTCAATCACGCCAACATCCGCCTGCCCCTGTGGCTTGATGCGATCGTGCGCCGGGTGCTGGTGACGCCGGATATGCACCGCGTACACCACTCGGTGCACCAGGACGAGCATGACAGCAACTATGGCTTTGCCCTGTCCATCTGGGACCAGTTGTTCGGCACCTACACCGCGCAGCCGCGCGGCGGCCATGACGACATGACCGTGGGTCTGGAATGGCAGGATGACCGCCCGGCGCGTCTGGGCTGGTCCCTCAGTCTGCCGTTTGCGCGAAAATGATACTGCAACAGATCGAACGCGCAGTGACGCCCCATGGTCTGATGATCATGGGCCACGATCAGGCGCGCGTTCTGATCGGAACGGATGCGGGATGGTGGGAAGTGTTCACCGCCAGCCCGGAATACCACGATCAGGCCAGGGATCCTGTTGATCGCTGGTCAAAACGCATCCTCGGCGCGTTGGCGGTCCGGATCGGCGCCGCTGCCGCCTTTCCGTCAGACGGGCCGCCCTACGCCCCGTTCATTGCATGGGCACTGGCCACCGGGCGCTTCTGGCAAAGCCCGACGGGCATGATGATCCACGACACCGCCGGGCTGATGATCTCGATCCGGGGGGCGCTGACACTGGCGGACCCTTTGCCCGTTCCACCCGCCGCGCAAAGCCCCTGCGCCGCGTGTCCTGACCGCCCGTGCGTGTCCGCCTGCCCGGTGGGCGCGCTCAGCGCCACAGCCCGTTACGACGTGCCCGCCTGCAAGGCATATCTGGATGCAGCCGACGGCCGGGACTGCATGAACGGGGGCTGCCAGGTCCGCCGTGCCTGCCCCGTCACTCAGCGCTTTGCCCGCCCAAAGGCGCAAAGCGCGTTTCATATGAAAGCGTTTGTCGGATGACCCTGACACTGATCCTCATGCGCCATGCCAAATCGGCATGGGACGATCCCAACCTTGCAGATCACGACCGGCCTCTGAACGGGCGGGGCCGTGCATCGGCCAAAGCCATGGGCGACTGGCTGCGCGCGCGCGCTCATGTGCCCGATGCGGCGATCAGTTCCAGCAGCACCCGCACGGGCCAGACCTTTGCAGGTCTCGGGCTGGATGTCCCGGTCGACTTTACCCGGACGCTTTACCACGCAGGCCCCGAGGTGATGATGGATGTGTTGCGCAACCAGACAAGCCCGCGCGTTCTGATGCTCGGGCACAACCCCGGCATGGCGGATTTTGCACACCGTCTGGTCGAACGGCCCCCGCTCCACCCGCGCTTTGCGGACTACCCGACCGGGGCCACAACCGTGATCACCTTCGAGGCGAGCGGCTGGAACGACATCGGCTGGCGCGAAGGCCAGCCGATTGATTTCGCGATACCCCGCGAGGTGATGCAGTAGGGTGGGGTTTCACCCCACCATGCGTCAGTGACCCAGGATCTGGCTCAGGAACAACTGTGTCCGGGGTGACTGGGGGTTGTTGAAGAACTCTTCGGGTTCGTTCTGCTCCACAATCTGACCCTCGTCCATAAAGATCACGCGGTTCGCCACTTGCCGGGCAAAGCCCATCTCGTGCGTCACGCACAGCATGGTCATGCCCTCTTCGGCCAGTTCCACCATCGTGTCCAGAACCTCCTTGATCATCTCGGGATCAAGCGCCGAGGTCGGTTCGTCAAACAGCATGATGCGCGGACGCATGCACAAGCTGCGGGCAATCGCCACACGCTGCTGCTGACCCCCGGACAACTGGCCGGGATACTTGTCGGCCTGATCCGGGATCTTTACCTTTTCAAGGAAATGCATCGCGATCTCTTCGGCTTCCTTCTTGGGCGTCTTGCGCACCCAGATCGGGGCCAGCGTGCAGTTCTCAAGGATCGACAGATGCGGGAACAGATTGAAGTGCTGAAAGCACATGCCAACTTCCGACCGGATCTTGTCGATGTTCTTGAGGTCCGAAGACAACACCGTGCCATCCACGGTGATCTTGCCCTGCTGGTGTTCCTCCAGCGCGTTGATGCAACGGATCAGCGTGGACTTGCCGGACCCGGACGGGCCCGCGATCACGATCCGCTCGCCCTGATAGACGGTCAGGTCAATGTCGCGCAGCACGTGAAAGGTGCCGTACCACTTGTTCATGTTCTCGATCGAAACAGCGACTTCGTCCGAGACTTTCAATGCAACTTGTTCAGCCATGTCAGCCACTCCTTATCAGCGGTGATCGGTCGCAAGCTGGCGTTCCAGCCACTGCGAGTATTGTGAGATGCCGTAACACACGACAAAGAAGAGAAGCGCGGCAAAGCCCAGAAGCTCCCAGTAGACCCCGTTCCATTCGGTAGAGGCGAGGATGGGGCCACGGATCATGCCAAGGATGTCGAACATCGAAATCACCGACACCAGCGTGGTGTCCTTGAACAGACCCACGGCGATGTTGACGATGCCCGGGATCGAGATCTTGAGCGCCTGCGGCAGGATGATCAGGCGCATGGCCTGCGCATAATCCAGCCCCAGCGAATCCGCCGCCTCGTATTGCCCGCGTGGCAGGGCGGCAAGGCCACCCCGGATCACCTCGGCGATATAGGCCGCCGAGAACATCGTGATCATGATCACAACACGCAGGAACAGGTCTGTCGAGGACTCAGGCGGAAAGAAATAGGCCAGCATCACGCTTGCCACGAACAGCAGCGTGATCAGCGGCACGCCGCGGATGAATTCGATGAAGACCACGCAAATCCATTTGATCAGCGGCATATTCGACTGACGCCCCAGCGCCAGTGCGATTCCCAGCGGCAGCGACAGGGACACACAAGTGACCCCCAGCATCATGTTGAGCATGAAGCCCCCAAGGTCCCGGCTGGCCACTGGCGTGAGCCACGCGGTCTCGCTGGCACCATCGGGTATCAGCTTGCCGCCAATATACCAGACGATGATGGCGGCAACGATCCCGCCAAAGAACCCGGCGGCAAAGCTGACACTCACAAGACGCGCATAGACGACATAGCCTGCAACAAAACCCAGCAGCGCCACGATGGGAGCCAGAATGGTGCCTCCCCAGATCAGATAGAAGGCGACGAAGGGAAACAGGCCCGTCACAATCAGCAACTGTCGCGGCAGCTTGTAGAACAGAACAGGTGCTGCCGCCACAAACAGCAGCACAAAGGCCAGAGAAGGCCGCCAGTAAAGTTCGCTCGGATAGGTGAAGCCAAACAACAACTGGTTCCACCGCTCTGTCAGAACGGAAAAACACCCGCCGGATACACCATTCAACACGTCGCGGCACTCGGCCAGGCTGGACGTGGTCCAGATCCCGTTAAAGATCCACGGCAATGTGTTGGACAGGATCAGGTAGATCAAATAGATCGCCGCAACCGTCAGCAGACTGTATGCGGGGGTCGAAAACAGGTTGTCCTTGGCCCACTTGACCGGCCCCGACGTGGTGAAGGGCGGCGGCGATGGCGGCACCGTTTCGGTGCGCACAAAGGCGACAGAAGTGGCACGATTATCTGACATCTCAGCGCTCCTTCAACTTAACGGAATTGTTGTAGACGTTCATGATCCCCGAGATGGAAAGCGAGATCGTCAGATAGAACAGCATCAGCAGCAACACACATTCGATGGCGCGCCCGGTCTGGTTCAATGTGATCCCACCAAGCGTCGCCGTGATGTCGGCATAGCCCACCGCAATCGCGAGCGACGAATTCTTGGTGATGTTGAGGTATTGCGAAATCAGCGGCGGAATGATGACCCGCAGCGCCTGTGGCAGCACCACAAGTTTCATGATCCGGCCGGACCGCAGGCCCAATGCCCCGGCAGCTTCGGTCTGACCCTTGGAAATCGCCTGAATGCCCGCGCGCACGTTTTCGGCGATAAAGGCACCAGTATAGACCGACAGGGCAATCCACAGCGCGATCAGGGGCGCCCCGATCTGGATGCCTCCCTGAAGGTTGAAGCGGTTGGCCAACGGGTCGGGCATATCAAGCCCGATGGGCTGACCCAGCAGAAAGAACATGACAAGCGTGGGTACGAACAACAGAGCCAGCGATGGCCAGCCCGTTGGCAACAATTTGCCCGTATCGTACAGCATCTTGGTCGCGTAGCGACGGTAGGCGAAGATCGCGATGATCGACGCAATGAAAGTGGCAACGACGATGCCGGAGCCCGGAAGCCATGTCGGCGCAGGCGCGTAGACACCGCGATTGGTAAAGGCAAACATGCCGAACAGCAGGTCGCGGTCCGGCTCTTCGCCAAGGTAGGAGCGTGCGCCGGGCATCACTGCCGTCATGATCGTGAAGATGATGATGATCCAGATCAGCACGGGGATGTTGCGGAAAATCTCGACGTAAAAGGCCATCAGCTTGCTGACAAGCCAGTTGTTCGACAGACGCAGAACACCCGCGATCACGCCAAACACAGTGGCCGTCACACAGGCCAGAAAGGCCACCAGAAGAGTATTCAGAATGCCGACAAGGGCAGCCCGCCCGTTGGTGGACTGGCTGGTGTACTCCACCAGAGTCTGGTTGATGTCATAGCCAGCCGTGGACCCAAGGAAATCATACGAAATGTTCAGACCCGCCGCGGCGAGGTTGCTGAACAGGTTCGACCCCAGATAGGCAAAGGCTGAAATCAGCGCGATCAACGCGACAAACTGGAACGTATAGGATCGATACCGCGTGTCGTTGATCAACATCGACAGGCGGAACGCGCCCTGTGGAGGGTCAGTGATCGTCGTCATTAGGATGGTCCCCGTGTGCCGGTCTTTGTTTTTTGGCGCTTAATGCGCAGAACCGGACTGTTGCATTCTGACTTTGATAGGGCGTCTGCTGCCACTGTTTTCAGCGATCTGTTGCCCTGACGCGCAAGGGGCGCAGGTTTGACCCTGCGCCCCCCGGCTTTTTGACTTAACGGAACGGAGGCGAGTACAGCAGCCCGCCTTCAGTCCACTGAGCGTTCAGGCCACGGGCCAGACCGATCGGAGTGGATTCACCGATGTTCACTTCAAAGATCTCGCCATAATTGCCCGAAGCGGAGATCGCTTTGGCAGCCCAGTCAGCGTCCAGACCCAGCATTTCGCCCAGCGAGTCAGCTGTTCCCAGCAGGCGGTTGACCTCGGGGTTGTCGCCGGGTGCGGCAGCCATGTCGGCGATGTTGGCCGATGTCACGCCCAGTTCTTCTGCCGCGATCAGCGCGTTCAGTGTCCAGCGGACGACGTCTGCCCATTCGTTGTCACCGTGACGGACCAGCGGGCCCAGCGGCTCTTTCGAGATGATCTCGGGCAACAGGATATGGTCGCCGGGGTTCTCGTATGTCGCACGGGATGCCGCCAGACCGGACGCGTCCGTGGTGTAGGTGTCGCAGGCGCCCGCAAGATACTGCTGGTTGCCTTCGGCGTTGGTTTCAATCGGCACGGGTTCGTAGCTGATGTTGTTGGCGCGGAAGAAATCCGCGAGGTTCAGCTCGGTTGTTGTGCCGGTCTGGACGCAGACGGTCGCACCGTCCAGATCCTTGGCCGAGGACACGCCCAGCTCTTTCGGAACCATGAAACCCTGGCCGTCATAATAGTTGATGCCGACGAATTCGAACTTGAGGTCGACATCGCGCGAAAATGTCCATGTGGTGTTACGGGCCAGCATGTCGATTTCACCCGAAGCAAGCGCTGTAAAGCGTGTCTTGCCCGTGGTGGGAACGAATTCGACGGCTGTCGAGTCACCCAGAACGGCGGCGGCGACAGCGCGGCAGACAGCGACGTCAAAACCTTTCCATTCACCGTTTGCATCCGGAGCAGCAAAGCCCACCAGACCGGTTGTCACGCCACAGTTCAGTGTGCCACGTGCTTTCACGTCATCAAGCGTACCAGCAGCCGCAACACCGGCTGTCATGCCGGCGACGGTGAGCGCGCCCAAAAATACGGATTTTTTCATTTCTTACCTCTTCCTGATTTTCTGCCATGTTTTGGCAGTTCGACCGACGTGACCTGAGTGTTCATGCACGCCGAAGGCGATACCAGAGGGGTTCATCCCCAGCCAGTGGCCCATAGTCTGCTCGGATTCATGCTGAAACGTCAAGGGTGCCATCACCAAATGCGATCCTAATTGATCAATTTTTGGGCAGTTGAACGGAGCGTCACAAACCCGGGCGCGTCACACCGCCTGCGCCGCATCGAAAAATGTTTTCGCATGAAAAAAAGATGTTCTCTTGATTTCTGCAACGCGTTGGGCTTCTTCGTCCTCGCCCCATTGCTGTTCCTGCCAGGTTTCGTCAACCCGGCTGGCTGCCCAAATGCCGGGCACCGGGTTCATGTCGTGAGCAGCAGCAAAACCCAGGATCAGGGACCCCGACAGGCTGACGAGATCATGAAATGCAGCCAATTCGAATGCGTTCAGCGCGTGCACCTGTCCAGACAGACGTTTCAGCGCCTCCGGGCACTGTGATTCGTGGATCACGCCGGCGCGTGGGCTCAAACGCGCGCCCAGCGTGGCGTCGGCCCAGTCCAGATAGGGATCCCAGGTTTTGCTTTGCCGCTGAACCAGTTCTTCGGGTGCCTCTGCACGGTAACACAACAGGTCCGCATCGCCATACGCGGCCAGCATATCGGCCACTTCGGCCTGCTGGATCGCAACCTTGTCGATGGCCGCATTGGCCGACCGGGTGAACGGCATCGACAGGGGATCAATCACGCCTTTCTGTGCGTCCCATTCAGCGGCGACAGCATCTGCCATCGCGGATGTGGGCAGAAACAGCGCGGCCTTGGCAGGTGTCTTTGCCGCGCGCCCGTCCAGTTCGATGCTCCAGCCCGCGGGCGACTGCCGGGTCGCGACGGCTTTCCAGAACCGTTTTTGCTTCCACTCGCTCATGCCGGCACCTCCCAGAACGCATCCGCCGCGCCGGGCAGGTCCGCGACATCGTCGACGATACGCTGCGCCGCCGTCAGGTGCGCGCGGGGGTGATAGCCCCATGTCACGCCAAGGCCCGCAACCCCGGCATTGGCCGCCATTTCCATATCAAAGCGGGTGTCGCCGATCATCACCGCATGGCGCGCCGCCACGCCGGTCTCTGCCAGCGCCGCCTCGATCATCGACGGATGGGGTTTGGAGGGGTGGAAATCCGCAACCTGGCGGGTGACGAACATATTCTCCAGACCGTGCGCCTTGATCAGACTGTCGAGGCCGCGCCGGGACTTGCCCGTCGCGACGCCCATCAAAACATCCGCGCGCCCGGCAAAGTGATCAAGCATATCGCGCACCCCGGGATAAAGCGGCGAGGAAGACGCCCCATTCATCACCCTCAGACGGGCATAGGCGTCCTTGTAGGTGCGCACCATCCGGTCGGTATCCTGCCCCGGCGCCAGTTCGCCCATGGCAATGTCCAGCGACAGGCCGACGATGCTCAGAATCCTTGCCCGCTCCGGTACGGCCAGTCCCGCATCCCCGAACGCCGCCGTCATGCTGGCGACAATGTCGGCCTGACTGTCCACCAGCGTGCCGTCCACATCGAATATCACCAGCCGCATCAGATATCCTCGAACGGGTCTTCCGCCGCCAGATCCTCGGTCCAGCCAAAGGTCTCCCAACTGGCGGCCATGTGGTCGGGCATCGGGGCCGTGATGGTGATCTGCTTGCGGGTGTGGGGATGTTCAAAACGCATCATGCGCGCATGCAGGTGCAGCTTTTTACTGATGATCCCGCCCAGTTGCGCGCCCCATCCATCGCCAAGGTTTTCCTGCCCCGACCCGCCGTATTTGCCATCGCCAATGATCGGATGGCCGATCTCGGCCATATGGGCGCGCAGCTGATGCGTGCGCCCGGTAATGGGTTCCATCGCAACCCACGCCGCACGCGATGCCACACGGTAAAGCGTGGCATAAAGCGTCGCCGCCCGTTTCGCGCCGGGGGTGCTTTCGACCTCGCGCGGGTGCACGGGAACCATCTTTTCGCCCTCCCCGCCCTTGCCGCGACCGGGGGCCTTGACCAGCCCGTATTTGATCTCTCCCAGATAGGGCGTCGGCACACCGGCCACCAGCGCCCAGTAAATCTTGCGCGTCTCGCGATGACGCATGGCCGCCGTCAGCGCCTTGGCCGCCAGACGGGTGCGCGCCAGCAGCAACACGCCGGACGTGTCCTTATCAAGGCGATGCACAAGGCGCGGCTTGTCCTCAAACCCGAACATCAGCGCCTCGGCCATGCCATCCACATGGCGTGTCTGCCCCGACCCGCCCTGGGTGGGCAGGCCGGCAGGCTTGTTGATGGCGATCACATGGTCGTCGCGGTAAATGACACAGGACTGGATCAGCTGAGTATCGGCCTCGGACACGCCGGTGCGCACAACGGGCGGCGCCTTGCTGTCGGGGATGGGCGGCACGCGCACGCTTTGCCCCTCTTCCACACGACTGTTCGATTTGACCCGCCCCCCGTCCACACGGCATTCGCCTTTGCGGCACATCTTTTCCACCATGCCTTGGCTGAGCTGCGGAAACCGCCGTTTGAGGAAGCGGTCAAGGCGCTGGTCGCCCTCGTCCTCGCCCACGGTGATGGTCTGAACGCCACTCATGCGAACACCCCCCGGGCCAGGATCAGACCCAATGCCAGCGCCCCCACGGACAGGCCGACGGACACCAGGACATAGAGGCTGGCAGAGGCGATTTGGCCGCGTTCGATCAATGTCATGGTCTCCAACGAAAATGCCGAGAAAGTGGTGAAGCCACCGAGGATGCCGGTCATCACAAAGGGGCTGAGGTGGGTCAGGCCCTTATGGGCGGCCGCCACGACAAAAACACCCATCAGGAACGAGCCAACGACGTTGACGGTGATGATGGCCAGCGGAAACTCGGACGGGCCAAGCGCGCGCAGCATCGCCACGCCCGTCAGCCAGCGCAGGGATGCGCCAATCGCCCCGCCAAGGGCCACAAGGGAAAGGGTTGTAAACATGGGCGGTCTGTCACCGCTGACGGGCCAAGAGTCAAGGTCGCGCCCTCAACCGTTCCGTTTGGCCCGCAGCTTGGCAAAGTAATCGAGCCGCTTTTTCAGATCCCGCTCGAACCCCCGCTCGACCGGCCGGTACAGATCGGGGCGATCCATGCCGTCGGGAAAGTAGTTCGCCCCGGAAAACCCGTCTTCGGCATCGTGATCATAGGCATAGTTGTCGCCATATCCCTGATCCGTCATCAGCGCAGTGGGCGCGTTCAGGATGTGCTTGGGCGGCGGGTGTGAACCGGTCTGTTTCGCCGCCTTGCGCGCCCCCTTGTAGGCCACATAGGTGGCGTTGGATTTCGGCGCCAGCGCAAGGTAGACAAGGGCCTGCGACAACGCCAACTCGCCTTCGGGGCTGCCCAGCCGCTCATAGGTTTCCCAGGCCTGAAGACAGACCGATTGCGTCTGCGGATCGGCAAGGCCGATATCCTCGACCGCCATGCGGGTGATGCGGCGCGCCAGATAGCGCGGGTCTTCACCCCCCTCAAGCATACGTGCAAACCAGTAAAGCGCGGCATCCGGGTCAGACCCCCGCACCGATTTGTGCAATGCGGAAATCAGGTTGTAATGCGCATCGCCCGATTTGTCGTATTGGGCCGCACGGCGCATCAGGCGGGTGGCAAGGGCCGACCTGTCCAGGTGGCCGTTGATTTTCCATGCCGCGATCTGCTCGATCAGGTTCAGCAGCGCCCGCCCGTCCCCATCTGCCATCTCAAGCAAGGCCGCGCGCGCCGGGCCGTCCAGCGGCAGGGTCATGCCCAGTTCCTGCTCGGCCCGCTGCGCCATCAGTTCGAGGTCCGCAAGGTCCAGCCGTTCCAGCACCAGCACCTGCGCGCGCGACAACACGGCGGCGTTCAACTCGAAACTCGGATTTTCGGTCGTGGCCCCCACAAGCAGGATGGTGCCATCCTCCATATGCGGCAGAAATCCGTCTTGCTGGGCCTTGTTGAAACGGTGGATTTCATCGACGAACAGCAACGTGCCCTGCCCGTTTTGCCGTCGGATACGCGCCGCTTCGAACACTTTCTTGAGGTCCGGCACGCCGGTAAAAATGGCGCTGATCTGCACGAAATGCAGGTCGGTTTCATGGGCCAGCAGGCGCGCGATGGTGGTCTTGCCCACGCCCGGCGGCCCCCAGAACACCAGCGATCCCAACGCCCCCGCGTCCAGCATCACAGTCAACGGCGCATCGGGCCCCAGCACCTGAGCCTGCCCGATAACCTCGCTCAGCGCCTTGGGGCGCAACCGGTCGGCAAGCGGGCGATGACCGGATTCGGCAACGGGATCAGTGCCAAACAGGTCCGCCATCTAAAACCGCAACATGATGCGGCCACCACGGCGCAGGGCCTGCACCCGCGTGCCACGCCGGGCACGCTCAAGCATATCGGCGGCGTCCTGTGGCGCGGCGATCTCGCGACCGTCAACCTCCTGCAGGATATCGCCGACACGCAGACCGACACGCGCACCCAGGGTGCCAAGGCCGGTCACAACCACACCTGCCGCATCAAGCGGCAGGCGCATTTCCGAGATCACGGCCGGGTTCACCCGCGCCACGCTCAGCCCCGGCAGGCTCGCATCTTTGGACAAAGTGATCTCTCCTCGCGGCGGGTCTTCGGGCGGGGGGATCATCCTGACCGCCAGCTCCGAAATCTCTGCGTCGCGCAGACGTGTCATCACGACGGTGTTGGCCTCGTTGGCCAGCCCCATGCGAAACAGCATTTCGCCGGGGCTGTTGACCTCGACGCCGTCCACGGCGACGACGACATCGCCCACTTCGAACCCTGCGGCGGCCAGCGGGCTTGCCGGATGCAGCCCGGCGATAATGATCCCGCCGGGGCGATCCAATTCAAGCATCTGCGCCAGATCGGCATCCACCACCTGCCCCGTGGCCCCGGCCCAGGGACGCACGAACTGGTCATTGCCCGCCTCGGCCTGCGCCATGAAGGCGGCAATCAGGTCCGACGGAATGGCAAAGCCGATGCCGTTGGACCCGCCAGAGCGGCTGAGAATACGCGTGTTCACGCCAATCAACTGCCCGTCCATGCCAACCAGCGCACCGCCGGAATTGCCCGGATTGATGGGCGCATCCGTCTGAATGAAATAGCCAACCCCCCCGCCATTTGCCCCGCCCGAGCGGGCAAGGCCCGACACAATGCCCGACGACACGGTCTGGCCCACGCCGAACGGGTTGCCGATGGCCAGCACCAACTCGCCCACCTCGACGGTGTCGCTGTCGCGCAGGGGCAGGAATGGCAAATCCTCGCCCTCCTCGATCTGCATGATCGCGAGGTCGCTTTCGGCATCCCCCAACAGCACCCGAGCGCTGTATTCGCGCCTGTCATTGAGCACGATGCGGATGTCCGTCGCCTGCCCGACCACGTGATAGTTGGACACGACAATGCCGTCCGCCGACAGGATCACGCCCGATCCGAGCGAGTTTTGCACCCGCGGCTGCGGCGGCCCGAACCCCTCGAAAAAGCGCTCGAAAAACGGGTCGTTCATGAACGGTGTGCGCTGGCGGGTCTGGGTGATCACCTTGGCATAGATGTTGACAACAGCGGGGGCCGTTTCCCGCACCAAGGGGGCGAAGCTGAGCGTAATCTCGGCCTGAGTGTCCGGCACGCGCGTCTGCGCGCTGGCGGTGATCGGAAACAGGCAGAGCAACAGGATAAGGAGGCGTTTCATACAGGTACAGATACGCAAACCTCACCCCCGATTTCAAGGCTTGCGGATCAAAAGCACGACCGGCGCAAAAAACAAAAAACCCCCGCGAATGCGAGGGTTTTTCGACGCGCAGTCCGGCTGGCGTTTTATTCTTCGGCGGCGTCTTCGGCGGCAACGCGGGCCTTGTCGGCGGCACCCTTGGCATCGCGGTCGCGGTCGATGAATTCGATGATCGCCATGGGCGCCATGTCACCATAGCGGAAACCCGCCTTGAGAACGCGCACATATCCACCCGAGCGTTCGGCATAACGCGGGCCGAGCACGTCAAACAGTTTGGCAACGTATTGCTCTTCTTTCAGCTTGGAGGCGGCCTGACGGCGGGCGTGCAGATCGCCACGCTTGGCCAGTGTGATCAGCTTTTCGATGATCGGGCGCAGCTCTTTGGCTTTGGGCAATGTTGTCTTGATCTGCTCATGTTCGATGAGCGAGCCTGCCATGTTGCTGAACAACGCCTTGCGGTGTTCATGGGTCCGGTTCAGGCGGCGGTAACCACGTGCGTGACGCATTTTCTAGTCTCCAGTTTGGTGCCCTCTACGGGCTGTTTTGCTTTGTCTGGTCGGCGATGCGGGTCACCGACTCTCCTTGGGGCTACAAGCCCGGTCGTCCGGTAAGGCGGGTTTGAACCCGCCTTACGTCTTAAAAGTTGTCTTCGAACTTCTTGGCCAGATCCTCGATATTGTCCGGCGGCCAGTCCTCGACATCCATGCCAAGGTGCAGACCCATGCCCGACAGCACTTCCTTGATCTCGTTCAGGGACTTGCGGCCAAAGTTCGGCGTGCGCAGCATTTCGGCTTCGGTCTTCTGGATCAGATCGCCAATGTAAACGATGTTGTCGTTCTTGAGGCAGTTGGCCGAGCGCACAGACAGTTCCAGCTCGTCCACTTTCTTGAGCAGAAGCGGGTTGAACTCCAGACCGTCATCATCGTCCGCACGGGAGGCCGATTCAGGCTCGTCAAAGTTGACGAAGATGCCCAACTGGTCCTGCAGAATACGCGCGGCAAAGGCCACGGCGTCATCCGGCGTGATCGAGCCATCGGTTTCGACCTTCATGGTCAGCTTGTCATAGTCCAGCACCTGGCCCTCGCGGGTGGGCTGCACGTCATAGCTGACCTTTTTGACGGGCGAATAGATCGCGTCGATCGGGATCAGACCGATGGGCGCGTCTTCGGGCTTGTTCTTGTCCGCCGACACGTAACCCTTGCCGGTGTTGACGGTCAGTTCCATGAACACGTCCGCGCCATCATCGAGGTGACAGATGACCAGATCGCGGTTCAGGATCTCGATGCCCGCGCTTTCCGAAATGTCACCGGCGGTGACAACGCCGGGGCCCTTGGCCGAGATCGACAGGCGCTTGGGCCCTTCGACTTCCATGCGCAAGGACACCTGCTTGAGGTTCAGGATCACGTCGGTGACATCCTCGCGCACACCGGCGATGGACGAGAATTCGTGCAGCACGTTGTCGATCTGCACGGATGTGATGGCCGCGCCTTGCAGGGACGACATCAGCACGCGGCGCACCGCGTTGCCCAGTGTCAGACCAAAGCCGCGCTCCAGCGGTTCGGCGACGACAGTTGCCTGACGCGCAGGCTCATTGCCCGGCTTCACTTCCAGTTGTTGCGGCTTGATCAGTTCAGCCCAATTCTTGTGGATCATGCGTCCCTCCATTCCTGCTCGTTCTCCATGTCCTAAAAAACAAGCGCCCGAGGTTTCAAAAAAGCGGATTGGAGCCGCACAAAATCACGCGGCCCCGATAGAAATCTTGTGTCGCTCAGACGCGGCGACGTTTGGGTGGGCGGCAGCCGTTATGGGCCATCGGTGTCACATCGCGAATGGACGTCACGTTGAACCCGGCAGCGGCCAGGGCGCGCAGTGCGGATTCACGCCCCGAACCGGGGCCCTGCACTTCGACTTCGATCGTCTTGACGCCATGTTCCTGTGCCTTGCGCGCCGCATCCTCGGCAGCCATCTGTGCTGCGTAAGGTGTCGACTTCCGCGAGCCCTTGAAGCCCATGGTGCCAGCGGACGACCATGCAATGGCATTGCCCTGCACGTCCGAAATCAGGATCTTGGTGTTGTTGAACGAAGAGTTCACATGCGCCACACCTGCGGCGATGTTCTTGGAGACCTTGCGTTTGGTCTTGCGTGTATCGCGTGCCATCTGTGCGTCCCCTTATTTCTTCTTGCCGGCAATGGCCTTTGCGGGGCCTTTGCGGGTGCGAGCGTTGGTGTGGGTGCGCTGACCGCGAACGGGCAGGTTCCGGCGATGGCGCAGACCGCGATAGCAGCCAAGGTCCATCAGACGCTTGATGTTCATCTGCGTGTCACGACGCAAATCACCTTCGACGGTATAGTTTTCGTCGATATGCTCGCGGATTTTCAGAACTTCAGCATCGCTGAGTTCGTTCACGCGGCGGCTGGCGTCGATGCCAACGGCCTCGCAGATCTGGTTGGCGGAAGAGTTGCCGATGCCTGTGATATAGGTCAGTGCAATCGGAACGCGTTTGGCTGTGGGGATGTTGACCCCTGCAATACGTGCCACTTAGGCTTTCCTTTTCGTTGCGAGCCCGTAATGCCGGGCCCTTTTTTCACAACATAAGGCCCAAGGATTTTGCCCCCGGGCCTACCGTCGATCAGGTGATCTGGTCGGACGCGTTCCGACCATTTGATTCTCGTCAGAGATGAGGTGCAATAGGCCTTGATTAATGGGGCGTCAACCCCTGCGCCAGTTCACAAAGGCTTTAGTACAACACGGCTCAACACGAACCTGATCGCCGCCGGTATGTACACGATAAATGCGAGGCCAAAGGTCACCAGAATTAGCAATAGCCAAGTCAGGGCAAATCGAACAACTTCGTTTGGATCTGTTGAGACGAGCACCTTATAGACTGCGTTACCGTCGTCATCTACGACAACGCATTTTTCAAGCGGAACCTTCGTTAGGTAATACGGCATCATGACGAACAAAATACCGAACGACAAAATCGCCGCCAGATAAAGAACGACAACCAATTTGAAGCCGTCCCACAAGGACATATCGCACCTAAGCTTGTGCCAATGCATCACGACTGCGCTTTCAGATCGTCAATTTCCACAAATCCAATTGTTTGACGGAGCATTTTCAGCTGTCCAACACACCCGAAATCTCAGCCTTAACGCTGTCAATCTCGCCCAGCCCGTCGACTTTGGCCAGTTGCCCCTTGGCATAGTAGTAGCCAATCAGCGGAGACGTCTTCTTGTAGTATTCCATCAACCGCGTGCGCAGCGACTCTTCGTTGTCGTCGGCACGGCGTGTGAACTGGTTTTCCTTGCCGCAGTTGACGCATTTTCCATCTGCGGGGATCGGTTTGGTGTTGTCGTTGTAAACTTCACCGCAACCTGCGCAGGTCGAACGGGCCGTGATGCGCCCGATCAGCGCTTCGTCATCAACTTCCATCTCGATCACGGCATCCAGGCTTTCGCCCTTTTCCACCAGCAGCGCGCCAAGCGCATCCGCCTGCGCCAGCGTGCGGGGAAAGCCATCAAAGATGAAACCAGCCGCCTTGACTGTCTCAAGCTGTTCACGGATCAACCCGATCACGATCTCATCCGTCACAAGCGCACCACGCGCCATCACGTCAGCCACGATCTTGCCCATCTCCGAACCTGAGTCCTTGGCCGCACGCAGCATGTCACCGGTCGAAAGCTGCACCATACCGCGGCTCTCGGTCAGTATGCGCGCTTGTGTTCCCTTGCCCGCACCTGGCGGGCCCAGCAGGATAATGTTCATCTTGTCCCCCTCCCTCGTGGCCTCAGCGGCGCACAGGGCTCCGTTTGCGGCGGCCCTTTGAGCCTTTTCCGCGCAGCTGTGATTTCTCGATCAGACCTTCGTACTGATGCGCAAGCAGATGGCTTTGCACCTGCTGGATCGTATCCATTGTTACCGAAACAACAATCAGCACGGACGTGCCGCCAAAGTAAAACGGAATGGCGAACTGACCGCGCAGGATTTCGGGCAGCAGCACGACAGCCGAAAGATAGGCCGAGCCAAGCACCAGAATGCGGGTGACCACATATTCCAGATACTCGGCCGTCTTTTTGCCGGGCCGGATACCGGGGACAAAGCCGTTCTGGTTCTTGAGATTGTCCGCCACATCGTCGGGTTTGAAGCTGACATTGAACGTGTAGAAATAGGTAAAGAACACCACCATCGCGACCATGAACGTCAGATACAGCGGCTGACCGGGGCCAAAGTTGGCCAAAAGCCAGGACATGATCGGGTTGGTCGAGTTGCCGGAAAACGTGCTGATCGTGATGGGCAGCAGCAGCAATGAGCTGGCAAAGATCGCAGGGATCACGCCCGCCGGGTTCACCTTGACCGGCAGGTTGGACGACCCGCCGTCATAGACTTTCATGCCGACCTGACGGCGCGGATACTGGATGTGGATCTTGCGCAGGGCGCGCTCCATGAACACCACGAACATGATGGTGGCGATCACCATCACAAGCACGCCTATGATCACCGCAGGGCTGATCGCACCCGAGCGGCCAGAGGCAAAGAACTGGGCAAGGGCCGCAGGCACCTCGGCGATGATGCCGACAAAGATGATGAGGCTGATGCCGTTGCCGATGCCACGTGCGGTGATCTGCTCACCCAGCCACATCAGGAACATGGTGCCGCCGACCAGCGTGATCACGGTGGAAATCCGGAAATACAGGCCCGGATCGGTGACCAGATCGCCGGATTCCAGCGATACGGCAAGGCCATAGGCCTGCAACGTCGCCAGTGCCACGGTCCCGAAACGGGTGTATTGGTTGATCTTCTTGCGGCCCTGCTCGCCCTCTTTCTTGAGCTGCTCAAGCTGGGGCACCATCGATGTCAGAAGCTGCACGATGATCGAAGCCGAGATATAGGGCATGATTCCAAGGGCAAAGATGCCCATCCGCCCCAGCGCGCCACCGGTGAACATCGACACCATGCCGCCGATGCCCTGACCGGCCTGCTCCATGAACTCGCGCAGCGCCAGACCATCAATGCCGGGCACCGGGATAAAGGTGCCAAGGCGGTAAACGATCAGCAGGCCAAGGGTGAATACGATGCGGTTGCGCAGGTCAGTGGCCTTGCCCAGAGCGCTCCAGCTCGTGTTGGCGGCCATGTTCTCGACGGCAGATACCATGCGGGCGTTGTCCTTTGAACAAGACGCCGCCCGGGCTGTTCTCCAGCGGGCGGCATTGGGAAAACTCGGACACTATGTAAGCCGCGCGGACGCGGCTCACAAGGCGTCAATCGGGCTTACTCGGCAGCCACCGCGGCCACGGCAAGCTTGCCGCCCGCTTTTTCCACTGCTTCCACAGCGGATTTGGACGCACCGGTCACCTGCAGATCAACTTTGCTTGTGATCTCGCCCTTGGCCAGAACGCGGATACCGTCCAGCTTGCGACGCACCGCTCCGCACGCAATCAGCGCGTCTTCGGTGATGGCCGATTTGGCGTCCAGCTTGCCTGCGTCGATGAATTTCTGGATGATCCCGAGGTTGATGACGGCGAATGCCTTGCGGTTGGGCTTGTTAAAGCCACGCTTGGGCAGACGTTGATACAGCGGCATCTGGCCGCCCTCATAGCCGTTGATGGCCACACCCGAACGGGATTTCTGACCCTTGATACCACGGCCACCCATTTTGCCGGTGCCGGAACCGGGGCCACGGCCCACGCGTTTCTTGGGTTTGGTTGCGCCGGGATTGTCGCGCAGTTCATTCAGTTTCATGTCGCTTCTCCTAAGCCGGAAGCACCCCCGAAGCGGAATGGGTGAACGCGGCGTTTCCTGGTTTTGATTCTCAGCGGCGCAATACGCCACCGGGGGCGTATAGACCCCGGTCAGAGTTGGATCAAGAGGCAATGAAACTCAGGCCTTGCGCAGATCGGGGTGCAGCGCACTGGCCAGAATGTGATCGTTCTCGTGTACGACATGACTGGCCGCGCCAACGACATCGGGATCCGGTGGCATCGCCACAGCCGGATCCTTGCCCGGATAGTCCAGTCCGCTGAGGAAATGGCGCATGCAGTTCAGTCGCGCGCGTTTCTTGTCGACGGATTTGACCACGGTCCACGGGGCATCGGCGGTGTCGGTGTAAAAGAACATCGCTTCCTTGGCTTCGGTATAGTCCGCCCACTTGGACAGGCTGGCCTTGTCGATGGGCGACAGCTTCCACCGTTTGAGAGGATCGATTTCACGGGACTTGAAACGCCGGCCCTGTTCTTCCTGCGTGACCGAGAACCAGTATTTGTACAGCCGGATGCCCGAACGGGTCAGCATACGCTCGAATTCCGGGGTCTGGCGCATGAATTCCAGATAATCCGTCGGCTCGCAAAAGCCCATGACCCGTTCCACACCCGCACGGTTGTACCACGACCGGTCATAAAGAACGAATTCGCCCTCCGTGGGTAAGTGCTTGATGTAACGCTGGAAAAACCACTGCCCGCGCTCTTCGTCGGTGGGCTTGTTCAGCGCGACCACGCGGGCAAAACGCGGGTTCATGTGCTCTGTAAAGCGCTTGATCGTACCGCCCTTGCCCGCCGCGTCGCGGCCTTCGAACAACAGCACAAACTTCTGGCCGGTTTCCTGTCCCCACAACTGCACCTTCAACAATTCCGCCTGCAAGGCCGCCTTTTCCCGCTCATAGTCGGCCCGGGCAAGTTTGCTGGGGGTCTGGCTCAGCGCGGGCTGCGCGTCAGCCGCAGGCGTGCTGGCAACAGGCGCCTTGGCGGGCGCTGGCGCCGGCGTCTTGCCCGCTGCGGGTGTCTTGGCGGTCTGTGTAACGGTTGCGGGCATGAGGGCTCCTCTTTCTCGTGGCTGGCCGGAAGTATAAAGCCTGCGGATCGCCTCGCCATGACCCAGATCAAATGCCCGCCCGCCCCGGCTCACACCGGGTCAGAAATACCGCACACGCACAGCCCGCCGCTGCGCGCCGACCGTCCTGTCACGGAACGACACCCGCACGCCGGACGCATCCCCGAAACAGAAAACGCCCCGCGATCCCTCGCGAGGCGTTCCAGTTCATCCGTAGGGTGGGGTTTCACCCCACCGCTACCTCAGCCTTTTTCTTCGATGATCTCAACCATGTGCGAGATCGAATTGACCATGCCGCGCACGGAAGGCGTGTCTTCCAGCTCGCGGGTTTTGTGCATCTTGTTCAGGCCCAGACCCACAAGTGTCGCGCGCTGTTTGGCGGGGCGACGGATGGGGGAGCCGATCTGTTTGACGACGATTGTCTTTGCCATGGGTCTCAGGCCTCCTCGGTGGCTGCTTCGGCAGCGGGGGCTTCATCACGCTTGGGCAGGATGTCGGCGACTTTCTTGCCACGACGCTGGGCCACGCCACGGGGCGACTGCTCTTTCTTGAGGCCGTCCATGGTTGCGCGGATCATGTTGTAAGGGTTCTGGGAGCCGATCGACTTGGACACGACGTCCTTGACACCCAGCATTTCGAACACGGCGCGCATCGGACCACCGGCGATGATACCGGTCCCCTCAGGCGCTGTGCGCATCACGACCTTGCCGGCACCGTGGCGCCCTTCCATATCGTGGTGCAGGGTGCGGCCTTCGCGCAGCTGCACGCGGATCATCTGGCGCTTGGCCTGCTCGGTGGCCTTGCGAATGGCCTCGGGGACCTCTTTCGCCTTGCCTTTGCCGAACCCGACGCGGCCCTTTTGATCACCTACGACAACCAAAGCGGCAAAGCCAAAGCGCTTGCCACCCTTGACGGTCTTGGACACACGGTTGATCGCGACCAGGCGGTCGGAGAATTCTGGGTTTTCATCCCGGTCGCGACGGGGGCCGCGGCGGTTTTCACGTTCTGCCATGGTGGCATCCTTTGTCTCAGGTGGCTTTCGCCGGTTTATCAATCGCAGTGGGCCCGAAAGCCCCCCGATCATCGAGACGGCCACGTGCCGCCTTCGTTCAAGGTGGGTCGAAGCCCCACCCTACGACACCGCCGCAAGGTGGGATTTCATCCCGCCTATATCTTCAGACCACCTTCACGCGCAGCGTCGGCAACGGCCTTGACCTTGCCATGAAAGAGGAAACCGCCGCGGTCGAAATACGCCTCGGACACGCCTGCCTTCTTGGCGCGCTCCGCAATCGCGGCTCCCACCTTGGCGGCTGCTTCGACGTTGTTCTTGCCCACAACGCCCAGATCCTTTTCGAGGGTCGAGGCGGCGGCCAAAGTCACACCGTTCACGTCGTCGATCAGCTGAACGCTGATGTTCTTGGACGAACGGTGCACGCTCAGGCGCGGACGCCCTGCATTGGTGCGGCGAAGTTTGTTCCGGACGCGCATACGGCGCTTGAGGAACAACTGTCGTTTTGTATTTGCCATGTTCCTGGTCCTTACTTCTTCTTGCCTTCCTTACGGAAGATGAATTCGCCCTTATAGCGGATGCCTTTGCCCTTGTAGGGCTCGGGCTTGCGCCACGCGCGGATGTTGGCAGCCACCTGGCCGACCTCTTGCTCGTCGATACCTTCGACGATGATTTCGGTCTGCTTGGGGGCCGTGACGGTCACACCGGCAGGCGGCGTGTAGTCGACGTCGTGAGACAGACCAAGGTTCAGTCTCAGCGTGTTGCCCTGCATGTTGGCACGATAACCAACACCCTGGATTTCCAGCTCTTTCTTGAACCCGTCCGTGACACCTGTGACCAGGTTCGCGACCATGGTGCGGCTCATGCCCCACTGCTGGCGCGCGCGCTTGGATTTGCCACGGGGCGTGATGGTGACGGTGTTGCCTTCGACCGCCAGGGTCACATCATCCGTTGCCTTGAACGAACGCGTGCCCTTGGGGCCTTTGACTTCGATCTGCTGACCAGAGACGGATGCAGTCACACCCGAGGGCAGATCGACCGGTTTCTTACCAATACGAGACATCTGCTTCTCCTTAGAAGATCGTGCAAAGCACTTCGCCGCCAACATTCTGGCTACGAGCATTTGCATCCGACATCACACCTTTGGAGGTGGAGACAATCGACACACCCAGGCCCTGACGGACCGAAGGCAAGTCATCGACGCCCATGTAGACGCGACGACCGGGTTTGGAGACCCGTTTCAGTTCGCGAATAACAGGTTCGCCTTCGTAGTACTTGAGGCTGATCTCGATAGCCGGGTGGCCATCTTCACCTTTGGTTTCTTCGAAACCACGGATGTAACCTTCGTCCGCCAGCACTTCGAGAACACGGACACGCAGTTTGGACGCAGGCGTCATAACCACGGATTTGCCACGCATTTGGCTGTTGCGGATGCGGGTGAGCATATCTGCGATAGGATCGGTCATACTATTCTCTCCCTTACCAGCTTGACTTGACCATGCCGGGGATCTGCCCGGCAGAGCCGAGCTCCCGCAGCGCGATCCGGCTGATTTTCAGCTTGCGGTAATACGCATGCGGACGACCGGTAAGCTGGCAACGATTGTGAAGACGGGTGGCGGAGCTGTTGCGTGGCAGTTTGGCCAGCTTCAGGGACGCGCGGAAACGGTCTTCCATCGGTTTGGTTTCGTCACTGATGATTGCCTTGAGCTCGGCACGCTTGGCGGCGTACTTCTTCACCAGCTTTTCGCGCTTCACTTCGCGCGCGATCATGGATTTTTTAGCCATATCTAGTCTCTCCTGCGCTTACGAGTTGAAGGGCATGTTGAAATGCTTCAGCAAGGATTTTGCTTCGGCATCGGTTTGGGCTGTGGTCGCGATCACGATGTCCATCCCCCAGGTCTCGTCGACCTTGTCGAAATCAATCTCGGGGAAAACGATGTGTTCCTTGAGGCCCATGGCATAGTTGCCACGCCCGTCAAAGCTCTTGCCGGGCACGCCGCGAAAGTCGCGCACGCGGGGCATCGCGATGGTGATCAGACGGTCGAGGAATTCATACATCCGGTCGCCGCGCAGCGTCACCTTGGCACCCAGCGGCATGTCTTCGCGAACGCGGAAACCGGCGATGGATTTCTTGGCAATTGTGGTCAGGGCTTTCTGACCGGCAATCAACGTCAGGTCTTCCTGTGCCGATTTGGCTTTCTTGCTGTCGCGAACGGCCTCGGCACCGCAGCCAATGTTCAGGACAATCTTGTCCAGACGCGGGATCTGCATGTCGTTCTTGTAGCCGAACTCTTCTTTCATCGCGGCCTTGATTGTGTCCTTGAACACAGCCTTGAGGCGCGGGGTGTAGGTTGCAGTGTCAAGCATCAGATCACGTCCCCTGTTGTCTTGGCAAAGCGCACTTTCTTGTCGCCGTCCATCTTGAAACCGACGCGGGTGGGTTTGCCGGCGGAGTCGATCAGCGCACAGTTGGACAAATCAACCGGCATCGCCTTGGGGATGCGGCCGCCCTGGCTCTCTTGGGTCTGGCGGGTGGCGCGGATGGCGATGTTGACGCCATCGATCACGGCCTTGTTCGACTTGGGATCAATCGAGGAAATCGTGCCCTCCTTGCCCTTGTCCTTGCCGGCCAGCATGACGACCTTGTCGCCTTTTTTCAGTTTCGCAGCCATCAGAGCACCTCCGGAGCGAGCGAGATGATTTTCATGAAGTTCTTGGCGCGCAGTTCGCGAACAACCGGGCCAAAGATACGTGTTCCCACGGGCTCGTTGGCGTTGTTCAGGATGACGGCGGCGTTGCGGTCGAACCGGATGGCGGTGCCATCGTCACGACGGACTTCCTTGGCGGTGCGCACGACAACGGCCTTGCGCACGTCGCCTTTCTTCACGCGTCCGCGTGGGATGGCTTCCTTGACCGACACGACGATAACGTCGCCGACGGATGCGTATTTACGCTTGGAACCACCCAGCACCTTGATGCACTGAACACGGCGTGCGCCGCTGTTGTCAGCAACATCCAGGTTGGTTTGCATCTGGATCATTTGGTTTCTCCCGACCTTTGGGGGGCGATGCGGTGCCTGATCCCCAGGGTTTCGATTAATGCAGTTCGGTGTGGGGCGTTAGGCCTCCAGCACCTCCCAGCGTTTTGTCTTCGATTTTGGCGCGCATTCGATGATGCGAACTGCATCCCCAACCTTGAAGGCATTCTTTTCATCGTGCGCCCGGTACTTCTTGGACTTACGAATGGTTTTCTTCAGAACCGGGTGCGTGAAACGGCGTTCCACGGAAACGGTGACTGTCTGGGCATTGGCATCGGATGTCACGGTGCCGGTCAAAATACGCTTGGGCATCTATGCTGTCCTTATTCCGCTGCACTTTTGGCTTTTTCGTTGAGGATCGTCTTGACGCGCGCGGCATCACGACGGACCGAACGCAGACGCGACGGATTCTCGATCGCGCCTGTGGCCTGCTGGAAACGCAGGTTGAAGGCTTCTTTTTTCAGATTTGCGAGATCATCGCGAAGCTGGTCGGGGGTCTTGTCCCGAAGTTCTTGGGCGTTCATGCGCCATATCCTTTCAACATCACGAGAGGGCCGCTGCGTAAGCGTCACCCTGATTCCCGTGGAGTGGGTGGTGAAGTGCGCCGTATAGGGGGGTTGGGGCACGCACGCAACCCCCCATACAATGCGCGCGCGGGTTCACCCGGTGACTGCGACAAACGCGCGAATGATCTGGTCAGGCACCATTGGTCTGGATCAACGACCTGACCCACGCATCACTCGGGCCCGTCACCCATTTCTCTGGCCAAAACGTCGTCGGTCAAAATGTGTGATTGCCATGCCTCGATATTGTTGCGGATGTCCGCAGGGAAACTGTCGTCAATTGGTACAATCTTGAAATCCCGATGATTGGAGATTGCCGCGCGCCGCGCTTTTAATCTGTCGTCTCGCAGCGCCTGCCCTGACCTTTTCATCGCCTTGTGAACCGAAATCGCCGCAACTTTTGTAGCTGCGGCTTCCTTGCCCCCGAGCCATGAAAAATGCCAGCCGGCATCAAGAACGAGGCGCCGGGACACCAGGCTTCGCATTCTCATGCAGGCCCGAAAAAACCTGAGGATGTCTCTGCTGCGCCGGTTTGCCGGGCCTCGTATGTGGCGCAGGTTTTCCATGCCATTGAATGACTGCCTGAGAACGGCACGCGGGCCCAGCCGCTGCCAGGGCTCACGATTCATAAGGTTCAGGAAGTAAGAAAAATTCTGCAAACTGAAGCAGACAATTTCGTTTGCGCGCGGCGGGTGCGCCCTAAGCGCTTGCAGGCATTCGGGTCGTGGCAATTCGTCCACGTCCGATAGCAGGATAATGTCCTGCGGATCACATTTCGCAATCGTTGCGTTCATGTAGTTGCGTTGTTCCGCCTCGCGATCCCAACTCAATGACGTCTCGGTGAACCGGTCGATGACAAGATGTGTGATCTTGTGAGCGTAAGGCGCAAACCGCGCAGCGTTGTCCTCAAAAAAGCACGCCTTGCTATTGCCCTGAAAAGTTTCACGCGCCTCAACCAGAACGAACTGATCCACCACGCTGTCCAGCGTTTTCAGTCTCAATTCAAGCAATTGCAATTCATTGAAAAAGGCAAAGCAGTCTATGATCTTGGGGCGTGGATTCATTGGTATGTCCTTAGGAACCCAAAGTACTGACTTTGGTGCACTGCCGTTGTCAAGGCATGGAATGTATCCGCGACACCATCCCTTGTGAGCCTCTCTCGTAATGCGCTAGGGAACGGGTATGAATATCACATCCCTCTTTGCCACCCGTCTCTATCACGCGCCCCTTTCCGCGTTTGACCCCGGGATCGACCCGAACGAGCTGGCGCAGAATTGCTATGCCATCGCCGAGGATGACGAGGCCGGGCACGACTGGTGCGAGGCACAGGGCTATCCCGGCTACACCTCCTATGCCTCGCTCAACGACCTGCCGTGGCGCTTTCCGATCTTCAAGGATGTGGTCAAGGTGCTGGACAGACACATCGCCGCCTTTGCCCGCGATCTGGCCTTTGACCTTGGCGACAAGACACTGGTGATGGATTCCATCTGGATCAACATCCTGCCCGAGGGCGGCATTCACAGCGGTCACATCCACCCCCATTCGGTGATCTCCGGCACAACTTACGTGGCGATGCCCGAAGGCACGAGCGCGCTCAAGCTCGAAGACCCCCGGCTGCCCATGATGATGGCCGCACCGGGGCGGACCGAGGATGCGCCCGAGGACCTGAAAACCTTCCACTACGTCAAACCCGATGTGGGCGACGTGCTGCTGTGGGAAAGCTGGCTGCGCCACGAGGTGCCGATGAACATGGCCGAAGACGAACGCGTGTCGGTCTCGTTCAACTACCGCTGGGAATGATGACCGATCTGTCGGCCACACCGCTCGACGAACTGAGCGTCGAGGCAGGCACGCGGCCCTCCGCCCCGGCCCTGTCGCAGGTCACGGACGCGCAGCGGGAAAAGGGCCGCCATCTGGCCGCCATCCACGCGCATTACCTGCAGGACATGGCCCGCCTTGCCACCGTGATCGACCGGATCGAAGCGGGGGACAGCCCGCCCGCCCATCTGGCGCAAATCGTGCTGGCCACGGACATGGCGCAGAACTTTGCCGCCTTCGGCAACCTGTGCGGACAGGGTTGTCAGATGCTGGCGATGCACCACAATATCGAAGAGCATCACATGTTCCCCGAAGTTGAGGCCAAGGCCCCGCCCTTCGCCGCCCTGATCGCGCGCCTTCGCGAGGAACACAAAGTGGTGCACGAATTGCTGAACCGGCTGGCGGCCTGTGCTGGTCGGTTAACCCAGTCCCCTGACGCGGACGGCTTTGCCGAAACCCGCGCCGTTTTCGACGCCCTGCACCGCGCGATCCAAAGCCACTTCGGCTATGAAGAGCGCGCGTTGGAGGCGGCCATCGGCGTCTACGTCGAGCGGATCTAGGCCTTCTTCGCCTTCTTGGCCGCCTTATTTGTCTCCTCCGCCGCCTTCTTGGCCGCCTTTTCTTCCTTGGTCAGGGTGTTGCCCCACTGGTTGTTGGACAGACCCAACCCATCCGGCATCGGCTTGGTCTTGCCCTTTTTGACTTCGCCACCCTTGTTGAGGAACTCTTGGATCAGGTCTTCGTCAGTGGTGGGCTTAGGGACGTGTTTCATGAGATGGGGCCTTTGGCAGGTGTGGCGCTGGGAGTGAGTGTAGCGGTTTGGGATGGTTTGGCTATGGCAAAGCGGGTTTACAACCCAAGCCGCGTCATCGACAGGCCGAGGGCCAGCCTGTCATTCGGTTGTTATCGAAGCACACCACCTGAACCAATGCTCAGAGGTGGGTTTGCACGAGGCGGGGGGGGTGACGGAATAGGAGTTCTAGACACCGTGGTTCTCATGGGGGTCTGTTTGACTTCAGGTTTGAAGATTTCACCATTGACGAGGGCTGAGGTACTAAATTTCTTGATCTTTTTCTGTATTGGACTGCGACCATCATCAAGTGAATGATTGATCACCGTGAACGATCCGCTTACCTCATACTGATGCAATTCGTGATAGATCGTTTCATTTACGACCACCGCCAATCTCAACGGTACTTTCGCGATCCCATCAATTTCAATTTGGAATGCTTGCTCAAGCAAGCTAAAGGATTTGTTGATTTCACCAATCTCCACCGCCAACCTTTCTTCGAATTCCAAGATTTGTGCTTCATCCCCATTACGTCTTAGTCGGGACGCAACCGACAAGGATAGAGGACCAAACTCTATTTCTATCGGGTAAGGTCGGGTATTGCGGACTGAAAGCACTCCCCCGATTTCCACCAAATAGTCCTTGCGTGGTTTTGCCCCTGTAACGTCTTTTGCCACGTCGCGATCGATCAGCAAGCCGTGCTGGACCACATCAATACTTTGCCAAAGCACTTCTGCGTCTGGTCGAGCGATCGATGATCTTTCCGATCGTTCAGCAGATACCGTCGGAAATAACACCGTATCCCACTGGTAATAGGTCCACCCTGCAGCGACTAAAATCGCTACCGTCTTAACTACGGTATAGATAATTTCCGCAACTTTATGAAAATCGGGCTGCAAAGAACCTCCGCTCAAAATTCTTCCACAACTTATACGTTTGCCTTTCAGACTCCAACAAAAAAAACCCCGACGCTTTCACGCCGGGAGCTTTCAATTCTCGCCGCAGGGTGGGGTTTCACCCCACCACTCACCAATCAATCTCAAAGACTGCGCTCACTCTCCACCGGGTGCCGCTCTCATCGCTTTTCCTTGAAAAGCGACTGCCGCGCACTCAGAGAAGATTTACCAGTCCTCGCGAACCACGACCCGTGTCTTGATCGGCAACTTCATCGCTGCCAGACGCAGCGCTTCACGCGCGATGTCGTCATTCACTCCGTCGATCTCGAACATCACACGACCGGGTTTGACCTTGGCCGCCCAACGGTCGACCGAACCCTTGCCCTTACCCATCCGAACCTCAATCGGCTTGGCCGAAATCGGCACATCCGGAAAGATACGGATCCAGACGCGGCCCTGACGTTTCATGTGACGCGTCATGGCACGACGTGCCGCTTCGATCTGACGGGCGGTGACCCGCTCGGGCTCAATGGCCTTCAACCCGTAGGTGCCAAAGTTCAGGTCAGACCCGCCCTTGGCTTCACCCTTGATCGAGCCCTTGAACTGCTTGCGGAATTTGGTGCGTTTTGGTTGTAGCATCTGTCATTCCCCCTTAGCGACGACCGCCTGCACCGCGAGGTGCTGGGCCGTCCTGGAGTTCCTGTGCCTTACGATCCCGTGCCTGCGGGTCGTGCTCCATGATTTCACCTTTGAAGATCCATGTCTTGATCCCGATGATACCATAAGCGGTCACAGCTTCGACGTGGGCGTAATCAATGTCGGCACGCAGGGTATGCAGGGGCACACGCCCCTCGCGATACCATTCGGTCCGCGCAATCTCGGCACCGCCAAGGCGGCCCGCGACGTTCACGCGGATGCCAAGGGCACCCATACGCATGGCGTTCTGCACGGCACGTTTCATGGCGCGGCGGAAAGACACCCGGCGCTCCAGCTGTTGTGCGATGCTTTCACCAACCAATGCAGCGTCCAGCTCCGGCTTGCGCACTTCAACGATGTTGAGGTGCAACTCGCTGTCCGTCAGGTTCGCCAGCTTCTTGCGCAGACCTTCGATGTCTGCACCTTTCTTGCCGATGATCACGCCGGGGCGGGCCGTGTGGATCGTGACGCGGCACTTCTTGTGCGGACGTTCGATGATCACACGGGCCACACCCGCCTGCTTGCACTCTTCCTTAATGAACTCACGGATTTTCAGGTCTTCCAGCAGAAGGTTCCCATAATCCTTGGTGTCGGCATACCAGCGGCTGTCCCAGGTGCGGTTCACCTGCAGGCGCATGCCAATCGGATTGACTTTGTTACCCATTAGGCTTGCTCCTCAACTTGACGTACCTTGATCGTGATCTCCGCGAACGGCTTCATGATCTTGCCGAAACGACCGCGCGCCCGGGGGCGGCCACGTTTCATGGTCAGGTTCTTGCCAACCCAGGCTTCGGCAACGATCAACTCGTCGACATCCAGGTTGTGGTTGTTTTCAGCATTGGCGATGGCCGACTGCAGGCACTTCTTGACGTCCTGCGCGATGCGCTTCTTGGAAAACGTCAGATCGGTCAGCGCCTTGTCCACCTTCTTGCCACGGATCATCTGGGCAACGAGGTTCAGCTTTTGCGGAGAGGTGCGCAACATGCGCGTCTTCGCCATCGCCTCGTTGTCCGCCACGCGGCGCGGGTTCTTATCCTTGCTCATTTGCGTTTCGCCTTCTTGTCAGCGGCGTGACCGTAGTAGGTCCGCGTGGGCGAATATTCACCGAACTTCTGACCGATCATATCTTCGGACACGTTCACGGGAATATGCTTGTGGCCGTTGTAGACGCCAAACGTCAGACCCACGAACTGGGGCAGGATCGTCGAGCGGCGCGACCAGATCTTGATAACTTCATTGCGACCCGACTCACGGGAAGCTTCGGCCTTTTTCAACACATAAGAGTCGACAAAGGGGCCTTTCCAAACAGAACGAGACATCTATCAGCGTCCTTTCTTCTTGGCGTGACGCGAGCGGACGATCAGCTTTTGCGACGCTTTGTTCTTGTTGCGGGTACGGGCACCCTTGGTCGGCTTGCCCCATGGGGACACTGGGTGACGACCACCCGATGTGCGCCCTTCACCACCACCGTGCGGGTGATCGATGGGGTTCATCACGACACCACGCACAGACGGGCGAATGCCCTTGTGACGCATGCGGCCCGCTTTACCATAGTTCTGGTTGGAGTTGTCGGGGTTGGACACGGCACCGACGGTGGCCATGCATTCCTGACGTACCAGACGCAGCTCTCCGCTCGACAGGCGGATCTGGGCATAACCCCCATCGCGACCCACGAACTGGGCATAGGTGCCAGCGGCACGCGCGATCTGACCGCCCTTGCCGGGCTTCAGCTCGATGTTGTGAATGATCGTACCGATGGGCATGCCGGAAAAGGGCATGGCGTTACCGGGCTTGATATCCGCTTTGGCGGCCGAGATCACCTTGTCCCCGATGGCCAGACGCTGGGGCGCGAGGATATAGGCCTGTTCGCCGTCCTCATAGCGCACCAGGGCGATGAACGCCGTCCGGTTGGGGTCATATTCGATGCGCTCGACGGTTGCCGCCACATCCATTTTGTTCCGCTTGAAATCGACGATCCGATACAGGCGTTTCGCGCCCCCGCCTGTGCGGCGCATCGTGATCCGTCCGGTGTTGTTCCGTCCGCCAGACTTGGTCAACCCTTGGGTAAGGGATTTGACCGGGCGGCCTTTCCAAAGCTCCGAACGGTCGATCAGTACCAGCCCACGCTGGCCCGGCGTCGTCGGCTTATACGACTTGAGTGCCATGATTGCTGTCTTCCGTTTTGCTATGTCTGCCGGGTTGCCCCGACATGGTTATAGGCCCCCGTAGGTGCCCGAGATTTCGTGTTCTCACGAACAAAGACAAAGCCCCGGACGAATCCGGGGCGCTGCCGATGGCTGCGTGTATAAAGGAGTGGGGTTGGGGTCAAGCCCGTTGGGTGGGCATTCTGCACACCATGACACATTCAAAATCCGCGTAACCCAAGCCGGGCGCGCGCCTGCCCGTGGGATGGCGCACCACCACCCCCCGCCAGAGCGGCGTCCTTGCCCTTGTCCACCCGACCGCGAACCATCGCAATTTCTGTCCCCAAAACCGATCCAGATCAATGCGCGCCCTCTCTGCCCCTGCTAAACTCCGGCCAAGCCCCAACACTCGGCACAACCCACCCCAAGGGAGCAATCATCATGGCAAAGACACCCAAGACACCCACCGAAACACCGGCCCTCGCCGCGACGCTGACGGCCCTCAATCCGCGCGCAGCCACGGCGTGGACCGAAGTGATGAATGCTCATACCCGCTTCATCATGGATCGCCTGCAACAGGATCTGGAAACTCAGAAAGCCGTACTGACATGCCGCGACCCCAGCCAGTTGCTGCAAATCCAGTCTGATTTCTGTTGCAAGGCCGTCACGGAATACGCAGAACAGGCCGGACTGTTGCTCAAGTTGACCACAGAGGCGACGGCAGAAACAATTGAAGCCGCGAAAACCAGTCATTCGCGCGCCTACGATGACATCCCTCTGTGATGCGCCGTATATGAAGAACGCCAGCCGCGCGCGCTTCTGCGAGTCAGGGCCTGCGGGTCGTGGCCGCCACTTCCATCATATCGCCACTCTTGCGCATCACCGCAAGCCGTCCAAACGCGCAGCCGGGGGGCTGAAAATTTCGGTACGGTGGGGTTTCACCCCACCACCGATCAAGGATCGCTCTTCACACCCAGCCTCACCGCACCACATAGACCGACATCGGCGCGTGGGACGCGACATAGCCTGCGTTTGACGACAGGATATGCTCCACAAGGCCCGGCACGTGGCTGGCCATCACGATCAGATCGCACTCCTTGTCCCTGGCCGACTGGATCACCTCCGAACCGACGTTCAGATGCAGGTCCCCGCGCAGGGTCACGTGGGCTTCGGTGTTGATCTGGTGCGCCTGCGCCTGCTGCGCAGCAAAGCCCTTCAACGCGGCGGCAGCCTTTTCGCCTTCCTGCACCTTTCCCGACGTGGGCACCGCATCGACGACGCCCACATAGACCACTGTGGCAGCTTTTTCCTGCGCCATGCGGGCGGCGATATCCAGCGCCTTGGTCAGCTTGTCGGTGTTGCTCAGATCCACGGGTACAAGAATGCGGGAACACATGGGCGGCCTCCTGTCGTTCACGCGATGCTAGCCCTCGGGCCTCGTCCATGCCTTGATCTTGATCAAGCAGTTTCCGGCACCGCCCCCAAAACGAAAAAACCCCGCCACAGGGCGGGGTTGTTCCAGATATTCGTAAGGTGGGGTTTCACCCCACCACCGATCAAAGACCGGTCGTCACGTCAATCGTGTTGCCTTCTTCAAGCGTCACATACGCCTTCTTGACGTCGCGGCGCTTGCCGAGTGCACCACGGAAGCGCTTCACTTTGCCCTTCGTGATGGTCGTGTTCACAGCCTTCACCTTCACACCAAACAGCGCCTCGACAGCCTCTTTGATCATCGGCTTGTTGCTGTCCATCGCCACTTCGAACACAACCGCGCCATTCTCGGACGCCATTGTCGCCTTTTCCGTGATGATCGGCTTGCGGATCACGTCGTAATGTTCTGCCTTGGCACTCATTTCAATCGAGCCTCCAGTGCTTCGATGCCTGCCTTCGTGATCACCAGCGTGTCACGTTTCAGGATATCGTATACGTTTGCGCCCATCGTCGGCAGGATGTCCAGACCGTCGATGTTGCGGGACGCGGCGAGGAAATCCTCGTTCACGGATGCCCCGTCGATGATCAGCGCGCGTTTCCAGCCGAGGTTCTTCACCTGTTTGGCCAGAGCGGCGGTTTTGCCCGACGTGCTCGCATCCTCGATGATCACCAGCTCACCCGCCGCCATTTTGGCAGACAGCGCGTGGCGCAGACCGAGTTTGCGGAACTTCTTGGGCAGGTCGTGACCGTGGCTGCGCACAACCGGACCCTTGTAGATACCACCACCGCGGAAGATCGGGGCAGAACGTGCGCCGTGGCGTGCGCCGCCGGTGCCTTTCTGGCGATAGATCTTCTTGGTCGAGTATTTGACTTCGGACCGTGTCTTGACCTTGTGGGTCCCGGCCTGGGCGTTGTTACGCTGCCAGCGGACGACGCGGTGCAGGATGTCGGCGCGTGGCTCAAGGCCAAACAGGGCCTCGTCCAGATCGACCGAACCGGCCTTGCCGCCGTCGAGTTTGATGACATCGAGTTTCATGCGTCACCTTCTTTCTTGGCTTCTTCTGCAGCTTGCGCTTCGGCTACCGTATCCGTCTTGGCCTCGTCGGCCTCGGCGGCTTCCATTGCGGCCTGTTCTTCGGCGGCTGCGGCGGCGGCTGCGGCTTCTGCTTCGGCTGCGGCGGCTGCCGCGGCTTCTTCAGCGGCTTTGGCAGCCTCTTCCGAGGCGGATTTCAGCGCGGCGGGCAGAATCGCGTTTTCGGGAAACGGTTTCTTGACCGCATCCTTGACGGTGACCCAGCCACCTTTGGACCCGGGCACAGCACCCTTGATCATGATCAGACCACGGTCACTGTCCGTGCGCACAACCTGCAGGTTCTGCGTGGTGACACGTGCGGCACCCATGTGGCCGGCCATCTTCTTGCCTTTGAACACCTTGCCGGGGTCCTGACACTGACCGGTCGAGCCGTGCGAGCGGTGCGAAATCGACACACCGTGGCTGGCCCGCAGACCGCCAAAGTTGTGGCGTTTCATGGCACCGGCAAAGCCCTTGCCGATCGAGGTGCCTGTCACGTCGACAAACTGACCCTCAAAGTAGTGGTCGGCAATGATCTCTTCGCCGACACCGATCATGTTGGATTCGGACACGCGGAACTCGACCAGCTTGCGCTTGGGCTCGACCTTTTGGGCGGCGAAGTGGCCGCGCATGGCTTTGCTGACGCGTTTCACCTTGGGCGAACCTGCCCCGAGTGTCACAGCCGTATAGCCGTCCTTGTCCGATGTACGTTGGCCGACAACCTGCAGACCGTCCAGTTGAAGCACGGTCACAGGAACCTGTTTGCCGTCTTCCATGAACAGCCGGGTCATGCCGACTTTTTTTGCGAGAATTCCAGAGCGCATGTTCATACCCTCCTTCACGATTGCAGTTTGATCTCGACGTCCACACCAGCGGCGAGGTCGAGCTTCATCAGCGCGTCCACGGTCTGGGGGGTCGGATCAACAATGTCGAGCAGACGCTTGTGCGTGCGGATCTCGAACTGGTCACGGGATTTCTTGTCAACGTGGGGGCCACGCAGAACGGTGAATTTTTCGATCTTGTTCGGCAGCGGGATGGGCCCGCGCACGGACGCACCGGTGCGTTTGGCGGTGTTGACGATTTCCTGTGTGGACGCGTCCAGCACACGATAGTCAAACGCCTTCAGCCGAATGCGAATGTTTTGGCTTTGGATGGCCATGTCTCAAATTCCCTTGCTCGGGTCTTCAGATCGGAGAGGAGGAGCATCGCGCATCGACACCCCTCATCGCGTCTTGTCGGGGGTATGGGTCATGCCCATGCACCCAGTGTGCGGCAGTCGCTTTTGTCACCAAAAGCGATGAAAGCAGCACCCGTCGAAAACGGGGTGCTGCTGCCAATGACTCAATCCGTGATTTTGCTCACCACGCCGGCGCCAACCGTGCGGCCACCTTCGCGGATGGCAAAGCGCAGGCCCTGTTCCATCGCGATCGGTGCGATCAACTCGACGCCAAAGCTCACGTTGTCGCCCGGCA